>SDBV01012474.1_pt1 | contig 10886 bp, 25 predicted proteins | sample 2277081 | NCBI WGS metagenome assembly SDBV01 (sample SAMN10402039, study PRJNA504765) | marine sediment metagenome | isolation source: marine sediment core GS10_PC15, 223 cmbsf | place: Arctic Ocean: Southern Knipovich Ridge | collected 2010
AAGTTGCAATGTCTCTTCCAATTATGTATAGTAGTCCTGGCCGGATTCCAACCGGCACGCATAAAGCGGGGAGGTTTAAGCTCCCTGTGTCTAGCAAATTCCACCACAGGACCGTACTATGAAATCATACCGTAATTATACAGATGAAGACATAATCTCAGCTGTTTCTCTTTCTAATTCTGTTGCCGGTGTTATACGTAAACTAGGATTGATTCCCGCAGGTGGAAACTACAGCACAATAACACAGGCAATACAAAGGTTAGGCCTAGATACTACACACTTTACTGGGCTAGCCCATAATAAAAATCGTGAGTTTAAGCCTTTTGATAATCTAAAAAATAAAGCTAGTATTAAGCTTAGACTTATAAAAGAACGTACGCACAAATGTGAAAACTGTAATCTATCTACATGGCTAAATGAAAAAATTGTTCTTGAATTAGAGCACGTAGACGGCAACAGACACAATAATTCTCGTGATAACCTAAAACTTCTATGCCCAAACTGTCACTCCTTAACACCAACTTGGCGTGGCAGAAACATAAAATCAGCACCTCCTAAAACATGCCCAGAGTGTTCTGGTAAAATTTCGCCGAGAGCAAAACTTTGTGCTAAATGTACTATCGAGCATAGAAAGAAAACGCGAAAGCAACGTGTATGTACCTCGATACCTCGTCCCACTAAAATCAACTGGCCCACCAAAGAAGAGCTAGCAAAATTAGTGTGGGAGCAGCCTCGTTCTGGGCTGGCTAAACAACTTGGCGTTTCTGATACAGCCATAGCTAAACACTGTAATAAGTTAGGCATACCTCAACCAAAACGCGGGCACTGGGCGAAAACTTAGTTCCGTGGCTGCCAGGTTACACCACAGGGCCAGTATGCGTATTCTTACGCTGAAAGTTAAGCTATTCTTCCCTACGGATTTTTTACCCCGCCCCTGGTGATCCCAAAGCTCTCCCACAAGCTCTCTTCAATTTGATCAAAAACTTGTTCACGAACCGCCATGCTGATTTGTATGTAGCCTTGATCAATCTCCCATCTTCGCAATCCCATATATACCCAATCATGTTTCTCGTCAGCTCGTTCACACATGGAAAAGAGATGGGCCCCGTATGTGTGGGCGCGGCGCTGCTTTTTGATCATTTTCAATTTAGTAAGCATCGTACTTGCTATCTATAAGGTTCTCTATCACAGAGGTCATGAGGGCAAAGAAATCGCCGGGCTTTCCGTCATTTGGTGGCTTTAGAGCGTCTCGTAGCGTAACTTTTATTTGCCGCTCAATGACTTGGTTCACTGGGTCTTGCACGTCTTTGCGAATTAGAGCCATAGTGCGCTCCACTATATCTCGTGCAGATTTCCGAGATTCCTCCCACTTTGCCTCCCATATCTTTTTTGCTAAGTAGGGAGTTCCTGGGGGAGCCTCTGGGGGAGTAATCACACGATGGAGCTGGTATCCTGTTAGGTGCCATAACATCGGCTCTAGATGACTCGGGCTCATTTTCAATTTAGTCAGCATCGTAGATCTCCCACAAGCTATTCTCAATTTGGTCAAAAAGCTGCCTACCAATAGCCCCAGTAGCTTGATCCCAAAGGGTACGAACATCCCCCAATACTTTTTGTTTAATTTGGCTAGCTGGATCTCCACATACCTGATAGAGATGGGAAGTGTACGTGCACGTTTCGGACTGTTCTTTGCTCATTTTCAATTTAGTAAGCATCGTAGGTCTCCCGCAAACTACTTTCAATTTGATCAAAAACGCGGTCACGAATAAGTATAGAGACTGGGAGCCAAGTGGCGGTAACGCGCTCTAACGCCTTTATGGTAATTTGGTCCGCAGGCCTCCCACATACGTCATATAGATAGTCAGTATACGTGCACGTATTGGACTGTTCTTTGTTAATTTTTAATTTAGTAAGCATCGTAGGTCTCCCGCAAACTACTTTCAATTTGATCAAAAACTTGTTCGAAGGTCAGGTCGTTGACTTCCTCCCAAACCCGAGAATGCGCTAAGATATTCTTCCTAACTTGGTACACGACTTTCCTATGGATCACTTCGCTGAGATGCTCAGTGTAGGTGTACCAAGGTTCAACGTGTTTCGGGACCATTTTCAATTTAGTCAACATCGCGAGCCTCCCTCAAACTACTTCCAATTTGGGAGAAAAGTCCGTGGAAGATAAGAGGCTGTATTTCATCAAAAACAGACTGGTGTGTGTGTATTAAAACACTCTCCCTAGCTTGGGCCACACTGTTCCTCTGGGCCAGTTCGGCGAGTTGATCAGTGTAGGTGTAGTGCCGGGCTTCATCGTGCCTCGGGATCATTTTCAATTTAGTAAGCATTTGCGGATTCCCATATACGCATAAAGATAAAATCAAAAACCTGCGTCATCACAACCTGAAAAATCTCCTCCCGCATAGCACCTGCCGCCGTCCGAGAAAGAAAGCAAATCTTCCTGTGGGCCTGAGATTGTATGGCAGATTCAATTTCTAACTCCACCCGCTGAGTCCCCTCAGCCAGCCCTATACAGGATAGGTTCAATTTAGTAAGCATCTAAATTCCAGCCTCCTGTTCAAGTTGGGCGATAAGGAGCTGAAAAGTTATATTCCCCACATGTTCAACTCCTGCCCACACATGATGCTGGGCGCCACCTGAGACCCATAGTTGAACCTGTGCGCGGGCTTTCTGGTCAACTATGTGCCAAACCTCTTCTGTGTAAAGTCGGTATTTGTAGCCCTCAGTGGTTTCAACAAATCTCAATTTAGTCAGCACCTACATCTCCTTCGTGATTGTGTGGTAGGGGCTTAATCTCCCGTTATCCTCTCGGAGTTGGCTATGTGTTTGATCCAAAACAGGCCTGATCTCTCCCTCTACTTCATGGTGAACTTCCCTACGGGACACCAAGTCTGACATTTGGGGTATCGCTTTATCCAAAAGCTGGTTGTACATTTGCTGCCAAACTGGCCCAATGCCAAGCCAGATATTGTCTTTACGCATTCCCAAACAAGTAAGCACTTACATGTCCTCCCTCATGTTTGCAAAAAGCTGAGTCTGGGTGACGCCCCAACACGGCCACCTTACTGGGACTTCGGTTTGTAGCCTGATTTGCTCGCCGACCAACTCGTCAATTTCAGCCCCAATCGAATTGGCGGCTTGCCCTCCCGCTTGAGCCTGTATGTGATCCGAGACTCTATAAGCGATCTCATTGGTAGACATTTTCAATTTAGTAAGCACTTGTTTGCCTCCTGAAACACCGAGAAGCTCGCCTTAGTATGCGCTAACCCTCCCTATATTCAAACTTTATTTTGATTTGACTAGCCCGCAATATTCTAGTTGGCTAATTTGAGATTTAGTGTATAATTGGGGTGCTTACTTACTCATTTATACTTTTTGCCGAGAAAGTGCTATGGCTACTCAAATACAAGGAACTACTAATTCACGGTTTTCTAACCTAATCCCAGGTCTTCAGGGTCCTGTACGAGGAATCTTCTACGTTAGCCAACAACATGGACAAAGTAGTAATGATGGGCTTACGCCAGCGAATCCAAAGAGCGATCTTCAGGACACCGTACAGGCTTGCCACGATGACAGGGTATTGAATGGAGGAGGCCTCCAATATATCATTAATGTGCTAGATGGAGATTTTCCAAGACTTGTACTAGGGGTAGACGTAGTCCAAGATATTGCGTGGACCACCTCTATTTCTGTTAAACTCATTGCTAGCGAATTTCCCTTTGATGATGGCTCAAATACTATTCTCTCTTTCAACAGGCCTCCGGTAATTCTACGAGAGCTTATTATTGGTGATTTTAATACCGCATATTTTGCAGGCTTTCTACTTTTTAATGATGTGGATGCCACTACCTTATTCCAACTTCCAGCAGGCTTCGCGACCTTTTTTAAATGCGAGTTGACCAACCAAACTACCGATACCCCAGTTGTAGAGGCGCAGGCAGATGTACTAGTGGGGACCGTAACATTATCCGCCACCTTTACATTTACCTCAGTAGAATTTATTGGGTGCCAGGTTAGAGGATTCTTCATCCCACTGATCGTACAAGCCGCTGAGATAACTGGGTTTGGGTGTGAGTGGGAATTTACGGATTGCCGGGTATTCTCCACCACTACTAGTGCGGCTAATAACGATAAATCCGTATTTAGCCTAGATTCTGGCGCCTCCGGGTTCAATTACGGTGGAATTCGGGCCTCCAACACAGTATTTAGCCCGACCGCCCTATCCTCACAAACTAAAGGCATCTTGTCGTACACTGGCGGTTCTTTCTACTTCTTTGAATTCCAAAATGCATGTAACCTTAATGGGGCTACGGTAAGTGATACTTTCTACATGTTTGGTATTGATGTGGGACAAGATGACATAGCGGCTGGGGGCCTCTTGGATATCTCAGATGCTGATGTTAATTTTGGGGGCAGCAGTCACCCCAACATATGGGCCAACCACGACACATCCTCGGCAACCGAAAACATGGGTGTGTTGTTCAAGGGAAACCGGTCTGATAACCGTGCAACTTTTGATCTACCTGACAATGATAGAATTCCAGGAGACTTCGCAGTATCTCCAGCGGATGCGGCCAGAATGGTGGGCCGCTTTGAGAGAAGCTGGGTGCCAGTAGAGTGGCTTGATGATACTGGGGTTGCCGTGGATGCGGGCGCCCCAATAGTGCTCGCCACTACTGCATTTTTGAACTTCTTAACTATGGGTGGAACTGCGGACACATTTCTACGAGATATCAAGATTTGGGTGGGAGTTAGTGCGGCCGACGCACTAGTGACTACCATTGGGGCGGTGGTGAAATGGGTTGACGTATTAGGCTCTGGGGCGGATGTGGAGGCCAAGTGGAATATTACCGCTACTGGATGCCAAATTATCAATAACGACGGTGCGAGTCGAGTACTAAAGGTGCTCTTTTTTGGCTTTAAGCCGTTCCAGACCACCGCCGATATCTTTGCGTAAACATAGGAGAACTTTAAGATGCGTGTAACTGTTGAAACCTACCCAGAACTTCTGGATGAAGTCTATGCGCTAGAAGCCACAGGCGCTACCGTAGAGGCTCAAAGGGCTATTGTGCTTACCCTACACCGCCTAAGACAAAAAGGTGGCTTGGCGGAACTAGGGGGCATGGTGGCGGCTATGGACGAAAACCAGATTAGCCCCAACAACCTAAAAGTATTTCTGGATATGTTTAGCTTATTCGGATTGGCGCTTGAAGATCTTGGGGCTCGTGCTCGCGCCCGAGGCCTAGCTTTTGGGCTAACTCAACCACAAGTAGACGCTCTATTCCTGGGCTACTAAGCCCGTCTATTCTTGTCTGATACCATCAATCCACCGAGGCCACCTAGAGGGCCTTCGTATGGGTTGGGGTCTCACTACATGCTGAACCACCAGGGCATCGTGAATCACAAAAGACACTCGTGCAAGGGTCTGGGACTCTACTGGTCTCTGGATGATTCGGCTCGCCTCCACTATCGCGGTTGAGGAGAAGCCTTCTCCCTCGTAGACCGTAGACCCTTTAGTAATCTCCCACAGTATCTCACGTATCTCTCTAAATACTCTGCGAATGTGTGGGTGTCCCATTTTGAGCGGCTTAAGCACGGCACTCCCTATTGGTTATCGTGGGCCACCCTTCAAGGGCAATGGGTTGTTGGCTTGTTGGATTTCATGCCTCACAACGAAGGTTTTTAGTTCATCTAGCTCAAAGACATTGACCTCGGGGGAATACTGGGAGCCGTCGTCATAGTACCACGCCCCCAACTTATCACTATTAAGGCGTGGATTTCCCCAAAGTTCTTCACCATCCGGCATCGTCAGAAAGTAGTATCCTGGTTGAGAGGCACGGCGAATGTTAGTAGGCTCTGCGACGTATTCGTCACAGAATCCACAAGAACCATCTTCCTCTGCGTCTAGGTCCAAGAAATCTTCATCGGAATCAGCGGGGCGATCCACAGTACATTCGTAGTTATGGCACGCGGCCTCCAAGTCGGAATCCGTAAGGTCTTCATCCACGCCTTCGTTCGCATCGTCCCCCATGACCTCTTTTGGGGTTGACTCGGTGAGTCGATCCGCAAGCTCCCCATATTGTTGCGTCTCCCTATGGGCCTTCACGCTGCTTGGGGTGATGTACCGAAGACCGATATACATAATGACTGCGAAAACAAGAAGTTCCAACATGAGTTTTCTCCAACAAGGTTAGGGGACTACATGATAGTATGCGCGAGCCGCCAAAGAAAATCAAACACCATTTGCGCGCCAAACCTCTTCTTCCAACTTTCTAGAAATATGTACGGTACACTCCCCCACTACCCCTTCCCAAACAGGGTGGTAAAGCCGGGCCATTTCCATAACATGATCTATCTCATACTGCGCGGCTTCCGCAAGAGTGCTGTATACGGCTACATGCTGAGAATGGCCATTTAGAGTAAGGGGGACGAGCATGTTAGCTGCTTTCCTGCACCACCACACTTGGGGACGCATCTAGCTTGGAAAGGGCATAATTATTGAAAGCGGGCTCGTCGGTGACTTCCCTAATGATCACGTCCCTTAGGCCTTCTGGCATATAGAAATCTTCGTCAGCCGACGCCAACTCAATCTCCGCAAGCCAGAGTCCATCCAGCTTTCCGGTAAACTGGTCAATCTCCCATCGGCCCAAAAGCCTACGAATCTTTTCCAGTCTGCGGCCCTTGGTTAGCGGCCAGAAAAGCTCAAATGTGGCCTGAGCGAGCGGTTCCTCTTTTTCGAGCCTCGCAATGCCACTTCCCGTCTTGTTGTTTGCCCAATAGGTTGTGGTTTCCCCTGGCCTCAACATCGAACGCAGGCGAGCCGTATAGTTGCCGAGGTAGGCTTCCGCGTACCCCTGCGTAATATCGGCCCCCGGCTCATCACCTAGCCCCTCAGGACGACCAGACAACAAAAAACGCCGTTCAATTTCGATTTTTTCACCCATAACCTTTATCCTTTTTTAGTTTTTAGGCCGGTTTCCACAACTTCTCGAATCTGGTCCCCTAGATGTTGGAGCATCTTGACTTGAATCGCATTCGCTGCCTCCAAGACCTCTACTAGACGAATGGACTCGGACGCATACTTCTTTTTGAAAAAGTCAGGGTTTTGCTTAGACATGTCTCCAACATTGTCTAGCCTATCCGCAAACTTAATCAGCGCCACTTCGAGGCCCGCACTAGCAAGGCGCATAAGGGAAGCCTCCTTCCTCCACTTACGACTGCCCTTTAGGCTTTTGTCATCTGTGAGGTTCAGAACTAGCCCTAGTATTTCTCGGCCTTGATCTTCGTCAATCCCCACAGCCACGATCTCCTCAATGGGAGTATCGGTGTCCTCCAGTACGTCATGGAGAAGTGCGGCAGCCACCAAGGGGGTAGGGGCTGCCGCATCAAACTCCGCGTACAAGTCTCTAACAATCTGTGCGACTCGCTTAGGGTGTTCCACGTATGGGGTTCCCGTAAACTTACGCACTTGGCCCGCATGGGCTTTTTCCGCCAGGGCTAGGGCCTTCTGGACTGTTTTATTGTACTCGAACATGCATTCCTTTCTTCAACAGGTAAATGACTTCGGGAGTATGCCCCAAGCGGGACAGAAATCAAAAACTACTCCCAAAATCTCTCCCAACCTTCCTTGTAGGTCTGCTTGAGACGTTCTCGGTAGGCTTGGGTCTTGATCTTACATCGCCACAGCGTGTGTCGTGTGCCTCCTTTACACACGACACCTTCCTCTACAGGATACTTGCCTTTATCCACATCGTTGATGAGTTCTTCGGTGAGGAGCCCCTCATAGACTACTTCGGCCACGTTTAGGTGCCCAAAGTATTTCAGGAAATCAGCAGGGTCCAAGAACCCGGTTTTTCCAATTACGATGTCGATAATGACTAGCTCTTTCGGGTCGGAGAGTAGATGCTTGCCCGCAAAGGAGTTTGGGCCAAGATATTCCGCAAAGACCATGAAAGATTTGTGACCACGGAAGTGCTGATTGAAAACAGCCGCTAAATCAGCGCCGAGGGTTTTCTGGAAAAGCTCAATGGCTTCCCCAAAGGCCCTATCGGTTTTGTCAAACAAGTGTCTTCGTGTTCCGAATTTGTACCACCCTTTCTTGTGGTTATACTCGAAACGTAAATTACTTCCGTCATACTTCTTAAACACAGTACACTTTTCCCCAATAGGGGCCCGGCTTCGACCGGGAATGCTAGGATATTGTTTCAACTTTAAGTCCTTCTCGATTAGTTCCCCAAAGCTGCCATCGAAGATGAACTCACTAACCATGCCAGGAGCAACCTGTGCGGCATACGTGTTCTTTTTCCACCAGATTCTTTCCCACGAATTAGGGTCTATTCGTAGAAAAGTACATGTGTCCAGCGAATGCCTACTGAGGTTATCGGGGGGCTGTATGAATACCCGCCCTCCTATGGAAGAACTTTTACGAACTTCCCACGACCACACTCCATCAGGCATATGTAGCTTGCGCTTCAAGGGTGAATTTGGTTGTTTTGACTTAGTTCTATTTTTAGTACGTCTCATCAAGGGCCTCTCGGATTAGGAGGGCACGTCTTCTACCTCAGCGGCATATTTGTCGCGCCACTCTGTCAATTTTTTACCAATAATCTGATAATCTTCCTCGGTATAGCCACTTACTTTGGCGTCGGCGGAAAGATACCAGCTTGCGTGTTCCTCAATCTCGGCGTCACTGACAGGGCCTGACCACCGCCCCAAATCAGGCAGTATATGGAGTAGCCCATAGGTTTCAGCAGTGCTAGCGAGATCGAGGATATCTGAGAGGTCAACTTCAATTTTGCGCATGATTAATCTCCTTTAAGGCTAATGTCCGGTGTAGTATGCTCCATTGAGTCTTACGGAGAAACCAAAAGTGTGGAAATTCCGCTACCCCCGAAGCTGATTTTGAACTTGCTCCGAGGCCCTCCGCCATACCTGCGTTTTGATCGGGGCCGCAACACGCCAAATTGTATCTGTTACAAGGTCGCTCTTAGACCCGGCTTGATAACATGCTTGGTTACAAGTCTCGTTCTTGACTTGGCGCCAAATGGACTTACCCATGTTATTAGTATTTAGTAGTAGTTTAGTAAGCATCTAGATTTTCCCGCAGTTGCACACGAATTTGGTCCAGAAGGACTCTATATCCTAGCTCCCAAAGCCCTTCAAACTCCTGCTTAATTGAGTGAGAAGTATCCCATGAGGCCTGGCTTGCGATTTGCGTAGTTGTATACATGTATGCGGTTTCTGAGGGCCGAAAGTTATATGGACGCATTTTCAAGCTAGTAAGCACCTACTCCTCCATGCCATGACTGACTCTCAATTCATCCCAGATCAGGATTTTGAGCTGGTATTCAACTTGTTCGGTTACTCGGCCTGTTAACCGAAAGTTAATCTTCCAGTTTCTTTTTAGAAGGCCCATATTAGTCGGGGGTCGTTGCCGAGGGCCTACTCTCTTTGGACCTCCATGCGGTTCACTAGGATGATTGTGTATTTCTAGACTAGTTAGCAATTACTTCTCCATATCTTCTGAAAGCTGATTCTCAACAGGACGTTGCACTCCCCATTGTATTTCCTCGTCAACATTTTCCCAGATTTCCAAGCCCGCATTCCAATGTTCTTTCTTTGCGGACTTATAAGATACCTCGGCGACTTTCCGAAAAAGGTGTGACGCAATCGAAATGTTACCAACCACCTTCTCCGTTAGCTTTATGTTCAATGTTAAATGAGTAAGCATCGGGTTCTTCTTGTTGTCGCAGAAACAGGCGTGACAGCTAGAGGAGTATGCCCCAGAAACTGGGAAAATCAAAGGGAAAGATGGGGGACTTGGTTACGCTCCGAGGGATTAGAACTTTGAGCTTGTGTTCTAAGATTTGTATAGTATGGTAGGGGTGTCTGGAGTTGAACCAGCTGTACGAATTTATAAGATTCGCCCTCAAACCGTCGAGGACCACCCCCATATAAGAGGAATATCTATGCCTATTAAAGATCCGAAGAAGAACCGTGAATACCAACGTAAATGGTATAAGAACAATAAAGAAACTCAACATGCCCGCATAGCAGCTAGGAAGAAAATCATTAAAGACTGGTTCCAGGAATACAGAAAAACACTGAAATGTGAACTTTGCGGAGAAAATCACCCAGCTACTTTGGATTTTCACCATAACGACCCAAAGCAGAAAGAAAGAACTCTTTCTTATCTGGTATGTAATGGGTATTCCCAAAAAACCCTACTAGCTGAAATGACTAAGTGTACAGTACTTTGTTCGAACTGCCACCGCAAACATCATTATGATGAATAGTACACCCAATATGTACTTTTCCGTCAAGAAAAACAACCAAAAAATCTTAGCTTGGTAATTTACGGTACTCAACCGGCAGTCCAGCCTCTATGGCCGCAGCTATCCCGTATTCCATTCCCTTGCTAATTCCAAGGTCTGTGTAGACCACGGAGGCCTCAGCAACTTTTCGCCATTCAAGGCCTGCATTGATACCTAGCTGCCTTTCTTCGGGGACGCTGTCATCTAGTATCCCCGGCTGGGTGTACAGCAGGTGAGAGGCCATCGGGGCTTCCCCACGCAACAGCGCATCCCTCACACAAGCACGTGCGTACTCCACATTCTTCTCTACGTCTCCTGCGTAGGGACTTTCAAGAATAACAATTCTCATCCTAAGTCCTCTAAGTCAAGAACGAGGAACCACCTCAACAGCCACGAACACTTTGTGGGCCGGAGTGGGCTTTAGTCGTTCGCACAGCGAGTTGACTTTGTACAAAGCCACACTACTCAACTCAACCATATTCTCTGCGGCCTTATTTGCGAACGAGTCCGCAAGAAGTTCATGGCGGATTAAATTGTGGCATTCCATAAAAGCTGCTTGAATCG
>SDBV01012475.1_pt1 | contig 10885 bp, 10 predicted proteins | sample 2277081 | NCBI WGS metagenome assembly SDBV01 (sample SAMN10402039, study PRJNA504765) | marine sediment metagenome | isolation source: marine sediment core GS10_PC15, 223 cmbsf | place: Arctic Ocean: Southern Knipovich Ridge | collected 2010
AGTCTGAAATCTGAAGTCTGAAATCTGAAGTCTGAAATCTGAAGTCTCAAGTCTCAAGTCTCAAGTCTCAAGTCTCATGACCAGTTACCACAAAACCATGAACAGCATAAAAGCCCAATTCGCAACCATAACCGCGTCCGCGATGGTTCTCCTGGCGAGCGTGGGCGGTTGCGCCTCGTATCAAATCGGCAACCAGTCGCTCTATCCCAGCCACATTAAGACCGTGCATGTGCCGGTTTTCGACTCCTTGAGTTTCCGCCGCAACCTGGGTGAGCAACTTTCCGAGGCCGTTATCAAGGAAATCGAAACAAAAACGCCCTATAAAGTGGTGGGCAGCCCCGCCCAGGCCGACAGCGTTTTGACGTGCAAGATTATCCAAGACAGAAGAGGCATGATCTTGCAGGATTGGTACAACGATCCTCGCCAAATGCAAATCTCCTTGAGAGTGCAAGTCAGTTGGGTCGATCGCCAGGGCGACGTGCTGCGAGAGAGCCAACCGATTGTAATCTTGCCGGCCACTTCCACGCTGGTGATGGCGACCTCGATCCTCACGCCCGAGGTCGGCCAGTCGGGGGCCACCGCCCAACAACTGGCCATGCAGCGCGCCGCCGAACAGATCGTGGGCATGATGGAAATGCCCTGGTGAGCAACGTAGGCCGGGTCGTGACTCGGCATTTGTGCTGCTTGCCATCTGCTCCATTGCCGGGTCACGACCCGGCCTACTGAAAATACAAGAAGTATTGCCGTGGGCACGACCAACCCGCCATACAACAGAGCCAGACACTGGAAGCTCCGCCACAGAACCTTGCGGTTTGCCCAGCGGCCGCTGTTGATGGGCATTCTTAACGTCACGCCCGACAGCTTTTCCGATGCTGGACGTTTCATCGATCCCCGCGCGGCCGTCGCGCAGGGGCGCAAGCTGGCGGCCGAGGGCGCCGCAATTATCGACGTCGGCGGCCAAAGCACGCGGCCCGGTTCTGGGCGAGTCGACGCCGACGAGGAGCTGCGCCGCGTCTTGCCCGTGGTGGAATCGCTCTGCCGGGAGTTGCACGTGCCGATTTCCATCGACACCTATCACGCGGCGGTCGCGCAAGAGGCCGTGGCGGCGGGCGCGGAGATTATCAACGACGTTACCGCGCTTACGGGCGACCCGGAAATGCCGGCCGTGGCCGCACGTAGCGGCGCCGGCGTATGTCTGATGCACATGCGGGGTACGCCCCAAACCATGCAGGACGATCCGCGATACGCGGACGTCGTGAAGGACGTCTACAACTATCTAGCCGCGCGACGCGACGCGGCTCTCGAAGCCGGAATCGACGCCGAACGAATCGCGCTGGACCCGGGCATAGGCTTCGGCAAAACGACCCAGCACAATCTGGCCCTGCTGCGAGCCGCGGGCCGCTTCCAGCGGCTGGGCCGGCCGCTGCTGGTGGGCCCGTCGCGCAAGGGTTTCATCGGACGCGTGCTCGGCGACATGGACGCCGACCGCACGGCGGGAACCATCGGCGTCTCGCTGGCCATGACCGTGGCCGGCGTACAAATCCTCCGCGTACACTCTGTTGCGGCAATCCGCCAGGCAATCGAGCTGTTTGTGGCGTCGAGCGATTGAATCGGCTATAATAGATAGGAAGAAGATTTTTTGACTCTAATAATTGGAGCCACAGCAATGAACTCGTTTGACCGAATCACATCCGATCCCACAATAATGAACGGCCAGCCCTGCATCCGAGGCATGCGGCTGACCGTGCGACGGGTGCTAGAATCGCTGGCAACCTATCCCAATCGAGAGGAGTTGCGAGCGGAATATCCCGAACTGGAAGACGAAGATATCCGCCAAGCTTTGGAATATGCGGCAGCAAACCTGGACGACAAGGTGGTTGAACTGCGATCCATCTCATGAAACTTTTACTGGATCAAGGTTTGCCACGGAGCATGGAACTGGAAGCCGGTGCCGTTGTCTCTGTCACATCAGATCGAATCCGCGTTCGCCGTCTCCCAATCGTTGCTTGAAGCACGCGCGATCCATGAACCCGCCTACTCCGCCAGCGCCTTCCGCACGCGTCGCATGGTTATGGAAAGAACCACCATCGACGCCCCGGTCATCGTCAGGTCGACGCCGACCAGAATCCCTATGGCCAACAAGCTCGAAAGGGGCCATTGCCACCAAATAATCAGACCAAGCACAACGGCCAGCGCGCCGCTGGCGAGCATGGCCAGCCAGCCCTTCGCCGGCCGGTACGAAAACGAAGCCACCATCTTCCAAAAACCCTCGACGAAAAAGAACACGGCCAAAATCAACGTAAAAATCCTCATGCCGAATAGCGGATGGCCCAGCACAGCGATGCCGCAAATCATGGTGATGATTCCCAAAACCATGGGCATCAGCTTCGAGTGCCAGGATTTCTGACGCAACCCGCCGATGAGTTGCACCAGGCCGGTCGCCAGCAACAAACCGCCGATGACCATCACAAACGCCTGGCCGGCAAACGCCGGAGCCATAATTGCAATTACCCCCAAAACAATCAGGATTGCTCCCGCCAGCATCAAAAAGTTTGTGCCGGGCAGCGATTTTTTGTTCATTGGTGACCCCTTACCTTGGCTTTTGCCGATTGATGAAGTGGACGCATAATTTGGCTGTGTGTCAAAGTATAGCATCTGATGGGAACTGTGGCACGGGCATCCTGCCCGTGAAGAGAGCAGCAAACGGCCAGGATGGCCGTGCCACTACCCCAACGTCTTGCGCACCGCGGCGATCAACTCTTCGGCATTTTCGCCCAGCGGAACGTCGCGCCGCGAGCCGTCGGAAAGGTCCTTGAGCTGCACCGTGCCCGCTACGAACTCGTTGGAGCCGGCAATCAGCGCCAGGCGGAATCCGCGACGGTCGGCGTATTTTAGCTGTTGGCCCAGTTTCTTGGCGTCGGGATAGATTTCCACGCCGATACCGGCTCCGCGCAAGGCGGCGCCCAGGGCGAAGTAATCGTCCAAGCGATCCTTGTCGAAGAAGGGTATGAAAACGTCGACCGGCGTCGAGGTTTTTTCGAGCATGTGCAACTCTTCCATGGCCGCCAGCAGACGGTCGAGACCCAGCGAGGCGCCCACGCCCGGCAGTTCCTCCCTGGTGTAGAGCCCGGCCAGATTGTCGTAGCGACCGCCGGAACAAACGCTGCCGATGCCGGGCAGGGCGTCGAGGAAGGTCTCGTAGACCGTGCGCGTGTAGTAATCGAGCCCGCGGGCAATGGCCACGTCGAGCTTGATGCGACCCGCGGGCACGCCCGCCGCGTGGGCCGCCGAAAGAATCTCGGCCAGCCGGGCGATGCCTGCAGCGCCGCTGGGGCTGCCAGCGACCAGCGGTTCTAGCTGTTTTAGGATCTGCCCGTTGTCCGATCCGTCTAGCGCCGCCAGCCGCAACACCTCGTCCGCTTGCTGCTGGGTCGCTACGGCCGTGGCCATCATTTCGGCGGCCACCTTTTCCGGCCCGATCTTGGCCAGCTTGTCCAGCGCGCGGAGCACGGGCACCGAGCGGTCGGCCAGGTCCAGTCGTTCGAGCAAGCCGCCCAGAACCATGCGGTTGTTCAGATGGATGGTAAAATCCTCGAACCCTATGGAGCGGAAGAGATCGTGGATAACGATGGCGATTTCGGCATCGGCCGCCACGCCGCGGGTGCCGATGGTATCGAAGTCGCACTGCATGAACTCGCGATAACGCCCTCGCTGCGTGTTTTCGCCGCGCCACACCGGGGCGATGTGGTATAGCTTCAAGGGCGCGCCCAACTCGGCGATGTGCTGGGCGGCGAAACGGGCCAGCGGCACCGTAAGATCGAAGCGCAGCCCCACCCAACGGCGGCCGTGGTCCTGGAACTTGTATAGCTGCTTGTCGCTCTCCTCGCCGCCCTTGCCGACGAGAATTTCCAGGTATTCCAACGCCGGCGTGTCGATGGGACTGAAACCATAGCCGCGATACACGCCACGGGCCGTTTCAATCAACCGCTCGCGGGGGATCATGGCCGCAGGCAAATAGTCCCGAAAACCCTTTAGCGTTCTAGGTGTAATTAGCTTCTCTTTGCTCACTGAGTTTTTCTCGGTTTGAGTTCGTTGGGGAATTGGTAGGGCGAAGCTCCTGCTGAGCCATGGATTAATCTCGGCTCAGCAGGAACTTCGCCCTACCATAGTATTTCGGCTTGGCGGAGCTTCTCACACCCCCCTCACTAAACCGCCGCGGCCCGCGGACGACGGGAGCGAATATCCCGCCCCTTCTTCGGCCCCAACACGGCCTGGGCATACTCTTCGACTTGTTCGGGCGCTTCGAAGTAATGATCGTATACCCACTCGTCCTCATATTCGCAGGCCTTGGTCGTATAGTCGCGGCAGATGTCCGGGCGTGTCTCGTACTGGCCACATAGATTATCGTCGTGGAGCCGGGTGCAGCGGTTATGGACCAGCAGATACCAACTGTCGTCTTCGACGAACACGGTAGCCCGCTCGTGCAGCAAGTACCAACGCATGAACTCGAAGTCGTCCCAGTCGTCGGGCACGTCGATGGGCAGGGCGAAATACTGGCAACACTTGGCCCCACAATGGTTACAAAGACAATCGTCATCAGCAAGGTTTTTTCGGTCTGGTTTTGTGCGAATTAGTTTTTTGCGTCGGGCGGCGGCCATTTATCCCTTTCCGTATCTTGTTTCTACAATCGTCACAAGCGGCATATTCCACGCATTCCGCTTTGGATTGCGAGAATACCAAGCCACCAAACTAGCAAAGTGACGGGGAAAACACCAGTCGTATGGGCTTTTGCGTCGGTTTCAGTATGAAAAAAGAGCCGCTGAGTGCCTTTTGTATCGGTTTCAGTATGAAAAAAGAGCCGCTGAGTGCCTTTTGTATCGGTTTCAGTATGAAAAAAGAGCCGCTGAGTGCCTTTTGTATCGGTTTCAGTATGAAAAAAGAGCCGCTGAGTGCTTTTTGTGACGGTTTCAGGCTGGAAAAAGGCCCTCGACCTCGGCATAATGACATTATGAGCCGAAAACCAAATAGCAACGACCCCTCACAACCGCAGCGTCCCGAGACGGCCGAGAACCACAGCGAAGACTCCGGCGGTATGGGAAACGCCAGCCGCAAGCTCCGCTACGACGCCCCGGCGCTGGATATCCCCCGCCCGCTCTACCTCCGTAGCGGCGACGATCCGTCCGACGAAGACGCCGCCTAGTTCGACTGTTTGAGTTCTGTTGATTTGCCGTTTGTGGCACAGCTATCCTGGCCGTGTGCTGTTCTCTTTACGGGCAGGATGCCCGTGCCACGCGGCTTCGCATACACCTCTGCCGGGTGCCCCGATTCGCGCGTCAATAATAGCTTGATAGGATATCACAATCGCGAGTCGATTACCGACTTGCCCTCGCGCTATTGGGAGAATCGTCAATGGAACTCGATCCCCTTGTACTCTCGCGAATCCAGTTTGGGCTGACGATCGGATTCCACTTCCTCTTTCCGCCGCTGACGATCGGCCTGGCTTGGCTATTGGTTGTGGTCGAGGGGCTGGGCTGGTGGCGCAACGATGAGAGCTATATTCGCGCCGGCAAATTTTTCAGCAAGATCCTGGGTCTGACCTTTGTGATGGGCGTTGCCACGGGAATCGTGATGGAATTCCAGTTCGGCACGAACTGGGCCGAGTATTCGAAATTCGTGGGCGACATTTTCGGCGCGCCGCTGGCCGCCGAGGCCATTTTCGCTTTCTTCATCGAGTCCACGTTCCTGGCCTTGTATCTTTTCGGCCGCCAGCGGGTATCGCCGGGCGTTCATTGGTTCTCCATTCTGATGGTGTCGATCGGCGCCACGATCTCGGCTTTTTGGATACTGATGGCCAACTCCTGGCAGCAGACGCCGGCCGGCTACGTTATTAAAAACTCTCGCGCGGAACTGACCGACTTCCACGCCGCCGTATTCAACGCCTCGACCTGGTTCCGATTTTTCCACACGATGAATGCCTGCTTTATCTGCGGCGCGATGTTGATGGCCGGCATTTCGGCCTATTTGGTTTTGAAAAATCGCGACAAGACCGCGGCCGCTAAGACCTTGCGGCTGGGCCTGGTTGTGGGCATGATCGCCTCGATCGTGGCGCTCTTTCCCACCGGGCACCAACACGCCCGCCAGGTGGCGCGTACGCAACCGGAAAAACTGGCGACCTTCGAGGGCTTGATCCACAGCCAAAGGCGAGCACCGCTTATGATTTTCGGCATACCGTCGGAAAACCCACCGCGGGTGGACTATGCCGTGCAGATCCCCGGGATGTTGAGTTTGCTGATATTCGACGATATCAACGCCCGCGTCCAGGGCATCGAGAATCTTCGCGAAGACGGACACCCCACGCCTCCGCTGGTGCCGGTTTTTATTGCCTTCCACCTTATGCTGGCGTCGGGAATGCTGTTTATCGTGCTCAATATCTGCGGCGTTTGGCTGCTTGCGCGTGGTCGCCTGGACAAAAGCCGCTGGTATCTGCGGCTGCTGCCATGGGCGATTCCCTTGCCTTTGGCGGCCTGTCAGTTCGGCTGGATGGTGGCCGAGATCGGCCGTCAGCCCTGGGTAGTCTATCGCCTTTTGAAAACGGCCGACGCATATTCCACAAATGTGGGCGGGGCCGAAATCCTTTTCTCGCTAATAGGTTTCAGCTCGATTTACGCGGCTTTGGGCGCGCTTTATCTATTCCTGCTGTTGAAGATGGTCAGGCAAGGTCCTAGTAGTGCGTAATACATAAATAGGAGGCATAATCGCCATGGATCTGAACACGATTTGGTTTGTGCTGATCGGTGTTTTAATGTTCGGCTATGCCGCCCTGGACGGCTTCGACTTGGGCGTGGGCGTGATGCATCTGTTCGCCCCGTCGGAAAAGCAGCGTCGCACCAACATGGCCGCCGTGGGGCCGGTCTGGGACGGCAACGAGGTTTGGCTGCTGACGACCGGCGGAGTGATGTTCGCCGCCTTTCCCATCGTCTATGCCACCACCTTCAGCGGCTTCTACTTGGCCTTTATGCTGCTGCTGTTTGCGTTGATCTTCCGCGCCGTCTCCCTGGAGTCCCGCAGCCAGGTGGACAGTGTCATCTGGCGGCGGTTCTGGGATATTGCCTTCGGCCTGGGCAGCCTGCTGCCGGCGGTGCTCTTCGGCGTGGCCCTGGGCAACATCTTGCGGGGGCTGCCGATCGACGCCCACGGCGGTCTCAATGTGCCGTTTGTGGCATTGCTGAACCCCTACGCTCTGTTGATCGGTGCGTTGAGCTTGGCGATGCTCTTAATGCAGGGCGGCACGTATCTGGCCTCGCGCACCGAAGACGATTTGTGTCGATGGGCGGCCCGTTGGGCAAGCGGCGCATGGTTCGCGTTTGTCGTGCTCTATGTGGTCTCCACGATAGCCACGTTCTTCGTGGCGCCCTACTTGTTCGAGGGAATTCTGTCCAAACCGCCGTTCTGGTTTATAATCCCGGCCATGCTGGCGGGCATTGTCGGCGTTGGGCTGGCTTTACGCGCCAAGGCATACGTACGGGCTCTATTGGCATCGTCGTTGTCGATCGCTTCCTTGATCGGACTGATGGGCGTGAGCCTCTATCCCCGCATGGTCCCGTCGAGCCTCGGCCTGGAAAACAGCCTCACGATCTACAACGCCGCGTCGACCCCCCGCACGCACACCGTCATGCTAATCATCGCTCTAGTGGGCCTGCCCTTGGTGATCGCTTATACCGTGTTCATCTACAAGGTTTTCATGGGCAAGATCGATCTGAGCCGCGAACACTATTAAGGATTGTGGATTGGGAGCCGGGTTGCAACCCGGCCTACGCCCTCCCAAAACCGCTGCAAGCGGCTGGGCTAACAGTTTCGTCCTCTACAGGTGATCGGTCGTGCCGATTTTTCAGGGGGGTGTAAAACCAAAACCGCTGCGATCTCTCATTCGAGACGGCATTCATGCGCGAAAAAATCTAGCTTTTCTAAGGACCTTATATTGAAATAACACAAACTCCGAGCAATTGCGGGTCTGACGAAATGCGGGCAACACCTATAGGGTGCTGCCATACCTCGAAAAAACCAGGAAAAGGGATGCGGCCATATAAGCCCCGGTGCCCAAAAACCCGTTGCCGAAGTTCTGTTGTCCCCTGGATAGCGGTGATTGTAGCGATAACCGCGGCCACCACGCCGGTTGCGTTATCGCTGGGGGGGGTTGCTGCGCATTGGGCGACGATTGCTTCTCTTCCGGCCGTGCTTGTCTCGCTGCTAATCCTTTTGTATTGGAACTTTTCAGCCCAGCGCGAACTGCGGGTACTGGGCTCGCGATTTCACGCCGTATCGCAGACGGCCCGGGAATATGTTTGGGAAATCGACTGCGTGGGACGTTTCGTTTTTCTTACAGATCGCGCCGAACACATTTTCGGTCTAAAACTTGAAGAACTCCTCGGCCAATGTCCCCACGAATTCATGCCCGAGGACGAGGCCGCAAGAATGCGCCACTGGTCTTCCGGCTTGATGATAAACCCCAAGTCCTTTTCTGAAGTCGAATACCGCACCATCCACCCCTATAGCGGCATACGTTGGCAACAATTCAGCGGCGAGCCGATCCTCGACGGATCCGGAAAGTTGCTTGGATACCGCGGGGTGGGGATGGACATTACCGACCGCAAACTGGTCGAACAGGCACAGCAGGAAAATCTCGAACTGTTGCAAACTCTCTTGGACACGATACCCAGCGCCATTTTCTACAAGGATCTGCAAGGGCGTTATCTGGGCTGTAACGAGACGCTCATCCGCTGGCTGGGCCGCAGCCGAGAGCAGATCATGGGCCGAACCGACCACCAGCTTTTTCCCACGGATTTGGCCGACACTTATCGAAATTACGACCAGCAGCTTCTGCTCGACCCGGGCCGGCAACGCTACGAGTCGGAATTAGGCGCCGTTGACGGCGCCCGCCGCAATGCACTTTTCCATACCGCAACATTCCGCAACGCCCAGGGTAATGTATCGGGCCTGGTCAGCGTGGTGACCGATATCAGCGATCGCAAGAAAGGCGAGAGAAACCTTATCGAGGCCAAGCACGCGGCCGAAACAGCCAGCCGGGCCAAGGATGAATTCATTGCCAACATGAGCCATGAAATCCGTACCCCCTTGACCGCCATTCTTGGTTTCGCCGACGTCCTCCTGGAAAACCTTAACGAGTCGGAAAACTTCCACACCGCAAAAACAATTAAGCGAAACGGTTCGCATCTGCTCGATATTGTCGACGACATCCTGGCTATCACCGAAATTCAGGCCGGCAAGATACACATCCAGCGCCTCCCCTGTTCGCCCTTGGAAATTATGGCCGACATCTCGTCGCTGATGAGAATCCGCGCCGAAGCAAAGGGACTGCCGCTGAGCGTTCGGCAAGAGGGGCCCCTCCCGGAAGTAATCCTCACCGATACGAACCGCCTCCGCCAGATCCTGGTCAATCTCATCGGCAATGCAATTAAGTTTACCCAAACCGGACGGGTCGATGTCGTGGTCCGTTTCCTTAAGAGCCCCAACATAAATAGACACGGCCAAAGCGATACCGACAAGCTGGAGTTCGAGGTCATCGACACCGGCATCGGCATGTCCAGCGAACAAATGGAAAAAGTGTTCGAACCGTTCACTCAGGTAGATTCGTCGGCCACGCGCAGATACGGCGGCACCGGGCTGGGCCTGGTTATCAGCCACCGGCTCGCACAAATCCTCGGCGGAGACGTCACCGTCAGCAGTTCCTTGGGCAACGGCTGCCGATTCCAGGCAACTATCAAAACCGGCCTGCTCAACGACGTGCGGATGATCGAACCGCGGCAAGTGACCGACAAAAATATCGAACTGCCCGAAAAAAACGGCCCCCACCCCAATACCCCGATAAAACTCGATTGCCACATCTTGCTCGTCGAAGACGGTCCCGATAATCAACGGCTCATATCTTTCTTGCTGCGCAAGGCCGGGGCCACCGTGGCCATAGCCACCAACGGCCTCGAAGGCATAAAAATGGCAATGCCCGGATTGAAACTATCGGAGATGGACTTGCCCGATGAAGATAACCCCAGGCAGGGTTTGTCTGAAGAGGGCTTTTCCGCCCAGAAATCATCGGCCTCGGGTTCGAATGCCAGCGAACCGTTCGACATCATCTTGATGGACATGCAAATGCCCGTCATGGACGGTGAACGAGCGACGCAACGCCTCCGCCACGCCAACTACCTGGGCCCGATTATCGGCATCTCCGCGCATAGCACACCCGATGCCGTGGAAACCGCGCTGGAGGCCGGCTGCGATGAATTCCTCACTAAACCGGTCGACCGCAACAGGCTGCTCAGTTCGATAGCCAACCATCTTGTCTCTCCATCCGTGGCCCAAGCGTAGAAATAATGCGGACTGCTCAAGAATAAAGAGGAAACTAAACCGCCGTAAAGCGACAAAAGCTGACAACAGGGGCTGTCCGGCCACCTTCGCCAACCTCTATGCACCCAACCGGAGTGCCTGCTGCAGTTTCGAGGGGCCTGGACAGCTTCACTCGACACAATCTCCAAAGTAGCCAATTCGATGGTCGTCTCGCGGCGATACATTCCAGGCAAAAGATTGGAGCAATCCGAGTTGAACTGCCAACAGCCCCGTCAGCGCTGTCCCTTTTCGGCACCAGAACTAATTCGACTCGATCCTATCACTACACCGTCACTTTCGCTTCTTGCTTCGCAAAAAACGCCCGCTTACGGTGTGTATATCGAGAGACATAATTCCCTTATTGGTATCACTTGACAAGCCTAGAAGTGGTGGCTAAACACATTCCCACCAGTCGACCCGCCTCACCTTATTGCCTGACAATAAGTGCCTCCTCAGTAGAATCTGTGGGTTGTTTTCGGCGGTAATC
>SDBV01012476.1_pt1 | contig 10885 bp, 10 predicted proteins | sample 2277081 | NCBI WGS metagenome assembly SDBV01 (sample SAMN10402039, study PRJNA504765) | marine sediment metagenome | isolation source: marine sediment core GS10_PC15, 223 cmbsf | place: Arctic Ocean: Southern Knipovich Ridge | collected 2010
GTGTAAAAAGATTAATGGGAAAACACTGATGTATAATTTTTGATCTGAATTAAGGTATTTAATAATGGTCGAAAGTTATGTAATAAAAATGTGATTTTAAAGATAAGGCGTGTTGATATATGGGGAATCAACATATTGTTCCATTTTCAATTAAAATCAATAAAGAGAAGCGTCAAAAGTTAAGTGGACATGGTTCTACGGTTCTATGGTTTACTCGACTCTTCGGTTCAGTTAAACTTGGAAACCCACCTGCTTTGCAGGTGGTCATGTCCTGATGGCTGTGCCGTAAGATAAACCATGATACTATGAGGCATGGTCAAATGGAGAAAGCTATCTCATGTTGTATATTAGTACGCTTACCATATCGTGTGGTGCCCGAAATATCGATACAGGATCTTGAAGGGTGAAGTAGGGAAGTTTGTCGAGAGAGCTATCCGATTGCTGTGCGAATGGAAAAAAGCGGAGGTTATGGAACTTAACGTACAAGAAGATCATGTCCACCTGGTGGTAAGCATACCCCCAAAGGTATCGATATCCGGACTGATGGGGATTTTGAAAGGGGAAGACAGCTATCAAATTGTTCAAGAGCTATCCAGCGCTGAGAAAGAAACCTTACTGGGGGAATCATTTCCGGAGTAGGGGATATTGCGTGAGCACTGTGGGATTAGACGAGGAGAAGGTCAGGCGCTATGTGAAGTACCAGGAACAAAAGGAGCGTCAAGAGGAAAAGGACCAGAAACAATTTGGCCTCTTTTAGAGGCCGCAAGAAAGCCACCTGCTTTGCATGTGGTCGTTTAGTCGTGGTAGTGGGGGGGGGGAGATACGTAAAATAGTTTTAGACTACAACAGGAAAGATAGAGGAATGATGGATCTACTATCCCAGGCAATTGAGAAGATAAACGAACTAAATGTAAGCGGGCCACATGGGAAAAGAATGGTATTTGCTATGAAAAACTCTTAATTCCGATATATGTCAATTTAGATAATATTGGCCGTAAGTCATGAGCTAGGAAAAATCAATGCGTAAACTTATACATCTTATAGCTGCGGCTCGGCCGAATTTTATGAAGATTGCCCCATTATATCACGCGCTTTTACGAGAGGATTGGGTTGAACCTATCATCGTTCATACCGGACAGCACTATGATCTAAACATGTCCGATAGCTTTTTTAAGGACTTTGAGCTTCCCAAACCGCACTTTAATCTTGGCATTGGAAGTGGTACTCATGCAGAGCAAACCGGTCGTGTTATGATTACTTACGAAAAAATAATTTATCAAGAAAGACCTGATCTCGTTATTGTTGTCGGGGACGTTAATGCAACTCTTGCGGCAGCTTTGGCATCAGTTAAAATTGGGATTAAAGTTGCCCACCTCGAAGCCGGTTTGCGTTCTTTTGACAGAACGATGCCGGAAGAGATTAACCGGGTTGTCACCGATTCAATATCGGATTTGCTTTGGACGCCTTCTATAGACGGTGACCGGAATCTGTTAAGGGAAGGTATTACTCAAGAGAAAATAGAAAGAGTTGGTAATATCATGATTGATTCGCTGGAAATGCTTCGTTACCGGATCGAAAAAGAAAATATCTGCCATAAGCTTGGACTAAGCCCCGGCAAATATGGTTTGATTACCTTGCATCGTCCCGCTAATGTTGATTTTCCTGAACCGCTCGAGGTTTTATGTAAATCTTTGGTGCGAATTGCCGGCGAGATCCCTCTTGTTTTTCCTGTACATCCGCGTACCAGCAAGAAACTAAAAGATTTTGGCTTTATGCATCTTTTAAAGAGCGCTTCAGGATTAAATATTATAGAACCTTTAAGCTACATCCCATTTATGAATCTGGCTTTTAACAGTAAGTTTGTTATAACAGACTCAGGTGGTCTTCAGGAGGAAACAACTTATCTAAATATTCCATGCCTTACCCTGCGGCCGAATACAGAACGCCCTATTACTATTGAGCAAGGCACCAACCGATTATGCAAAATTGCAGATATTGAAACACAGGTTGATGTGATTCTTAATAATAAAAATAAAGATGGAAAGACTCCAGAATTATGGGATGGTCATACTGCAGATCGAGTGGTTAGTTCGATCAGCATTTTCTTATCTGAATAAGTATCTTCAAGAAAATAATAATGTTACAAGCACTTGTTAAAAAAGGAAGAGTTATACCTGTGGATGTACCATCTCCAGTAGTCTCACCAGGGTCTATATTAATCAAAGTTGTTAACTCCTGTATCTCTGCCGGCACGGAGTTATCAAGTGTTCAGGGTAGTAGTAAATCGCTTATAAAGCGTGCTTTGGAACAACCGGAAAATATAAAAAGGGTTCTAAATCTTGTTCGTTCTGAAGGGATAGCTCGGACTTATACGAAAATTATGGGCAAGTTGCAGTTTGGTAATCCGACAGGTTATTCCATATCAGGGATTGTCTTATCTGTAGGAAAAGGAATCACTGATATTAAATCGGGTGATCATGTTGCTGCCGCAGGAGCAGGCATTGCTAATCATGCCGAATTTGTTGATGTACCGCGTAATCTGGTTATGCGTATTCTTGGAGGTTTGGATTTTGAGTCTGCCTCCACCGTAACTCTGGGCGGGATAGCCATGCAAGGAGTTCGTCGTGCCGGAACAGCTATTGGCGAGTTCGTAGTAATTTTTGGAGCAGGCATAATAGGACAATTGGCGTTGCAGCTGCTTGTTGGCGCGGGTGCGCGGGTAATTGCCGTAGATATTAATGCAAAACGCCTGCAATTAGCAAAGGAAATGGGAGCTGAGGTTGTTTTCAATTCTGCGAATGAGGATGCTAATAAGGCAGTTTCTCATTATACAGGGGGACATGGAGCGGATAAGGTTATATTCTGCGCTGCAACCGATAATTCCCAAGCACTATCCGATGCCTTTGCCATGACACGTAAAAAAGGAAAGCTGGTAATGGTCGGAATATGGGGGAGTGAGGTTAAACGGGGTGATATATATAAAAAAGAGTTGGATTTTCTAATATCTACATCTTATGGTCCCGGTCGGTATGATCAAAATTATGAACAAAAGGGACTTGACTATCCCTATGCCTATGTTCGCTGGACTGAAAACAGAAACATGGAAGAATACTTGCGATTACTATCGATAGGGAGAATAAAAGTAAATCCATTAATACAAGCTATTTATCCAATAGAACAAGTGGAACAGGCATTTGAACTGCTGCAGGGTGCAGAGCGGCCGCTCATGGTCCTTTTAGACTATGGCAAAGTCCTGGCGGATGATTTTTCCTCACTATTACCTCAATCGAGTATAGTTGAAAACAGGATAAGCTTTACCCAGGTTAATAAAGACCGTATTAGGGTTGGTATTATTGGTGCGGGAAGTTTTGCTGTGGATATGCATTTGCCTAATCTCCAGAAATTAAAAGAACATTATGAAATACGGGCAATTTGCAGTCGCACCGGTTCGAAAGCAAAACCAACAGCACAGCACTTTAATGCAAAATATTCCACAACGGATTACAGAGAAATACTCTGCGATCCAGATATTGATCTTACTATGATATGCACACGGCACAACCTGCACGGAGAGTTAGTTCTGGAAAGTCTTAAAGCTGGGAAAAATACCTTTGTAGAAAAACCTCTCTGTACTACTAAACAGGAATTGGATGCAATTAAATTATTTTACGGCATGGATAATAATAATAGTGAAAAAATATGTAAATCAAATAATCTACCAATATTGATGGTAGGCTTCAATCGCCGTTTTTCCAGATATATTAGAGAAGTAGGAAGGCATGTCCAAAAGCGTATTAATCCACTATTTATTAACTACCGTATGAATGTCGGATATATTCCGCTTGATCACTGGGTTCATAATGAGCAAGGAGGAGGACGGATAATTGGCGAAACCTGTCATATTATTGATCTTTTTTCATATCTAGTTGGTTTTCCTGTCAAAACCTATTCATATGGGAGCCTGAGACCTTCATCTGAAAGTGTAAGCGCTACAGATAATAGGAGTATCATATTGGAATATGAAGATGGTTCTATTGGCACGATTGAATATTTTGCGGTTGGTTCAAATAAGTTGCCAAAGGAGATGCTTGAAGTTCATTTCGATGAAAAATCAATTATTGTGGATGACTATAAAACTATCACCGGCTATGACGTAAAAGTGGCTAATATGCATAAGCAGATGCCGGATAAGGGGCAACTGCAGGAATTAGAAGAATTGCTATCATATCTGATTGGGAAAAGAGATAACTGGCCTATTCCTTTGGAATCTATATTGGAAACAACAGAAATTAGTTTTGAAGTGGCTAAATAGATGTGTGGAATAGTAGGATCTTATATTTTTAAAAACAGTAGTTTTGTTGTGACTGAGCCATATATAATCAGTATGCGAGATACAATGGCCCATCGCGGTCCGGATGGAGCTGGCTTATGGATTTCTGACAGCAAGCGTATAGGTTTAGGACATAGACGCTTATCCATTATAGATCTATCTGAAGCAGCATCACAACCAATGTGTAATGAAGACGGTAACCTATGGATTTCTTTCAATGGTGAGATCTATAACCACCTTGAAATTCGGGAAGAATTAAAAAGTATAGGTGGTCATCATTGGAAAACGGATCATTCAGATACAGAAGTCATCCTACACGCGTTTGAAGAGTGGGGAATTGAGTGTTTGCACAAATTGCGAGGTATGTTCGCGATTGCCCTGTGGGATGCGAGAAAAGGAGAACTCTGGCTTGTAAGGGATCGCATAGGTATAAAACCTTTGTATTACAGCATACACCACGGCCGTATTGTTTTTGCATCAGAAATAAAAGCGCTTCTGCAAGACCCAGAGCAGGAAAGGCTTGTTAATGAGGAAGCCTTTTATCATTACCTCTCATTCTTAACAACTCCGGCTCCGGATACTTTGTTTAATGGTATTAAAAAGCTACCAGGCGGGACTTGGTTGAAAGTCAAAGAAGATGGTACGGTTAATCAAAGCCGTTATTGGGATGTATGGGATTACACCCAGCCCCTCATAGGTGTATCAGAAGATGAAATAGCTTCAATGCTGCTGGAGGAGCTGCGTACTGCTGTTAAACTTCGTAAGGTTAGTGATGTTCCGGTTGGTGTTTTCCTGTCGGGAGGCATCGATTCCAGCACTAATGCCGCTCTTTTTTCAGAAGGAGAAGGTGACCCTGTAAAGACCTTTTCCATAGGGTATCAGGGTGAATATGATACATGGAGTATATCACACTGGATCACTGGGTGCATACAGCAGAAGGCAGTGGTAGGATTATCGGAGAGGCGTGCCATTTAATCGATCTCTTTTCCTATCTTACAGACAGTCCGGTCATGGCTTATTCAAGCGCCGGTTTGAGTCCGGCAACAGAAAGCATAAGCGCTTCAGACAATAAAAGCATTATATTGGAAATACGAAGACGGCTCAGTTGCCTCGCTCGACTATTTTGCTGTTGGTTAAAAAGAGCTTCCAAAGGAATGGCTCAAGGTCCATTTTTATGAGAAGTCCATTATTGTGGATGATTATAAATCAATCAAGTGCTATGGCGTAAAGGTTGCGGATATCCATTCGCAGACACCGGACAAAGGACAGCTTGAGGAACTGGAATAGCTTTATAGATACCTGAATGGAGAAAAGAAAGTCTGGCCGATTGAATTGAAATCTATGGTTGAAACGACGGAAGTAACATTTGGGGCAATCTGGTTTTAAATTTTACTTTATTAGAATTCGTAGCTCATTTTTTAAAAGTTGAAAATATGGGAAAAATAAACTCATAAAAAGAATTTTGAATTATGCAAAGCTCTCCCAATAAAATTATATTATATGGAATTCTTCCACCTCCTTTTGGAGGTGTTTCAATTCATCTAAAGAGATTAAAAAAATATTTAGAGGATATGGGAACGAATTTTGTTTTTGTTCGTTCAAATAATCCAAATCGGAAATATGCCTTTATAAAGTTGTTTTTTAGCCAATTGAATTTTAAAAAAAACATCATTCATTTACATGGATTTCAATCAGGGAAGAACTTAATCTTTTTGTTATTCCTAATGTTTTTTAGCAGAAAAAACGTTATTGTAACAATTCACAACGATCGTTTTTTATTAAATTATAATTCATTAAAAAATGTTAAAAAAATAATTGCTAAATTGTTTTATTCTAATATTTCTCATATTATTTCAGTCAACCCAGATTCAAAATATGGTTTTATAACTACAAATAAAATATCCGTTATCCCCGCATTTATCCCGCCTGCACCAGACGAAACTGATATCAAGCAATTGCCTGAAATATTTTATCAAATCAGGAAGAAATACAAGTTTTTAATTACGGCAAATGCTTTTAAAATATCTTTTTATAATAATCAGGATCTGTATGGGATTGATCTTTCAATTGAATTAATGAAAAGATTGATTAATAGAGGCTATAAACAGATTGGATTTATATATGTTATTCCAGATATTGACGATTATAAATATTATAAAAAAATGAAAAGAAAAGTTGAAGAAAATAATCTGCAAGGATACTTTCATTTTTACACGAAGGCTATTGCTTATCCTGCAGTAATAAATATGTGCGATTTGTTTATTCGACCGACTAATACGGATGGATATGGGGTTTCAATCGCAGAAGCGATATCTTTAAAAAAGACTGCAATTGCAAGCGATGTATGTAAACGGCCTGAAGGGACAATTATTTTTGAGAATAGAAACATTGATGATTTGTATAGTAAAACGATTCGAGTGGTTGATAATTATGATGAAGAAAATAAGAAAATTGAGAATATTCAATTTGAAAATAATGCTAAAAAAATATTGGAAGTGTATAGGAAAATACTAGGCTAAATTATAAAAAACAAAATAAAAATGATTACAAAAAAATCTAAAAATATTAAAGATAGTAAAAGAATAATTGAATTTAATGAAAATGTTCATGATAAAATATATAACTCATATAATATTAAACATGCTAAAGGAATATTCTCATCTATAGAGCAAAATAGAATAAAAGAATCATTACAAAAATCAATTAATTTTATTGATAATCCTATAATATACAAAGGGCTTGACCTTGGTTGCGGAACCGGTAATTTAACTAATCATTTATTAAAATTAGGAATAAATGTAACTGCAGCAGATGTTTCGATTAGATTTCTAGATTTTGTCATTTTAAAATATGGTAAAAAGAACTTATTAAAAACATTAAAAATTAATGGATTAAATTTATGTAATATAAATAATGATACTTTTAATATTGTTGCTACTTATTCAGTATTACACCATATTCCAGATTATATAAAAATTGTTAGAGAGATGGTTAGAATATGTAAACTAGGAGGAATAATTTATATTGATCACGAGGTAAATAACTCTTATTGGAATCCAAACAAGGATTATTTTGAACTAATAAAAAAGACTAAAAGTAAAATTAAGACTCAAAACAAAAACTGGGTAGAATATTTTAAAATATACAACTATACTAATAGAATAATTAAAATTATGAAGAATGTTCTATTTAAAAGATTACCAAGAACTAATCCTTTAAATCCTCGATACCAACCCGATGGTGATATCCATGTTTGGAAGGATGATCATATTGAATGGAACAAAATAATCAAAGAATTAAAAGATAGTAATTTTGAAATTATAATTAATGACGACTATTTATTTTATCGGGAAAAATATGGAATAAATCTTTATAATAAGTATAAAAACAAATGTTCTGATTATAAATTACTTGTAGCAAAAAAGAGAAAATGAAATATCATAAAAGAGATCTTCAGAAGAAAGGACATTCATATTTAAGCAAAATATTAAAAGAAAGGTCTCAAGTCAAGCGACATTACGGATACAACCAAGAACGGGAACTCGTAGATGGGAAACGCTGTTGACTAACATGTTAGAAATAATTTTGTGAAAGATTTCAAAAAAAGTTTTCTAATCTCTGCCAGATGGATATTTGTGGTACATTTAACTAAAACTATACTTCAGTTTGCTTTGAGCATAGTTTTTGCGCGCCTTATTCTACCGGAGGCCTTTGGCAAGTTTGCATATATGCTTGCTATGGTTGAAGGGTTATCTATAGTAACTGGCTGTGGAATAAATACATCAATTTTGCAGAACCAAAAGTACAATGAGAATGAATTTCAAAATACGGGTTTTTTTTTTGTGCTTGCACTCATTTTTATTTATGGCTTAGTTGCAAGCGTTGCTGGATTTGTTGTTATTTCTGGAAACACCGCTTTTTATCTATTAATACTTCTTGGAAAGGTAGTTTTTATGTTATCGGCAGTTCATTCTATCGTTCTCCAAAAAAACTACCAATTTAAAAATTACTCCCTTATTTTGTTTATTTCATTTCTGGTATCTTCTACAGTTGGGATTTTTCTCGCAATCAGTGGGTATGATTTGACAGCCTTGGTGGTTCAGTACGTGGTCATGCAATTTCTGGTTAGTACAGTAACGGTTATTTTATCTAGCTTTAACATTGATTGGCAACACCCATTCAATAAAAAACACCTGGTGACCTTTTTAAGAAACGGCAAGGAGCTTTTTGTGTCGACGATGGTAGAGAAGTGGTTATCCAGCGTTGACAAGATCATTATCAATATAGCAACGGGGGCAAATAATCTGGCTTTCTATAACAGATCTATCGGCTTGAACCAACGATTTATATCAATATTCATTAGCGTTTTTCAGCCGCTGTTTTTCGTTTCGTTCGCCAACCTACAGGCGAATAAGGAGCGAGCAAGTTCTCTTTTTAACACGGCGGTATGGCTGTTGCTTAGGGCTTCTCTTTTCATGACGTTAGTCATTATGTGTACGGCTAAGGAACTCATTGAGATTATCTATGGCGGTAACTGGCTGTTTGTTGCTCGACTTGTGCCATTGACTGCGATATATGCAATACTGAATCCTTGTAGACAGCTATCTCGCAATTTGCTATTAAGCAATGGATATTTTTCAAAGGTCAGAAATATCCAAATCTTTGAGTTAATACTGTTTTTTGGGTTTGTGGCTACGGGGGCCTATTGTGGCGGGATTAAAGGGGTTTCTATTGCGGTTAGTGGGTGGGCATTGGTTGTTACTTCTGTGTACATGATTAATATTAGCAAGGTCATAAACCTTGAGGCGGGGCGATTGTTCTTATTGCCGACGATCCTATTTATTGCAATCTTGACTATAAATTATGGCCTGAGGCACTATTCCACACTGTATAATATAAATATCTACATCACAGTTCTGACAAGCTCTCTGATTGTCGGGCTTGTTTTTGCAACCACTTTGCTCGTTTTCGAATACCAGGACATTAAGGCTTTGGTTCATAAAGTCAGGAGGTGACATGAATTTTTTGACGATGGGAGATACAAAATATTTTCAAACGATTCTTTTGTCAGTAAGGCAGTCGGCAAGATACTATCCAGAGCGCAAGTTTTTCCTGTATGACTGGGGGTTTGAGCCCAGCCAACTGGAACAACTGACGGGCTTATCGGGCGTTGAAATCATTAAATGGCGTGATAGACTGGTCAATGCAGATCTGGTGTTTCCTGAGGAACGCACTTTCAAGGCATTCATAAAAAAGCATATTCTGCGGCACCCCAATCTCAGGATTTCGCAAAGGCAGAGGCAAAGAGAGCTTTTGTTAAATGAAAAATGTTACTGTATGTTAGATGCTGTCTATAAAATCGATGGCTCATTTTTATTTCTAGATGCTGACGCTTTTATCGTGAACAGTATCGAAGATTTGATAGGCGATGATAGTGATATTGTGGTAACACTCAGACCACAGATAGAAATTGAAACGGCTATAAAACGAGGAAGCCGCCATGATATAAATTCCGGCGTAATATTCTTCAATAAAAATAAGGTCAAGGTCATTGCTTTTATTATTGAGTGGATAAAGGAAATGAACGTACAGAGCCTTATAAGGCAGTCTTTGTCGGAACAGACTGCTCTTTCAAATATGGTATTGAGAGGTAATGTGAATGCCTTAACAGCATACAATAAGTGTGTCCAAATTTCAATTGGGGATTTATATGTTAAGTGTAGGATTGTTTCAACAGTAAACTATAATTTTAATTCAGTAGAAGATGGCTTTGACCCTAATATTAACAAAATACTCCATTTAAAAAGCGGAAGAGGTTTTGACAATACGCTGAATAAAGTGATGGATGAACTGGAGAAAACAAATGATAAGATTCAGAAAGAATAAAATTAAAGGTTTTATCAGACAGCGGGTAGAAGATGCGTTATCTATGAGTGCCTTGGATGTTGCTATTGATATTGCAACTGGCAATCAAATTGAAGGTGATTTTCTCGAGTTTGGTGTATATACTGGTCAATCATTTATAGGAGCGTACGAAAGATTCAAGAAAAACTGTAAATTCTACAAGCTTGCTAACACAAGATTTTTTGCTTTTGATTCTTTTTAAGGCTTGCCTGCTTCCAATGAAGGATACAAACCGACCCAATATTGAAAGGGCGCTTATCACTCTGGTGAAGTGGTGTTCTTGTGGAATCTGAAAATAGTGATGTAAATGTCTGAAATCGTAATTATCAAGAAATGGTATAGTGAACTGGATGAACAAGGCAAGGCGAAGCACAACTCAACAGCAATTCAAAAAGTAGCCTGGCTGCGCTGATTTTCAGGAGAATTTCGGACAGTTCTTTCTTGGGAGAACCGATGATACCGATGATAAAGGTTTTGGATTACGGTTGGACAGTCATGTTTTCCAAGGCCCTATTGCGTTATGAGCCATCCCTCATACACAAATTGACCTCATTTAACATCTTCTGTAGCGCATTATTTTCGAGAGGACATGTTCTGAACAGTAAGATAAATACGCGGATGATCATGGTAGATAAGGGAAAAATGATGAAG
>SDBV01012477.1_pt1 | contig 10885 bp, 11 predicted proteins | sample 2277081 | NCBI WGS metagenome assembly SDBV01 (sample SAMN10402039, study PRJNA504765) | marine sediment metagenome | isolation source: marine sediment core GS10_PC15, 223 cmbsf | place: Arctic Ocean: Southern Knipovich Ridge | collected 2010
GAGGCTGATCCCCATATCCGAGGACTACCTATCAAAGGCAATCGAGTTTGCTGACACGATAGCTGAGAAGGGTCTTCGTGTTGACGTGGATGATAGGCAGTCCTCAGTGGGTAAAAAAGTGAGAGATGCTGAGAAGGAGTGGATAAAGTTCATCGTGGTGATAGGTAAGAATGAAACTCACAGTGGAATTCTCCAAGTGAGAGATCGAGAGAAGAAGGAGATGATCTCGATGACCGTGGAGGACCTCGAGCGGGAATGGCAGACCTTGACTGCTGGTCATTCTAAAGAGCCCTTACCACTGCCTCGCATGGTGTCTAAACGGGCAAAATATAGCTAGATCCCTATCCAGTTCGCTTTAACTCGATAAGGCATGACAATTCGAGAAGCAGTTTAGCGGCGAGAGTTGAAGTGGACCCGTTGTCATATGTTGGACAAAGCTCAACTATGTCAAAGCCAACTATTGACTTCCCCTGTAAGATATACAAAAAATCCAGGAGATCACGGGGAGAGATGCCGTCAGTCTCAGGATTCGCGACCCCTGGCGCAAAGCCAGGGTCAACCACATCAAGATCAATACTAACGTAAATTTTCTCAAAACCCGTTAAGCTTCTTTCAAATTCATCCAGGGCCTCTTGAAGATGCCGAATCATCTGCCCTTCTATTGTAACAATGCCCCCTTCTGCTACAAAATCCCACTCCGATTTAGTGGCCGCTCGAGCGCCAACATGTATGACCTTCGACGGTACCCCATCTTCAACCAATCTCCTCAAGAAAGTGGCGTGGCTGAGCTGCAAACCCTCGAACTCCGGCCTTAGATCGAGGTGTGCATCAAATACCACCAACGCACAATTCTTGTCCACTGCTCGAAATGCTCCGTTCGTGATCGAGTGCTCTCCACCAAGGATTGCGGGGACTAATCCCTTGGAAATAATCTCTCTTGTTACTTCTTCGACCATCTGACTCATTCTGTTTACCGACCCGATTCTTGTTAAATTCCCAAGGTCATCGATGCTACGACTTTCCAGATCAACTCCCAGCCTTCTTGAATATATTTCGATATTCAAGAACGCTTCTCTAATCGCGTTCGGTCCGAACCGGGCACCAGTCCTATATGTTGATGTTGCATCAAAGGGAACCCCCAATAACGCGACAAGTGGGTCGACCCCGGCGTTGGTGATTTTGGCAAGGGGGTCCGCTGAGATGTAAAGGTTCTTTGCACTCATTTCTTATTTTTTTCCAATCTTTCGATCAGTGCGGACGCCATCATAGGAAGGACCATAGTAACTTCACCTACTACGACAACCATACTAGCGTCAGGTCGAATCTTCCCCCAGGACACTGCTTCGTCAGGGGGAGCCCCGGATAGACCCCCTGTCTCAGGTCTATCCAAGGTCACTTGAACCACATAGTCCAGCTTCTTGTCGCCAAAGTAAAAAGATTGGAAAACAAAATTTTTGGGGACACCTCCTCCAAGGATAATGGCGCCTGTTTTCGATGCTTCTTCACGAATAGTCCAAATATCCTGAAGGTCCTTGAAAACGTCTACCGTCAGCCTACCAGGATTTTTCCTGTTGAAAATTGCAGCCTGTAAGCCGAACACAGAGTCGTGAATTGTGGGAACGAAGATTTTTACCCCTTGCTTATAGCAACTCTTCAGCAATGATTCCGGTTTATCAGGAATTCTCTGAGCGACTTCATTGATTAATTCGCTAATTGAAAGGACCTCGCCTTTTCTTTTGATGGATATGTCATCATAAAGTTCGAGCAAGGGCTCATCGAATTTAGATACAAATTCATCTTCTGATACCAAAACATCATAAATCCGGTCGATTTTTTTTTCCAGGAGTAGATCGTCCTTCAACAGCGGAGACCCCTTGAAAAACGTCCCACCATATGCCATCATGACGTCGTGTACCAGGTTTGCTCCTGTAGTTACAATACAATTGACCAATTTTCGGTTAACCAGCTCTATAAGCACTCGACTCATTCCTGCCGGGATAAGCGCGCCTGACAGAGAAAGGAAAACGTATGCATTGTCCCTAATCATTCGTTCGTATGTGTCAACAGCCTTAGATAACATGCCTGCCATGAATGCACCTGATTTTCCCATCTCTGTCACTAGATCATTCACTGTCATACGTGGCCAGATGCTAAGTGGCTCGACTTTGGATTGATTTCTAAGATCAGAGTGCATTACCAGAACCACTTACCAATCTTATTTAAAAACAGCCGTCCGCATATTGCTTATTTCCAGAATAGATCCTCGAGCCTTGTTGCTCCTAGGACTTCGTCGAAAGAGTACCCGAGTGAATCAAGAAGCTGATCAAAGGTGCTTTGCATCATTTCTTCATATTTCTTTTTGTCAATTTCAGATAGTTTGGCCAGTTCCAGAGGTTTGACACCTTCCCTGCCAATAGTTTTCACGTATTGGATTATGTTTCCTGCTCCGATCTCTCGCTTACCAATTGCCCTTAATTGTTCGGCGGCCCTAACATGCTGAGGCTTGATTCCCTTGGCATACCCTTCGATCGACTTACCTAGCATCACATGAAAGGCGAGTTGCTCCAATGGAACGTCACCCTGTCTCAGTCGCAACGCCCTTTTTCTGATATCCTCTTTGATCTCCTGTGTGGCGTTCTTAAAGTCGCTTTCAGATCTGACCTTGCTGAGGGTAGCCACCGCATCATAGAAACCGTCCCTGATAAACCGAGGAACATGACTCTTCTTTCCGGTAAGGCCTTTAATATCGACACTTCCGTCCGCCATGACTCCAAGGTAATTCTTCTTCCTCGATGAGAACGCGACATATCGATATGTCTTTTCAAGCTCAAGCTCTACCCCAAGCTCGTCTGAAGCCCACTTTGTTATTCGTTCAATTTGGTCTGTGGTCGGTGCTTTCAAGAATAGTGAGTCTGTATCACCGTAAACTACTTCCATTCCTATTTTCTTAGCTTTTTCTATGGTTTCTGTGATGACATTTCTTCCAATGGACGCTGTGGCATCTGCTACTGGCAAGCAATAGAGTGGGTAAAGATCCGCCCCCATTACACCATAGCTTGCATTAAGTATCACTTTTAGAGCCTGGGAGACCACTTGATACAAGCTCTTCTCAGATGCATTCAGCCCTTTCACCAAAGGGAGTTGCTTATAATAATCAACTCTCACGTCTCTCAAAGAACCGATCACCAGAGACGAAATCCCTCTTCTCTTCTTACATATCCAATGATCTGTACCCTTGATGAGGTTAAGCTTATCTTCTTGATGCACGCAGCGCACAGTCTCATAGGATAGATTGTTGACCTTGATGATGCTAGGATACAAGCTTGAGAAATCAAGCACCGAGACATTGAAATGAACCCCCGTAGTTGGGTTCACTACCATTCCACCTTTGTACTTCTTACCCTTAATGATTGCCGTTGAACTAGAACTCCCAATTTTTTCTAATTCTTCCTTTCTCGGAATGAGAGCTCCACGTTTACGATGTTCAAAGTACATCATGCTTCTGATCCAGTTCGACACACCGAGTCTTGAAACATCGTCGATTGGCATTTTCGCGACTCTTGAGATCACGAGTAGTAGCTTCATGAGGAGATCATTGTCGAAACTGGTCAGCTTGAAAGCCAGCAGTGAGTCTTGGTAGCAATATCTAGCCAGTTCGTAAAGCGGTAGATCGCCAATAAATCCATCAAACTCGATCTTAGACTCACCCAGAAGGCCAGCAGAAACTCCGTTCAAACTATGTTCGACGTACCTGTTTCCAAAAGCATAGATCTGCAGCGATCTGTTGATGAAGGTTTTATAGAGGTCTATATGTATTCCATTCTTGATCGATGTGAAATCTCTTCCCATCGTGATAGGGATATCGGCCCTTTGCAGGCCGATAACTTTTGCCCGGTTATAGAGATATCTCAGATCGAAATCATCCCCATTGAAGGTAATTATGCACGGGTACTCCTGAATCTTTTTGAAGAGGTGGCTCAGAAGTACGGTCTCATCGTCCGCTCGATGCAGTTGCACCTCAGGATCAACAGACCTGAATCCGAGTTGGGTATTCGGACGATTAAGAAGATAGACTTCTTTGAGACCGTCGTTCGATACCAGCGAGACGGCGATTACTGGATGTTTTGCCTCATCAGGGTTGGGAAGCCGATCTTTCTCAGGAGCGACTACCTCTATGTCCAGTGCCACTCGCCTGATAACTGGAAGTGGTTGACTGAGGAGGTTAACCCACTCTTCACGAGCTTTATGGAAGTCACCATCTTGCTGATTGCGACCCGTAAGCACTTTCCCAATGGGAAATGTACTATCAAAATGTACGGGGATAATACGTCTATTCTGAACCTCATAGAGCGCACCAGGGATTAGACCGGAGTCGTATAGGTAGTTTTCATAATACTTGATATCTGCTTCCCAAGCTGTTGTTATATTTCTGATAGCCTTCTCTCCTGATCCTCCAATCACCAAGGGATCTCGAGTTATGATCTTTGCAAGCTTCACGACTTTATCATTGAGAAGGTCTCGTCTCTCTACATAATCTATGGCGCTGACATCTGACCGACTCAAGAGTGAAGCACGTAGCTCGTCATCCATTTTCTCCATTCTTACGAAACAGTAGGGCTTATGTCCTGTATCGTCATACCATAGGTATACTCTCTGATCCCGAAGCTGATAGAATTTGATAACTGCCTTGCCAAGCGTTCCATCATATGTAGCTGAAAGAAGGATCGATTCACTCAACTCAAGCCCCTTCTCAACCTCGGGAGGAGGAGAGCTCAAATCCGAAAACCTCTCATTATGGGCAAGAACAACTTCTTGAGAGGATAAATAGTGGCTCCAGTTGGGAATGTTGTGGGAAGTAGAAAGGAAAGCTCGTCATCAAGACTACTAGTAGTCGCATTCTTACTTTTTGGGGCGTATTGGGGAATCCCTGCGATTATCGGCGAAGCCACCCTATCGCTGATAGCCACCTCCATTATTAATATCATCACAAGTATAGTTCTCTTTCTTGGGTGGAGACGAGCCATCACGAAAGGTCTGGTTGTTTCTACAAGCAGTTACAATCTTGTATTAAGCGGGTACCAGGTGTATGCCTCCTCAATTCTAATTGGAACGGGACTCGTTCTCTTCACAATATTGACCGTGATTCCTAGTCTCGTAGCGGCTATCGTTGCTGGTATTATCGTATTAGTTGCCTACACCAATGATGAGATTATTTCCCCACATTCAGATCGTTCTTCTCCCGCAAGTGCAGAAAGAAGTATAGCGAGTAAAGGCTAGCTCCCGTGACTGCAGAAAAAATTTTGGTTGCGAATACAAGGTTCCAAGGTGTTTGGGGGTTTGGATATGCTATTTCAAGATTATCTATTCTAACAATGCCCGCGATCGCATCAGCTGTTATCAATGCATTCCATACTGAGAAGTTGTACAATACCTCATAGGAAGCGAGAAACGACAAGCTGAGACTCAACAAAAGGAGGGCACTTTTGGTGGTCTCAGAGAACGATTCAATCTTGTGTCGATAGATTTGTAACGTCGTATAGACAAAACTCACCACTGCAACGCTTAGATAAGTAATTGGCTTGGCGAAATATGGAAATGGTATTTCTATTTCCGTCAGCGCTAAACCGACGGTCACTCTTCCGCTTTCTATGTATTCGATGAGCCCCACAACAACCCCAAAAATCGAAACAATGACAATCACGCTGGCCGAAAGGAGCCAGATAAGTCTGTGAAATGTGGAGATTTTGCATAGACGACTACTCACCCATTGTACCATCGCACTTTTTTCGAATTGTGTTAGGTTCTATAAATAGTAGGTTAATTCTAGGAGGTCACGCTTTTGAATAACATTGATGAGAAATATTGTAGAAAATGGAGCCGGCTGGATCTCATCAGATTTCATCGACTATGAAAATGGCAAGTGGACCGCTAGGGTTTGAATTCCGGGGGCACCCGGTTATGAATAAGTTATGACTAGAATCTCAATTAATCAACCTATGATCGGCCGAGATGAAAAAATTGCGGTCATGAGAGTACTGGGACGAAAAGTCCTTACCTCAGCGACGGAACCAGGAGGAACCGAAGTGAGGTCGTTTGAAAAAGCTCTGAAGACCTATCTTGGTTGTAAGCATGTTATCGCTGTAAACTCCGGAACTTCCGCGTTGTATGCGTCTCTTCTTGTGCTCGGTATAGGACCGGGAGACGAAGTGGCTGTTCCCTCCTTTTCATTTGTAGCTACTGCTAATGCGGTTTTATTAACAGGCGCGAAGCCTGTGTTCGTGGACATCTCAGAGAATAGTTATTCAATGAGTCCAGATGATCTTCAAAAGAAAATATCGCCAGATACTGCCGCCATAATCCCAGTTCATCTATACGGTTACCCCGCGGATATGAGGTCGATTAGATCAGTAGCAGTCAAAAACGGATTACCTGTTGTCGAGGACGCGGCTCAGTCTCTTGGGGCGCAATATGAGGGGAAACATACAGGTACCCTGGGAGACCTAGGCTGTTTTAGTTTCCATGCTTCTAAAGTGATAATGAGTGGAGAGGGCGGTGCTATTGCGACTGATCGCAACGAACTTTACGATAAGCTAAGAAGAATTAGGACCCATGGAATAGGCAGAGACGGCGATCCGTCGACATTCGGTACCAATCTCCGCATGGGAGAAATCGAGGCAGCAATCTTGAACGTACAGCTAAACCGACTAACTAGCTTTCTTGATAAGAGAAAACGAAATGCTAAAGAAATGTCGCGTCTTTTATCCCAAAAAGGAGGCGTCGTTCTCCCCTCTTCATTGAAGGGAGCTTCTTCAAATTGGTACCTCTACACGGTCTCGCTCGATAAAGGCAGAGATAGGGTACTGGCTAAGCTCAACCGCATGCAGATCGATGTGAGGGTTTACTACAGAATACCGATCCACAATTCATCTCTCTATCAAGGACTAGGTTATCGTGGAGAGTCCCTCACTATGACAGAGCGCGCTAGCAAGAGGGTTCTTTCTCTTCCTATCCACCCAGGAATGACCTTAGGACAGATTAGGAGAATTGCAAGATTACTCGTGACAGAAGTTCAATAGAAGATGCCGGAAAGGTCAGAGAAGATCGCTGTCATTATCCCTACGTACAATGAAAAAGATAACATAGGCAGAATAATTTCTGAAATGCTTAGTGTCCTTCGATCACTAGGGAAATCCCCTGAGATTGTCGTAGTGGATGATAACAGTCCCGATGGTACAGCATATCTTGTTCAATCTCTCCAGTCTAAGGAAGAGAACATTATCCTTCTGAAGAGACCTGGAAAGCTTGGCTTAGGATCGGCTTACGTGGAGGGCTACAAACGGGCTTTGAATGAACGGGTCAATTGTATTATCCAAATGGACGCAGACCTCTCACATCCGACAAATACCGCACCAGACCTTTTGGCAGCTATTGAAGAAGGGTATGATTTAGCGATCGCTTCACGCTACATCCACGGCGGAGGGATAAAGTCTTGGACTTGGAAACGCCACATAATGAGCAAGGCCGCAAACTATCTCGTCAGGGTTCTTCTTAGGACAGGTCTGCGCGATAACACTTCAGGATACAGAGCAATGCGTGCAGCCTCGGTGAAGGAGTTGATGCAGTATGAAATACAATCGAGTGGATTCTCATACCTCGTTGAAGCCGCAGTTGTCCTCTCGAGGATGAAGCTCAAGATTAAGGAGATACCTTTTACCTACGAAGGAAGGGAGATAGGCGAGACCAAATTGTCGTTTATCGAGATCATAAGATTCTTGGCTACTGTAGGTCGCTTACTCGTTTTTGGAACACGGAAGAAGACGATCTTGTCGGGTGGAACCCTCGGCCGAGCTGCAGAAAAAATACAAATAGTCCCCACACGCCTATAATCTATGATGGAAAGCGGAAAAGAGGGTACGTTTGGCGGTGTTGTGTACGAATGCGTTCGCTGCGGAACGCCAGTAAGCGCTGAGGAACTTGCTCAGCTCCCTGAGATAAAGTGCATATGTGGTTACAGGATACTGAAGAAGGCTAGGCCGTCGGTAGTGAAACAGGTTAAGGCCATCTAATTCGGGCACCACCAGAATGGTGGCAAATGATGGATATATTTTGATGTAGGGTCCAACCCGGTGCCATAAGTATGAAGAGCAAGAGCCGGGTCTCCATCACAGGTTATGGGGCCTATGTTCCAAGATTCAGGCTTAGAACTACCGAAATAGCCGATGTGTGGAAAGGCGGCGGCTCCGGACCGAATGCGGAGAAGAGCGTGGCTGGAATTGATGAGGATGCTACAACTATGGCTGTCGAGGTTGGAAGACGGGCTGTCCATATGGCTGGAGATGTTCAGCTCGGCGCCGTTTTCGTTGGAACTGAATCGAAACCGTATGCAGTGAAATCCACGAGCACCATTGTGGCACAAGCTATGGGAGTCCATGCTGTTCTGGCTGCAGATTTTGAGTTCGCTTGTAAAGCAGGTACTGAAGCTTTACAGGTCATAACTGGCCTAATCGGATCTGGAATGATTCGGGATGGACTTGCCATTGGAGTAGATACGGCCCAAGGCCAGCCAGGAGACGATCTTGAATACACGGCCGGAAGCGGAGCAGCGTCTCTAGTTCTGTCACATTATCACGAAAACAGGCCTGCCATAGCCCACATAGAATCAAGCGTTTCGTATGTCAGCGATACACCCGATTTTTGGAGGCGGCCGCAGGAGGAGTTCCCCAGCCATCTTTCCAGATTTACCGGGGAACCGGCTTACTTTCACCACATTGAGACCGCTGTAAGGATGCTTCTAGATGATATTAATTTCAAACCCACGGACTTCCAATATGCGGTTTTTCACCAACCAAATCCCAAATTCCCACTCGAAGTCGCCAATCGACTAGGATTTGATAGGGGCCAAGTTGAAACCGGTTTACTCAACCCAGTGATAGGTAATCCCTATTCAGCCAGTGCGTTACTTGGACTCGTCGCAATACTAGACGTAGCCAGGGCTGGCGATAGAATCTTATTGGCATCGTTCGGATCAGGGGCGGGGAGCGACGCTTTTTCCCTGAGGGTAGATGAGGGCATCATAGATGGAAGGAGCAGAGGGACAAGCATGAGTACAATTCTCAAAGGAGTCCGACAGATAAGTTATTCTGAATACACAAAAATGAGAGGAATCCTACGAAGATGAGAGTGAAAGAATCTTGAGAAAAGTGGTGGAAATCGTGATTCTTATTGCATAGGGTTTGGATCTCAGGCATTGGTCTAATACCTGTGGGCGATCGGTGGAGGAAGTCATTGGTTGATATGGCGGTTGAGGCTTCGACGGAAGCGCTAGGGACCCGAAAGCCTGACTTGATAATTGTTGCTAATATGCATTCGTCGCTATCTTCCCAACAAGAAAATGTAGGAGCAATTGTGGCTAATGCAATGGGTCTCTCCGGAACCCCATCGTTCAAAGTAGAAGCCGGGTCAGCCTCAGGGGGAATGGCATCTCATTTAGGACGTACTATGATAGCCAATGGGAGCTTAGATTCCGTGCTGGTGGTCGGGGTTGAGAAGCTCACGGATTTACCACCAACAGAGATTGCAAGGGGGAAGAGTATGAATGAAAGCTATGAAGTGATGCAGTTCTTTGGAATAACCGAGTCAGCGGCTGCTGCCTTGATTACTAGGCTTTACATGGAAGAATACGAAATAACCAGGAGAGAATTATCATCTTTTTCAGTTCTTGCTCACAGAAATGCGGTCACAAATGCTCATGCCCAGTTCAGGAGGGAAGTAACTCCAGAGCAGGTTGAGAAGTCACCATTAATTTCTGATCCTTTGAGACTTCTGGACTGCGCGCCATCTGGGGATGGGGCTGCAGCGGTACTGATTACCAATTCCCAGGAAGCCTCTACTGACGTCGAGATGCTTACTTCAGCTTCAGCGACAGGAGTGGCTGGACTACATGAGCGTGACGAACTATTGGAGTTTGGGGCTACCCGAAGTGCAGCGGCCAAGGTATTTTCTGAGGCAGGCGTCTCGAGGGATGACCTAGATCTGGCAGAAATCCAAGACGACTATTCAGGTACGGCCGGCCTCGTTCTGGAGGGGCTAGGCATCTCCAAGAAAGGAGAGGGCACGCGTGATTGCTCAAATGGGAGATTTGATCAAGGTTCTCGACTTTCGATTTCCAATGCAGGTGGATTAAAGGCTAGGGGGAACCCTCTCGGAGCAACTGGAGTCTACCAGATTGCGGAAATTGCCACCAAGTTGATTGAAGGGGGAGATGATAAGAAGGCCATCCTTGGGCTTGCTCACAATTCGTCGGGACTGGACTCGAACGCAGTTGTCCATCTATTGAGGAGAGGGTGAGTAATGGCTATTTCATATTGGCGCGAGGTAGAAAGATATCAACGTCTAGTCGGGTCCTCCTGTCTGGAGTGTCATACTCCTTTTTTTCCTCCTATCAGAGCGTGTCGCAGATGTGGATCAGTTTCAATGAAGCCGCAAGAGATGCCCAAGACTGGAGAACTCGTCTCCTACACTTTTCTTCATGAATCTATCACCGGATTTGAGGAGATCACCCCACTCGCAATCGGGCTGATTAAACTCGATAATGGAGTGAAGATTGTGAGTCAGATAGCTGACTCTAGTCCGGGTGAACTCGTAATTGGCCAAAGAATGAGGGCCGTCTTCAGAAAGATCAAGTCTGATGGACATGCGGGATTGATATTCTATGGATACAAGTTCGTAATAGATGCCCAGTAGGTTACCTTAGCAACTACAAATACCCCTTAAGCTAATGGAGTTTGTAAGCTTTCTCGCGGAAGATAGGCGAAACATTTGCACCTCAGAAGGGGATAGAAGAGCAGGATTTTTGGAAACTCGTAAGTCAAATACTAGCAAATCC
>SDBV01012478.1_pt1 | contig 10885 bp, 7 predicted proteins | sample 2277081 | NCBI WGS metagenome assembly SDBV01 (sample SAMN10402039, study PRJNA504765) | marine sediment metagenome | isolation source: marine sediment core GS10_PC15, 223 cmbsf | place: Arctic Ocean: Southern Knipovich Ridge | collected 2010
TGTCTTTTTGGCCCATATCTGCGTTGGATATAAAATTGTAATCTTTAAAATACAGCCGTATGCCTGGGGTTAAATTAAATTTGTCTTGATCTGAACAAAAAAAATAGTTTTCGTTCGGGCACTAACTATATGTAAAGCCAAGGTCATAATATTCTTCGAATCCTGCAATGAAGGCTCCCAGGAAAGACTCACAAATGGATTACTTTAACATTCCTTTCATCAGCTCGGCAGCTTTCCCTGCGTTTGCCCCATATCCATCAGCCCGTATTTCATCAGCAAAACTCTGGTTAACCGGAGCACCTCCCACGAAAACTTTTACCTTTGGTCTCAGACCGGCTTCCTCCAACCCGTCGATAACTATTTTCATTTTCTCCATGGTGGTTGTCAGGAGCGCCGACATGGCCAAAAATTCGGGATGATGTTTTTTTATTGCAGTTAAAAATTGATTTACAGATACATCAATCCCTAAATCTATGACTTCAAACCCGGATCCTTCCAGCATTATACCGACCAGATTTTTTCCAATGTCATGCATATCGCCTTTAACTGTTCCTATAACAACCTTTGCTAGAGTATGGACTTTATTACCCACTAATAATGGTTTTAGGACCTCCATGCCGAATTTCATGGCACGAGCTGCCCTGAGCATCTCCGGAATATATATTGTACCGGCCCCGAACTTTTCTCCAACATGGCTCATGGCTGAAATTAAGCTGTCTTGGATAATTTGTTCTGCCTTGGCGCCTTGTTTGACAGCTTCCTGGGTGAGTTTTTTCACGATATGTTGTTCACCGTTTATGGTCGCTTCTTTAATTTTTTCAAAATTCACTACCATTCATGTCATCCTTTAATAAAATGCTTTACTCCATCTTTAAGGGATAATTACCAAATTTTGTAATTGTCTTTGAGATGGCCAATACGCATTCCGGTTTGAGATAGTCTGCAAGGCTGTTACCACTTGTCACAATGTATCCGCCTCCTGGAGCGATATCACGGATCAGGCCAAACACTTCTTTTTCAACTTCTTCCGGTGACCCGGAGCCCAGAAGAACCAAATCAACATTGCCAAAAATGCAAAGTTTGTCGCCATACTCCTTTTTTATTTTCCGTATATCCATGGATCCTTTTTCGATGGGATGGATACCTCTCACTCCAACCTCCATTAGTATATCGATACCTTGTTGGATATTGCCATCGCTGTGAAAAACCCATGGAATGGTAATTTTCTCAGCAATGCGGCGATAGTGGGGGACTACCAGTTCTTTGAATGTATCGGGTGAAAACATCATACCGGTATTGAAGGCAAAATCATCTGCCATGCAAAATACATCGAAATCAAGCTGACAGATTCTTTCTGCCACCACTTCCATCCAATCAAAGTAGATATCGAGTAATTGCTCGATTAAGTTGAGGTCATCGTAGAGAGATAAGCAAAAGTGATCGATTCCCATACTCAGCATTGCCGGTGCCAAACCGCCCCGGGTTAAAAAGAAGGCTGCATAATCACCTTTGTTCTTAGCAAAAGATTCTGCTTCAGCGTAGAATTCATCACTATGCGGATCAGGAAGGTTTATCAAGGCAAGATCGTCTTGGGTTTTGATCTTACCGATTCCAGGAAATATGCGGCCTTCTTCATCAACAAACGTATCAACATAAACGGGTTGGCGACGCAGATAAAAAATGTTGTCAAGTCCAAGTGACCTTGATACTTTTTTGGCTTCCTCTAGAGCGAAGGGAGTCCCTTCATCCAAAGCATTCACAAAAGGTTTTTCATCCCAGCCGAGTAATTTAGCGGCAAAGGCCCGATCAATGGATAATTCACAATAAGGGACACGATCAGGTTCCTGTCCACTTAAAGCGGCCATTACCCGCTCTCTATTGTTCAATTTTTCCATGCAATGTGCACCATTCCTTTAAGATCTTAACAAAAAATAGCTCTATTGATTGGTGGAACGATATCTATTGTCCGAATGAAAACGGGTTTATTTGCCTATATCTGTTTTGGATATAAAATTGTAATTCTTAAACTACAGCCGTATGCCCGGGGTTAAAATTTTAATCCACCTTGATCTGAACGAACAATCCTGGTTTTAGTGTGAGACACTATCGATCAAATACCATTGTTCTTCAGTCCTTTAAGGAAACGCGATTCTGTAGAAATAAGATGCCTTTCCATTGCCGCAGACGCCTTTTCCATGTTACCGGCTGTAAGAAATTCATAAATTGCTCGGTGCTCGTTAGCTGCCTGATGGTAACCTCCTCTTTTTCGAAGAATTGACGCGCCGACCCAATCGCTCAAATCCCACACGGTATTCAAAGCATTAATGAAATAGGAGTTTTTACTCAGCGAGGCCAGATATCGATGGAATGCGCGATCGTGTTTTTGAAAGTCAATGGGGTCCAGCGTCTGTTTGATATCTTCTATGATTTTTTCAAGATCCTGAATTGATTCAGCGGATAATCGAGGCGTTATTTTTAAAATGACGGCACGCTCAAGGGCGCGTCGCAGCTCGAACATGTTACTGATGTTTTTTGCCGAAAGAACATTTACCTTGAACCCTTTGCGAGGCAATAGGCTGACGAATCCTTTGTTTTCCAGATCCAGTAAAGCTTGATGAACCGGCGTTTTGGACATTCCCATCTCTTTGGCCACAGCCTGTTCGCTATAAATAGTTCCTGGTAATAATTCTTTACGGATAATAGCCTGTTTGACGGCTTGAAAGGCAATTTCCTGCAAGGATGGAGGGGTATCGACACTGCTTAGGGTAGAAAGTGAGTTCGTCATAATCAACCTCAAAGAATAGGTTGTTGAGAAAGAGAATATTCTCCGACTCTATTTTTATATTATTATTATATTGTTATTGATAGATCTTAGATATATCAACCATCTAAACTTGTCAAGTCAAATAAAAAAATGTAATCTTTCCGGAGGTTTGTTAAAAATAATTATTATTATTATAAAAATCAATTAGTTATAAAATATTTAATTTATTTTATAAAACTTAAGAGTCAACTTAACAAATTATACAAAGCACGATATATTAGATATAACAGAATTTAATTTGCCGGTCAATACCGGCAATTAAAGAGATTAGTCGTAAAAGGGGAGTCTTGAAAGGGAAAATGTTTGTTCTATTGATTACCGGAAACGCAAAATTAAGTGGGCATCCTGTGACATAAGCCCGGCTTACATCAATCACTATTTAGACAACCATCTAAACGGCCGAAAAAGAAGACAAGGATACTCAACGCGCTTTGAAAGGGCAATCTTGGAATTCATCGCGCATGGATTTTGAAAGATAAGTTTGAATACTTTTGGGGTTATAAAACTCGCTGGGGGATGATTGATTTGTCAAATGTTGGAAGCGATTTTATAAACATGATTCTATTTTCGCCTCTTAATATCCGGATAGCAGGATGGCTGCACGATATCAGCTCTGGCGACTATCCCGAGGAGATTATCGTTTTGATCGGTAACCGGTACTCGATTAACATTTTGTTCCGTAAAAATATTAGCTATTTCTGAAACAAGCGTATCCTGACGCACGGTTATTGCAGGCGATGTCATGATCTCTTTTGCTTTTTGATGGCGTATTGATACTGTATCACACCTTTTATCCTTTAAACATTGGGAGATAACCCCCATAAAAGATTTTGTATCTTTACTGCCCATGCGAAATAAAAAATCTTTTTCAGAAATAACCCCAATCACCTTTATTCCGTTTTCAACCACAGGAACTCCAGAGATGCCGTGAGTGGCCATCGTATATGCAACTTCTTTTGCCGGAGTCTCTTTTTCAACAAAAATCACCTTTTCAGTCATTACATCCTGAGCCTTGGCTAAATGAGTTAACCGATCAAAGGCATGTTTATAGGCAAAACGATATAGTGTTTTAAAGTCTCCAGGAGTGATATCCAAGTATCCTTCAATGTCCTTCATGGCTTCATAGATGTCATCATCGGAAATATCAAACGGGTGGGGAGTAAACATATTTTGATTGTGTAAACTATTTTTCATTTATATTTTCTCCCGATGTAAGCGATATTTGGAAAGATTATCAGAAAAAGAATGGAACCGATCTTTTATAACTCAATACCTGCCGTCTTTCAATGTTATTTCCGACGCCGGACTCACTTTTAATTGCTTGATTATGATCTGAACAAGAAAACCTGTTTTTCACTCGGGCAATAAATAGCGCTCCGGGTATCAATTTCCGAGTATGGGTATACTGCCAAAGTTCGATGGGGTATGAGATGGCTCAGCTGACAAAAAACATGACTATAGGGGATGGGAAATGTACAGTTTTGTGTTTTACCTCTAAAAAGTGACCAACGCCGGGATATTTACGTATAAGGTTATTTCATTTTTTACGACACAAACGATGAATTTAATGGGTATGCTTGATATTCACAAGTTTACTCCAATAAACAAACCTATACATATCTCCGACCTCCCGCGACTGATTGCGAATGAAAGTCCCGCAGAAACCTAGGATGCTCCAAATTTAAAAATGGCTAAATTTAGAATCTCTTCTTTTTAATTGTAATAGGCACTATTCATAAGCAATCACTCTGATTAAGCCAATGGTAGCTCCGTTTTCATCGGTCGTGCAGACATCGCTAACGGAAACTATTTTATCAAAATGGTTTTCCTCAATAAATTGGTTGACCATTTTATCAAGCCTTTCCAATTCATTTTTTACATGAAATATTTTCAAGGGGCTCGAAAACGTTTTGACTTTAACCATAATCTATCCTCCACTTCACCTCTGAAACCGCACCCGGTTTATCGATACTAATCGATCAATCGTTTTGGAAAAAATCAACCCTGTTTAAAACTGTTGTATACGATAAAATAAAGTAATAAAATCGGGATAATCAAGGATTAAACCATTTTTAGCATGCAAGTAACGTTATACTGCTTCAACACTTAAAACCTCCGGGACCGCATTTTTTACAACCCGCTCGATTCCCTGTTTTAATGTCATTTGTGACATGGGACATCCGCCACATGCACCGGTTAACCGGACTTTGACAATTCCATTTTCAACGCTGACAAATTCGACATCTCCACCATCTGCCTGAAGAGAGGGTCTAATTTCTTTTAAAGCTTTTTCAATTTTTTCAATCATTACATGTTCTCCTTTTTATTATTAGTATGGGAAAAAAATGAGCGCCTATCCTATCAAAATAATCCAAAACCCAATGCAAAAAATAGAGTCCTCTTGCTATTCGCCAAAAGGGCCATTGAACCTGATTATTTCACCGGCATTATTATCCTATATTCGCCTCATTCGCTTTCGCTCGATGTGCCGGAAAAATGTAATCAAATACACGAAAGTTTTTCAATATTATACCACAAAGTGGTAGATGTCAAGATAATATAAAACAGAATAGAAGATGTAAACTAGGGCATAAACCCCTAAACTATTTAAGAAATTTTAATATTTTTATTATAAGGAGCTAAAAATTTGCTGAATGTACTAATTAAATCTACAATCGGCTTATATGGGTTCACGCACTTTTTCTGAAGTGGAAAGTTGTGTGGGATTGGGAAGCAATGCCGGCATTTTCTTTATAACGCATCGTTTTCGTGCATTTATTTTAAGCCTCCATGACCTGAACAGCCCGGAGATGGGAACAAAAAAGAGATAGATCGCAACACCCAACATGAGGGCGTATGAAAACCCATAAGATATACTGATGGCGATGGACAGCGTGGCTCCCAGCACGGATCCAATGCCGTTGACGGCCCACATTTTTGGTATGGCGGAGGAGAGATTTGCTTTTCGCAGCATTTTCATTCCAGTAGGAAAAAGCATCCCCATGAAAAATCCCAAAGGGGCAATCAGAAAAAAGGATATCATCAGCCGAGTGATAAAGGGTGTTCCCAAAAAAAGATTCAAAAGCTGCCTTAAAAATAGGGCGTCGGCCAATGCGATAAGCCCCGTGGCCATGGCCGCATACTGAAGCCGGGTGGCCGGCGACCGTGTCGGCCGGACATCGCAAGTCCAAGATCCGATTCCGGCTCCCAAAAGAAGGGAAAATAATAGAATTGCAGCAGAATACGTCGGCCGGCCTAAAAAGAGGATAAAATTATGGAATAAAGGGAATTCAATAATCATAAATCCGATGCCCAAAAATGAAAAAAGTAAAAGGAAATAAAAACTTCCTTCAGTTGTAGTCTCATTTTCGTCCGTTTTGGATTTAAGGAACCAGCAAAATAGCATCGCAATTGATGAAAAAAATAACAGCATTTTAATCGATATCGGCAACCCAACCTCAAATTTATAAAAAAAAGGCGAATCATCCGATACTGCCTTGATATTAATCTCATTGTTCAAAACCAGGTCCTCGGGAGTTAATTCTCCATTGGATAGGGCGTAGAGAACCGGGTTGAGCATATAATGCTTAGCGATTCCGATGGATATCGGCAGGGTATGCTTTTCCTGTTCAATATTCGGAACAAATGACGAAGATGTATCGTACCCGGTTTCATGTAATGCCAGATGAACCGTTTTCGATTCCGCTAAGGTCAGGGGCGTTTTCTTTAAAACAAAAACCGGGAACATCTCCGAGCCTATGGTGTAAATACGATTCATGGCGGCTTCAGTCGTTATTCCTTGTTTTTTCAGTGCTGCAAGACTCGTAAAGACCAGGCGAAAAATTTCCAACTCGCTGTGAGCCACCACAATTAGCCGACCATTGGATGTCAGATGTTCGAGATAATCGTTGATGGAATCCGAAGTGAAGAGAAAATTTTCAGTTAGGGCATATCCCTCAGGACTTCTGCTGGTCTTGGTTACAGGGATGCTCAGCATGATGACATCGAATTTTTCGTCGGTGGAACGGATGAATTGCCTCCCTTCTTCAGTCAATACACGAACACCGGGGTAGTTATCGTATATTCCACCGTTGAAATCCGAATGCTTTTTCATTATCTCCACAAGATCCGGATTGGCTTCAATTGCTGTTATTTCTTTTGCACCTCCGAGAATGGAGATAAGAACCTCCCTCCCTCCACCGGCCCCAATAATCAGCACTTTTTCCTTTTCTTTTTTAGAGAGTAGCTTGATGGGGATATAACCCGAAAAATCAGTAATCATATGTGTGGTGAGACTTTTCGGGTCGCCATCGAATCGGTACATTGCGGTTCCGGCGGATCCATCTATAAAAAACACCAGTTCATCGTTTCTGTTTTTGGCCATAACGAGATCGGTACGACCGAATGCGCTCCATCGGGAGTCGATAATCTCAGCATCAGCCTCAGGGTAGTTCATCAGTTCGGCCATCTCTTTAGATTCCTCCCGTGCAAACGGTATCGGTTCCAGAAATGGACGAAAGTATCCCAGAAATACAGCGATAACAAATCCTGCAATAACAAACCCTATGATCGGTTTGCTGAATCTGCCCACGGCGGCTCTGTCCAATAAAAGGACAGCCGGAATAACGGCCAGCGCAGAAATTACCAGATTGAGCTGAACCCCGCCTGCGGAAAGCAGGAAAATAGTCAGTACTGATCCTGCTGCGGCACCCACCAGGTCGGCTGCATAGAGACTACCGGAAATCTTTGGAAAGAGACGAAAAACGGTGGAGAGAAAAATACCGGCAAAATAAAAAGGAATCAGTACCAGCAACGCGGCTATAAGAATATGTCTGAAAATGGAAAATTTGATGAGAAGAATCGTCATGCCGAGAATAGAAACCCCCATCAGTGTCGATGAAAACGGGAGCAGACGTTCAAGATAATCTGTGCCGGCACTATTTTGAGATCGTTTGTGAACAAAAACACCACCAAAGCCTAATCCGAGAACGGCCAGAGAAATTAACAAAAATGCATAATGGGATTCGAACATCACTGAAAAGATTCGGATCATTCCAATCTCCAGCATCATGACGGACGCAGATATAAGCCCAACGCTGATAAAAAGGTTTTTGAGTTCGCGGTCTGTTTTTAAATTAGTTAAACCCATCAATTTTGCTCCCTATCTTTGCCCGGATAAAGCGTCATTTTTTTAAAGGATGTAAGGTAAGGGAATGGTTTATTCCCAACGGGGTTAATATTTATTAGGCATGATATGTGCCAACTTATGAAAATGACGAATTCTGCATGATAATGTCAAAATTTTCTATTTTTGGGCTGACCGATTTTCTCATGGTGGGGAATAAGTATGCAGCTGGGTGTGGATTTGGGATGAATTCGGGTAAAAATTATCCACCTCTTTGATAGAATTGTTTTATAAAATTGAGATAGCTTTTGATAAAATTCAACCCGGTATCCGTGGAAATGCTCGCATAGGTTCATGGCATCTAACTTCCCCGATTTTTGGATCAATCAAAAGGTGGGTTCATCAATCTCCGGGTGGATCGGAGCGATATCGAGTTTATCGCTTACGTCTCCATTATTTTAATTTTATTCAAAATCCCGTGCGAGGATCATCATCAACTCTTTTTTTAATATATTTTTAATGTTGGCATCTGATTTGCTTATTGTTCTTATTGGGATTAAAGATTTTCAATGTTTTGTTCAAGCAGATCAGGGATGTTTTTGTTTAAAGCTGAGTTCTTTATTGAGAAGGGAAAGATGATGTATTTTGAAAGCAACCCAGTTGGGTGACAATTGCAGATGACGATTCTGATGATCGTTATTATTTTCTGGCCAGCCGCCCCCACATTGATTCTGTTTCCGGTCATTGTTTGGATGTATTATCATCTATCCCGCAAAGAAGAAAAAAGTATGATATCCAAAATTGGAGATATCTATAAATTATATATACAGAGAGTGCCCATGTTTTTTCCAAAGCTCGGGCGTTGTCGGTTAATATTTGGCGGAATATAATAGTATGGTTATCTTTGTATAATTATGAGAATTTGTGATTTGGTTCGTGTCTGAACGAAAACCGTCTTTTTTGCTATATCTGTGTTGGATATAAAATTGTAATTATCGAAATACAGGGCATATGCCTGGGGTTAAAATATTAATTCGCCTTGATCTGAAAGAAAAAATCTGGTTTTTATCGGGCACAAATTAACGGGTGTCCATCCACAACTTTAAAATGATTAATAAAGGTGTCCAATTCAGAAAAAGTGAAAGTTTTTGTCTGATCAATGCCGCACAAGGGCTTACGGTCTCCGCAAAGCGAGACAGGAAGGCGTACTTGCTGTACGCTGTGACCGGCCGCACCAGAAAACCGAGAAGGATAAAAAGGACCATTTATGGATAGGCACTAACTGGGTAACCAAGTACTCATGTTACTTTTATCAGATAACTGTAATGTTCCAGGGAATTTTTAAGCGGCGAATATTTTCAAGATGTTGAGCGTTTTCATAAAAGGAGAATATAAAATGGTTAACGAAATACCGGATGAAAAAATTATTTTGAAAATTGGGGGCATGAGTTGTGCTTCCTGTGCCGCCACTGTTGAAAAGGCTCTCGGACGCGTGGAAGGGGTATCTAAAGCGGCTGTCAATTATGCTGTTGAAAAAGCAACAGTGGACTATGATTCATCACAAGTAAAACAGGTGGATCTGCTGAATGCGGTGGTATCGGCCGGTTATTCGGTGATCGGTAAAAAAGAGAAAACGATGCTTAAGATTGGCGGGATGAGTTGTGCCTCCTGTGCCCAAAATATTGAAAAAAATCTTAAAAAAAAGAAAGGCGTCACCCAGGCGGCGGTTAATTTTGCTTCTCAAACCGCGATGGTCAGCTATGATTCCGCTTTGACCGGCGAAGAGGATATAGAAAAGGTCATTAAGGATTCAGGATATGAAGTCATCAAATCATCGGGAGAGAAGATGGTAGAATTCAAGGTGATGGGAATGAGTTCTGACCACTGTGCCGGTATTGTCAAGAAAGTGGTGGAGAAACTTGAGGGAGTGATAGATGTGGAAACCAACTTCCCAAATTCTTACGCCCGGGTTTCTTATAAAGAAAACAAGCTGAGTACCCGACAGATAATCAGGGCCATCTCCGGTGCCGGTTACCAGCCGGAACTCATCGTAGCCGGCGAAGAAGCTTCGGATGCTGAGAAAGAGGCCCGGGAGAAGGAAATCAGGACCTTGAAAAGAAAGGTTATATTGGCAGCCATATTCGCCTTTCCTATTTTGTATGTGGCCATGGTAGAGATGATCAGTAACAGCCTTTTGCCGGGATTTTTAAATCCCGAGCATTTTCCAACCCGGTTTGCCCTGTTTCAGGTAATATTGTCCATTCCCGTAATTTATATCGGCTGGAATTTTTACCGTAACGGTTTCCCCAATCTCCTCAGGGGTACGCCGAATATGGACTCGCTCATCGGCGTCGGGACATCGGCTGCCTATCTCTACAGTTTTTATGCAGCCGGTTTAGTGTTCCTGGGCAAGGACCCCGAGGGACAATATATAAGGAGCCTTTACTTTGAGACGGCAGCTGTAATCATCGCCTTGATTTTGTTTGGGAAATATTTAGAGGCCTTAAGCAAAGGTAAGACCTCGGAGGCCATCAAGAAGCTCATGGGGCTGGCTCCCAAGACGGCCATTGTAGAAGTGGACGGGGTTGAGGAAGAAATTCCCATATCAGAAGTGCAGGTGGGGGATGTGGTTATCGTTAAGCCCGGCGAAAAGGTACCTGTCGATGGAGAAGTCATTGAGGGAAGGACGGCCGTGGATGAATCCATGCTGACCGGGGAAAGTATGCCTGTGGAGAAGAATCCCGGTTCTAAAGTGACTGGAGCCACTTTTAATAAAACCGGGTCCATTAAATTCAGGGCGGAAAAAGTGGGTAAGGATACCGCTCTGGCTCAGATTGTCAAGTTAGTGGAAGAGGCCCAGGGGTCAAAGGCGCCCATTGCCCGTCTGGCGGATATCGTAGCCGGCTATTTTACCTGGGGTGTCATCGGCATTGCCA
>SDBV01012479.1_pt1 | contig 10885 bp, 6 predicted proteins | sample 2277081 | NCBI WGS metagenome assembly SDBV01 (sample SAMN10402039, study PRJNA504765) | marine sediment metagenome | isolation source: marine sediment core GS10_PC15, 223 cmbsf | place: Arctic Ocean: Southern Knipovich Ridge | collected 2010
ATATCGATAATTTCGAAAATAAAATAAACATTTAGCATAAAATGATATAAACATTAATTAATGAGTTACAAAATGAGTTTCAAGATAAATTGACGACATTAGATAACTTAAAAGATTAAGGTTTAAAGAAATTTATGACAACCAATTGAATATTATCCTTAACAATATGGATGGAGATAGTTTGTTTGTTAATTTCCCAATTTGGATTCTCAGGGCTATTAGATTAAACCTTTATAGAAAAGGGTTATAAAAAAAAGTAATCTTTATGTTTAGAATGTAGGATTTCACCGTGAAACGGTTAGAGTTTCTAAACCATAGAATTTTCTATTAATATTATAATAAGGTCAGAATCTCTCTCATTTACGTAAATTTGCATTAATCAAATTTAATATATTCTGTTCGAAATAAGTAGATTTACTAAGGATTCGTGAAATAACCGAAAAATTAAGCTTCTTAATTTTTAAATATAAATAATTTTCTTAAGTAAGTCTCTTCAAATGATAGAGACGAACCCGATAAATAAAAAATGATACTAAAGAATTCTTTAGGTATAATTTTAAATCAAGATATAGTTCATTTGATTCATTCAATATTTCTTCACAAGAAAAATCAGAATATCTTTTGTAATATTTCGAATCCTCATGTTTAATATTATCAGCGATGTTGAAAAGAAATCCAAATAGTCTAGCATAATTTATCTCAATGGGATCATAAAATTCTTTAAAAGTAGAACTAATATCATCACGATATAATCTTTGTTTTAATTCATCTGGTTGATTTTTAAAGATTTTTAAAATTCTTTTTGTATAGTTCTCAAAAATAGAACTCAAATATAGAATAAATTGACTAAGCAGGATTAATCTTTTTTCATTATCATTCTTACAAATTATTAGTTGGATCTTGAATATCGTATATGCTTTAATTAATTTTTTAAGATAAAGTTTTCTTACATCCTTTAAATCTGTTAATAGATTTTTAGCCCATTCAGTTGGAATAAATTTAGTAATTTTAATTGAAAAATCCTTATATATCCTATTTAAAGGTTCTATAAGATCGGAGAAGTAATTTGTAAATGATAATTTTGGTATAATCCCAACTAGATGTTTCCTTATGATTTCACTTATATATGAAAAATTTCCAAATACCTTTTCATTTATTATAGCAAATGATTGATTTAATGTCTGGAATTGTTTTTTCAATAAATCCCAATTATCTTCTATTAATATTTCCTGATTTAAATCATCATTTTCTTCTTTTTTGTCATTTGACATATGTCTTATATACCTATTTTAACAATTCATGGTATCAAAAAATTAACATGAATATTTAAATTTTTAAGATAAACTAGTGAAATTTCGTGAAACGGTTATTTCACGATAATTATTGCTAATTAATTAAAGCTAAAAAAAACGTTTTTTTACATTTATATATAGAGAAATCATTCTACTATAGATAATAATATTAATTTTTAAAAAAGATGACAAAACCAGAACTTTTTATAGTTGATAATGCAGATTCGGAATGGAAAGTTAGAAACTATTTGTCTGAATGGTGTGAAATAGCTAAAAGTTTTGATATAGCTACAGGATATTTTGAAATTGGCGCGTTATTGACATTAGGGGCGAAGTGGCAAAAGTTGGAGGGGATAAGAATTTTAATGGGTGCAGTGGCTTCCAGAAGGACACAGCAAGCTTTTAATCAATTTCTGACAAAAATAAAAACTAAATTAGATCAGAGTATTGAGAAAGAAAAAGAAAAAAATGATTTCCTTGAAGGGGTTCCTGCTATTGTCAATGCTTTAGAACAACAAAAAATTAAGTGTAAAATCTATAAAAAGAAGAAATTTCATGCTAAAGCATATATAACTCATTCCAAATTTGATGTAGTTGGCTCATCAGCCTTAGTAGGATCAAGTAATTTTACATACCCCGGACTTACTGAAAATCTTGAATTGAATATTCAAATCCGCCGAGAGGTTGAATTACTGCAACAATGGTTTGAGAAACACTGGAATGAAGCAGAAGATATTACTTATGAAATTATAAAGACTGTAGAACGTCATACTAAGGAATACACCCCATTTGAAGTATATATGAAATCACTCTATGAATTCTTTAAAGGTCATGAGATGACAGAAAGTGAATGGGAACGAAGTGAATCCAAAATCTACCAGATTCTTGATCAATATCAGAAGGAGGGGTATCATGCTCTAATAAAAGTAGCATCAAGATATAACGGAGCATTTTTATGTGATGGTGTTGGCTTGGGTAAAACTTTTGTTGGTTTAATGTTAATAGAAAGATTAGTTATGCGAGAAAATAAAAGAGTAGTGTTGCTTGTTCCATATGGCGCTCGAAAACCTGTATGGGAAGCAAAAATTAGAAAATTTATACCTGAAATTCTTAGTGGATTTATTCCATTCAGAATTATAAATCATACAGATTTAACCCGAAGTGCGAGTAAAGATGTTGATTGGCCAGAGTTAATGGAAAATATCAAAAAACAAGCTGAAGTAATAATTATAGATGAAGCCCATCATTTTAGGAATTTACCTACAGATAGATACAAAAAATTATTTGATATTGCAGAAAATAAACAAATGTATTTACTTACTGCGACACCAATAAACAATAGTCTATTAGATTTACTACATCAAATGGAACTATTTACACGGAAGAGAAAAGACCATTTTGGAGAAGCTCCACTTGGAATCCATAATTTAAGAGGACATTTTCTTGGGCTTCATAAACAACTTCTAGAACGCCTTTCAATTGATCCAAGCTTAAGAGGAGTAAGTGTGGATGAAAATGAAGCTAGAGATGTTCTTTCGATGGATGACCTGTTCAATGCTGTTGTTGTTCAAAGATCACGTTCCTATGTAAAAAAAAGCCAAGAAAAGCCAGGAGAAAATGAAGTACTTTTTCCTCAGAGAAAATCACCTATAGTTATAGACTATTCCCTTAAAAAAACATATGGAAAATTATTGGATATATTAAAAACAGCATTCAATAAAGATAATCCTTTATTAACCCTAGCTATCTATTATCCTTTAGCTTATTATATTGGTCCAGATGAAACTATAGATCCAATGAAAGAAGGAAGACAAAAACAAATAGTAGGTTTAATAAGAACATTACTTTTAAAAAGGTTTGAGAGTTCTCGTAGAGCATTTCAACAATCATGTGAAGACTTACTCATGAAACTGTTTACATTCGTAATAAAATTTAACGAAAAACTCGCTAAAAGATGGGAAATGGTTAATAAACCTGTTTTTGATCAAGTTAAGAAACATTTAAAAGAGAGAGGGAAAATAATGGAAGGAGATTGGGATGAAGATTATTTTCCTCAAGAATTGCTAGAAGAGGTTGAGGATTTAGATAAAAATGAATATAACATTTCTGCGATAATTTCAGAAACTCTAACAGATATGACTCAACTAATTAAGTTTTTAAGGGAGTTAATTAAAATCCAAGAAAGTGAAGACGATAAAATGGAACAGCTTATTTTAACCTTAAATAATAATGATCTATTAAAAAATAATAAAGTTATTATATTCACTGAATATTTAGCAACAGCGCAATACATTAATGAAGAATTACAGTCTAAAGGATTTACTCAACTATTTGAAATTGATGGTTCTACAAAAGGAAATCGGGGAAATATAATCACACGTTTTTCTCCATATTATAATGATTCAAACAGTTTAGACCTTAAAGAAAATAACGAACCAGAAATACGAATATTAATATCTACTGACATTCTCTCAGAAGGGTTAAATTTACAGGATGCCTCCTTACTTATAAATTATGATTTACATTGGAATCCTGTTCGCTTGATGCAAAGAATAGGAAGAGTAGACAGGAGATTGGATAAACTCATTGAAGATAAAATGTTAAATGACCATCCCAAACTTAAATCTATTAGGGGAATTGTACAATATTGGAATTTTTTACCTCCAGAAGAATTAAATGATATTCTTAGCTTATATAGTAGAGTAACTAATAAATCTCTGGTGATTTCAAGAACATTCGGAATCCAAGGAAAAAAATTACTACGCCCAGATGATGATTATGAAGCTTTAAGGGAATTTAATGAAGGTTATGAAGGAACTACTACAATTATGGAAAAGATGAGATTAGAATATCAAGAATTATTAAAGGAGAATCCTATGATCTTAGATCAACTAAAACAATTCCCTACAAAGGTTTTTAGCGGAAAAGAACACATCAAACCTGATACTAAAGCTGTATTCTTTTGTTATTTATTACCTGCCAAAGATGTCACTACAGAACTATGGACAGAAGATGCTGCTTCCTCAAAATGGTATCTTTATGATTTTGTATCTGAGGAAATTTATAATGAACCTGCTGAAATTATTGAATTTATTCGTTGTAATAAAGACACACCAAGAAAAACAGAAATGAAAAAGCAGGTTTTAATTAATATTAGAATAAAAATGGATAACTACATTAAAAATACTTATTTGAAATCTGTTCAAGCACCCATTGGTGTAAAACCAATTTTAAAGGCTTGGATGGAATTATCCTGGGGGGGTTTATAAATATGTCACAAACAAAAATAATGAAACTAAAAAAAGTGAATAATTTTGAAGATCTTGTTGAATATTTAAAGGATGAATTAGATTGGTCAATTAAAGTAAAAGATACAGAAGATATTACTTTCGATTTCAATCCTAATGAACCTGGTATTGAAGGAAAATATTCAATCGATAATGGTAATGGTGAAAAATGTCCAATATAATAAGTAATATTAATGATTTAAAATCACTAATCTTATACTTGAGAGATGAATTAGATTGGCCGATTTCAGAAGAAGATTTTGAAGAAATTTTTTTTGATTACACACCCCAGGAATTGGGTATAGACAAGAAATATTCAGTGAAAATTAATTCAATCAAGCAACTTAGACCACTATCAGAAGAACAACCTTGGGGAATTTTCTTTTTATCATTTGAGAGAAAGAAGTTACCTATCGTGCTTCTTCGTAGAATTTTAAAGAAATTAATAAGATCAAGAAGGATTGATAATAATCGATTGAAAACATGGGACCTTGCGGACCTAATCTTTATCTCATTTTTGGGTGAAAAACAACAACAAAAAATATCTTTTGCACATTTTACAGAGCAGGATTTAAAACTACCTGGATTAAGAACATTTTCATGGGATGATAAGGAAACATATTTTCATTACATGCAAAACAAATTAGACTTAGAAAAATTAAGATGGCCTGAGCATGTGAATGAAACTGAAAAGTGGAGAGAAGAATGGGGAAATGCTTTCACAATTAAACATGGGTCTATTATTTCCAACTCCCAGGAATTGGCTAAAAGAATGGCAGAAATTGCAAAAAACATTCGAGATCAAATAAAAGAAATTTACAAATTTGAAATAACATCTGGTCCACTGCATACTTTATTTAATGAATTTAAACGTGTATTAATTTCTGATTTAAATTTAACTCAATTCTCAGACATGTATGCACAAACTATTACCTACGGGCTATTTTCTGCAAGAATTTCCCAAGAAGGATATTTTACTGAGGATGATCTCTTTTTAAAAATACCCACAACTACACCCTTTCTAAGGAAGTTATTTGATGAATTAACTTCTAAGGGGAATGAATTTCAAAAATTAGATTATGAGGATATAGGTGTAAATATACTCATTAATCTCCTAAAAAATATAGATATAGATGCAATATTAAGAGAATTTGGAGCTTTCACTGAGGATCCCGTTATTCATTTTTATGAATTATTCCTTAAAGTGTATGATCCAAACCAAAAAGTGGATAGAGGAGTATATTATACCCCAGATCCAGTAGTAAAATATATAGTAGACGGAGTAGATAAAATACTTACAAAATATTTTTCTCAAGATGATGGATTGGCATCAACATTAATGAAAAGTAGTAGAACAAGTAAGAATAAAGAAGTAAATCAACCCATTGTTCAAATTTTAGATCCTGCAACCGGAACGGGTACCTTTATTAAATATACGATAAAAAAGATAAAAGAAAAATTTGATTTAAAAAATAAACCTTTACCGAAAGATGAGATAAAGAAGAAGTGGAATTCATATGTGAATGATTATCTTTTAAACCGAATTTATGGTTTTGAATTAATGATGGCCCCTTATGCGATTGCACATTTTAAAATAGGATTGGAATTAATTGAAACGGGTTACAGTTTTAAAGATGATAAAAGAATTGGGATTTACTTATGTAATACTCTTGACCCTCCAGATGAAGCATCCGTAGCTTATGTCTATGATAAAAAAAAAAGTAAAATGAGTCGTTTTCAAACTCTTATACCTCGTTTAAACTTTCTAACAGAGGAATCAAAAAATTCGGATGAAATTAAAGCAAATAAAAGAATTACAGTTATTATTGGCAATCCTCCCTATAAACAAAGTAGTAAAAATGATCTACCATGGATAAATGCTCTAATTGATGATTATAAGAAAAATTTGGATGAAAGAAATTTAAAGGTATTAAATGATGATTATATAAAGTTTATAAGATTTGGGCAATGGAAAATTGAGAAAACGAGGTTAGGTATTCTCAGTTTTATTACTAATAACAAATATCTGGATGGACAAGTTTATTATAGGATGCGTGAAAACTTGAGAAAATCATTTGATGATATTTATATATTAAATCTCCATGGAGATTTACGAAAAGATGAAAAGGGAAATCCTTTTGATATCACAGTTGGTGTAGCTATTTGCTTTTTAATTAAAAGAGAACAACCTTCAAATAAAAATGCTAAGGTGTATTATTTTGACGTACCTCAAAATGATAGACGTGAAAAATACGAAATATTAGAGGAGGGTTTTAATTTTGATAAATTTAAAAAACTTCCTGAAACAAAAAAGCACTATTTTATTCCAATAGAATCTGAATTTTTAAATAAATTCGAAGAAATGCCTGTTATTTCAGATTTTTTTGTTAAAAAACCAAGCACAGGGATAATGATGGGAAAAGAACATCTGGTTTCAGATGTGGATAAGCAAAATCTCATAGAAAATTTGGATCTTTTTTTCAATCAACAGTTTGTGGAATTAGAAAGTTACAAAATTAATGTAACTAATACAAAAACTTGGAAGAGGGAGGTTGTCTTAAAGAATACAAATCTGGAAGATGCTGTCAATGCAATTCAAAAAATTCAATATAAAGGATTTGATTACAAATACCTAGCATATGATAAATTTATTGTTGAGGGACACAGAATAGGATATATTGATCAAATCAGTAATATTAATCCAGCAATTACAGTTACGAAAAAATCGAGAAAATCATCTTTTTCAACAGCTTCTCTGGCATATTTACCAATTGAGAAATGTTATATGTCAACAACTGATAGTGCATACGCTTTTTTATTGAAATATAACGGGGAATACAATTTGAATACATCATTAGTTTCATATAAAGTTGAACCAAAGCAATTATTCTATTACATTTTTGGAATACTATGTTCAAACGAATATAGGGAGAGATATAATGAAATTTTACTAATAGATTACCCGCACATTCCATTGTCTAATGAAGAATCATTATTTAAAGAAATGAGTTTATTAGGTCAAAGAATCTCAAGGGCATTTAAAATAGATTTAGAAATTTCAGAGGAGTTTAAGTTATCAAAAAATGAATCTCAATCTTGGATTGTAAAAGAACCTTATTATGTTCGGGATGAGAAGAGAATATACCTAAATAAAGAAAATAATTCTACTTATATTGAAGGGATTTCATCTGATATTTGGGATTATTCTATTGGACTAATAAAACAAATTGAACAATTTTTAAAAGCAAGAACATATTCAGAAAACAGAATGATTAAAAGGATTTGTAGAGGTTTAAATCAAGAGGAATTAAACTATTTATTAAAATTATGTACATCAATAGAATATATTTTAAAAATAAGCAAAGAGATTGATAAAGTTTTCATAAAAATTGATCCTTAGTCTAAATTAGACTCTTCTATTCAAGTGTAGGATAAAAAAAGATTGGTTTTATTTTCTTTAATGAAAAAATACAAAATTACATCTAAAATCTACATGTCTTTATTTCGTATTACGTGAAACAGTTTCTCTGATTGCGTTTGTTACTTCATCGATTCCTGCTTTTGTTAAATATTTAGAAAGAATCTTTTTAAATGTTTTTTAATTTAAGGTTATAAGATTAATGTCTTTACATTAGCTTCCATAATGTTTCTTCATCTAATTCCTTTTTAGCAATTTTATTTTTGCGCCTTAAAGCGTTCAATTTAATATTCAAGTATCGTGTATCATTAATGTCTTTAACGCCTAATTCTTCTATCAAATTACTTATAGTATTCCAGTTTGGCGTTAAAGCTTTCAATATTGCATCATAATCTAAATTCACACTCTTGTCTGTGATGATTTTATCAGTTGTTGTTATTTTGTAAAAATTATCAAAAATTATATCATTCGGGGCTTTATTACATAGTTGGAAGTGAAGCTCAAAATCTTCTATTTCCACATCGCAATATGGACATTTATTAGATAACGGAATCTTTCCAATTCCAGAGGGAGAATTCATAATATTTCTTGTGATTTTAGTTTTACCTATCACACCTATATAAACAGCAAATGCTCCCCTTTCTATTAATTTTCGAGCAATGCATCCTTTTGTTTTGCCAATAGTAAACACATCATCTACAATCATAATTACATTTCCTCTTAAATCTTTTTTACTAGCATTAATTTCAAAAATTGGCTGATGTACTACTTTTTGTGTAACAGTTTTCTCATGAAATGGCTTATCTAATTCACTCGCTAAACATTCTGCATAGTAGTGACCATGATTGAATTTTTTTTTTTCGTTAATTTTTGGCACATGGACTAATATATCTATCTCTTTTAGTATATTGGGATGAAATTTTTTTAATTTCCATGCAAGTCCATTACACATTATTTTAATAATATCTTTTTTCTTCTGGAGTGGAGCCTTACTTCGTCCTTTAGCATTTATTATTATTTGACTTAACTTATATTCATCCTTAACATTACTTATATCATACCAGGGTATGTTGGCATATTCATACGTGTCACCCTTTCTGTACCATCCAGGATAATAATAACCCAACGGTGTAACAGACTTAAAGGAATCTTTTCGAGATAAACAATTTCCACATATTTTTAAATAAGGTAAGTTTACTTTGCACTTTGGACAATAAGGAAAGGTTATTGGATCGACTGGTACTTCATTATACAATATTATTCGGTCATTTTCTATTCGAACGATGATGATTCACCTCAAATATTATTTTAAGTCAGAGATCTTTATTTGTATACTATTTTATTTCGAGTTTTCCTTTTTTTTATTAATCTCAATCAACTTTTCAGCAATTTGGGTGATGTCATCAATATTTTCAATGATAAAACATTGTTTTTCTTCCTTGATTATTTGCTTCGGAATAAATGCATTAGGACTATCCTCTTTTGGTCCCAGCACTATAATAGGTTTTTTCTGTTCTTTACCATATTTGAGTTGATACCGAATTCCTGATTTTTCAGCACCTTCAATAAACACGTTTCCAATACTGAGGGCGCTTGAGATTCTATTACGCGTTGCTAATGTTGCTTTTTTGACTGGATCATTTGGAAGATGCTCAGAGAGGAAACATCCTCTCCTACTATCTATAATTTCATGAAACATTTCTACATTCTCTTTTGGATAAGGTTTTAACAACCCTGAACCTAATACTCCTATTACATCCCCACCTGCTTTTAGGCTTCCTTTAATTGTTTCAATATCAACCCCTTTAGCGAACCCATTAATTACTGCAAATTCTAATTCAGTGAAGCGATACCCAATTTTAAATGCCATACTCCTCCCATAGGCAGTAGGATTACGAGTTCCAACAATAGAGATTGCATCTTTGCTAAGTAAATCATAATTACCCCTGGTAAATAGGATTTTTGGAGGATTTTTTATAGTTTTAAGCTTTAACGGATATTTATCATCAAAATAGGGGATAACCGATATCCCTAACTCTTTCCATTTTTTTAAACTACTAATAATTTTATCTAAAATTGAATTTTGTAATAAATTTTCTATCTTAATTACCTTTTTCGGGATGTCCCTTATAGTAACTCCCCTTCTATTACCTAGATTTCTTAATTCGATCTCTATTTCTTTTTTGTTTAACTTTTTTATATCATAAAAAGGGTGAGATGGTATTTCTTCGATGATTTTAAGAACCGACAAAGGTAAAGGTATATAATGGCTTAGAAATACGTATTTATGAGAATCAAGATTCATAATTATATAAGTTCTCTTTTATTTAAGGTTTCTTCATTATTGGATACTTACTTCTTGTTATAAGATCTCTTTTCCACTTTTTACCAATATACAACTATCCGTTCTTAAGATTATTTTAATAACCAATAATCAAGATTCCCTTCAAATGGAGTTTCCAACGCCCGCTGGCATAAAGAGCTTCATAAAAGGCTAAAACTTTATTAAAATCTTCATTTTTTAAATAAAGGTTTCTTATTGCTATCACCAAATATAAAACCTCTGCCATCATACACGCTTGGAATAAATCCTTAAGAAATTGGTTGTTTAAAACACCCCTTCCTGCCTCTATTTCGACTACAGTCTTTTGTTCTTCATTATAAGCATCAGCTTCAAAATATTTCTCCAGTTTTCCACGTAATCCAAAGAGAACTGGAACAAAAATTTTATCTTTTGCTTTTTTACTTTTTTCAACTTTGTACCCATATTTTTCTAAATCTTGTCTAACAATAGATAGAACATCATTGCTCTTTAATTTATATCTCAAGGAATCGATTTGATCACCGAATTTTTCAAAAATTTCTATAATTATTTTTAAGTGTCCTGG
>SDBV01012480.1_pt1 | contig 10882 bp, 10 predicted proteins | sample 2277081 | NCBI WGS metagenome assembly SDBV01 (sample SAMN10402039, study PRJNA504765) | marine sediment metagenome | isolation source: marine sediment core GS10_PC15, 223 cmbsf | place: Arctic Ocean: Southern Knipovich Ridge | collected 2010
ATGTTCAGTTATATATGCTTTTTGAAGCGGCGAAAACGTTCAGTTATATTACAAGTGATTGACTATGTGTTAGATACTAATTGCTTCTTATGCCTGCTTTTTGCTTTATTACGAAGTCTAAATTTAGCAATGAAATTGTCTTTTTGCTTATAGAGGTGGCATGACCAGCAGGTGATGGGATGGTCCTCCACAGCCGTTATATAATTTACATGGGTCCTGGCTGTCTTATGTCCGTGCACCAAACCAAACCCAAGGAGGATAGCAATGGATCCGAATATTACAATGGTTCTTATTGGCTTCATTTCTCAGGTACCTCCACTTTGCTGATTTCTTCCTGTTTTTCCGAAATGACAACAGGTGCTGTTGTGACCGCTTGCGGTACCCTGTTATAGGGCGCCAGTTCCGGGTCGGCATGGCATCCTACGCAGCCCCGGCGTTCGTTGGGACGCAACCAGATCCAGTCCGACGGGCCCCGGACCGGGTCACCCTTTTTATTGATGGTCTGTATGCGGAAGGGTGTATCCGCATCGATTTTCAAATAAAAGGATCCATCATTTTCCACCTTTACTGTACTCATCATCCCTTCCAATCCAATTACCTGTATGCGGTCGGCTACCGTGTCAGTGGTGACCGATTCATCTATCGGAATGACCGAGAGGTTGATATCCTGTGACATCAGCAGTCCGGTGGGATTCTCAGGATCCACCGCACTGGGCAGTCGCCTTGGACGCTCGCTCAGGGTTCTGATCCATACCAGTTCAGTTACATGGCCTTTACCCTGGTAGAGCAAGGTGGTGACCTTGCGTTCTCCGGTATCAAATTCATACAGGGCAAATGGTTTATCAGGAGAAGGCCGGTAGGAGACAAAGCACCTGGATTTTCCGGAAGGAATGACAGCACGGAAATCTCCGTCAATTCCTTCTGAAAGATGATGTCGCGAGTTCAACGGCCGGTCCTGGTTAACTGTGATCAGGTTACCGCTTCCCTGCTGGTGGGAATCCGACTCAATAAAGTAAATATGGCCCTCTTCAGATTCTATCCCCCTGCTAACGGGGTATGCGCCCGAACATCCCCGGTAAAATAATTCTGTCTTGGTGCCGTCGGGACGCATTACGAGGAAAACCGGATCTTTGGTATCGGGGTATTGCTGACTGCTGGTAAAGAGTATTCGGCCATCCTTCAACACGCTGGCCGCCAGGTCCATGCTTGGATGGAATGTGAGTTGTTGCAGGTTTGATCCATCCATGTTGCACTTGAAGATCGTGGAGATATCCCTCTTTTTTACTGAACCCGTCCTGCTGAATGCGATCGTTCCATCAGGAAGATAGAGAGGATCAGTACAGTTTTCGGGCAGATCCGTCACCCGGGATGTTGAATTTCTGTGCAGATCCATGACCCATATCTGCCATGGATCATTTTCAACCTTTTTTCCCTGAAAGAGCAGGTACCTGCCGTCATATGAAAGTGAAGGAGCGCAGGCAGCCAGGAATTCTTTGGTCAGGACAATGGCTGTTTTCTCCGGTTTTCCCGGGTCAATGGCAATCAGTCTGGCATCCTCGCAAGTGAGATCATTGTTTCCTGTTAATTCCACAGCAACGATGAATCCATCCAGTGAACTGTTGTTGCAGGATGCGAACAGTAAACTGGCAACTCCAAGGAAAATAGTCAATCGCCTTCTCATTGTTCTGTGATGGTTATGATCTGATTGGCCTCAATGTTCTCCAACTGCTGGATTTTACCGGAGGGCCATTTGATTTCAATCGATTCCACGTTTTCAGCATCACCAAGCCCGAAATGCATCCGGGGATCGTTCTGGGAGAGGTAGCCGGTGGTGCTTCTTCTGAGTGCCACCTGTTGTCTGCTTCCTGCTGATATCTTCACCATTGCACCAATTCCGTCGCGGTTGCTTTCTGTGCCCACAAGCCGGATGGTGATCCAGTTATTTTCATTGCCCCTGTTGTTTCGCAGAAAAACTCCATGATCATCCAGGTTCACAATGTATCCGTCAATGTCTCCGTCATTGTCATAATCGCCGAAGCATGCACCGCGACCCACCAGTTCTTTCTGGAAATATTCCCCCAGATCCACGGAAACATCCTTGAATTTCTCTCCATCCACATTCTCAAATACCTGGTCTTCCTGGCCATACAGGTGCTTCAGTTCCCCGTTCACCTTGAAAATATCCACATCCCCATCGTTGTCATAATCGATGAATGAGGAGGACCATCCCACATGCTGACCGCTGGCCATGGCAATCCCGGAAGGATAGGACATATCCGTGAAAACCCCGTTCCCCCGGTTTTGGTACAGTGAACAATAGGTATCGTCTGACATGAATACATCCAGCAATCCATCCCCATTGTAATCGGCAAAGTCCACAGACATGCTGATGGTGGCCTCCCCGGCCTGGTTGAATGCCATGCCGGTCATTATGGCCTGATCCACAAATCCCTTTCCTTCCTCATTGTGGTAAATATTATTGTACATGTGGTCATTGGCCACGAAAATGTCCATGTAGCCATCACCATCAAAGTCCGCTGCGCCAACACCCATGGCACGTCCATCCGGATTTATAATTCCCATAGCTTCGGTTACATCTTCAAAGGCTCCGTCACCCAGGTTGTGGTAAAGGCGATCCTGCTGACCGTCATAAGCCATGGGGCCTGGAAAACCATCGGGGGCGTAGAAATAACCATATTCCGGATCAAAGTCGATGTAGTTTCCCACATAAAGGTCCAGCCATCCGTCATTGTCATAATCCAGCCAGACTGCACCTACGCTGCACTCATCGCCGGCGACCCCCGCTTTATCACTGATGTCTGAAAAGGTTCCGTCGCCATTGTTCCTGTATAGTACATTGGGACCGTAATTGGTAATGAAGATATCCGGATATCCATCATTGTCCAGGTCTCCCACGGTCATTCCCATACCATACCCGTCATGACCCACACCTGCTTTTTCTGTTACATCTTCAAAGGTCCCGTCCTGACGGTTCCGGTAAAGGTGGTTTATCTGTTTGCCTTCCGGCCGATCTCCTTCACTCAGATGCTCCGTATAAGAACCGCTGCTCACATAGAGATCAATGTAACCATCCTGGTCGTAATCCAGGAACACGGCGCCACCGCCCACCGATTCCACAAGGTTGTCAAGGTGATGATCTCCGATGGAATGCCTGAAGTCAACGCCTATATCAGGGGAGACTTCCTGGAAGAAATCGCCGTTATCAGAAGGGATAGAAATTTCAGGCAATGTGGTTGATTTACCTGATTTTTTAACGGGTGACTGGCAGCCGGTAAGAACCAGGAGCAATGCCAGAACAATAGTTGTAGACCGTGAATTCATGGTAGTTTAGATCCGTTTTTCAGCACCTAAAGATAGTAAACGCGAAAATAATAATTAACATTTATCGAACTTCCCCTTTATTTGGAGTACAAATTCCTCAATCTTAAATCCAGCCAATTCTTTTGTTTTGAAATAATCCCTTAATATTTTATCCAAATCATCATCGTTGTAGTCCTCAATGAGATCACAGGTTGTACAGTACAAATGATGGTGGCTTTCATAAATTCCGTCATATCTCATGATATCCTTATCTGTTTTCACCTTCTTAATGATCTTATTCTCCACAAGCGTCTCTAAAACCTTATACACCGTCCCCGTTGCAATATGGGGGTGTTTTTGTCGAATTTCATGTATTACATTTTCAGCAGTGGGATGGTTGTTAAGGTTATAGACGGCAGCCAACACACTCAATCGCTGGGGAGTTACCTTCAATCCTTTATTTACTAAGGTATTCGTTATGTCTTCCATTCATTCTTTTATTAGAATCATTTCTAAATAAGAATCATTCTTTCTGGTAAATACAAATGTAACAAATGTATCCATATTGAATATTAGAATTTAGATTTTTTCGCAATTCACTTATTTCCGCAACGACTCAAACCTATCCTCCTCCTTTTCTTACTACCCGAATTATTGTGTGAGACTGGCTTCTAAAGTCGCAGAAGGCACACCATTTCAATCCATATTCAAGCTACCAGTCTTTCTATAAACCTGAAAGAGGAGAGGGGGTAGAATGCAGTCCGGTTAGTGCACCTGCTTTGGGAGCACATTATTTGCACAAAGCAGGCGTATTAGGAATTTCCAATCCAACAATGATGTCATTCTGATTTTCGTTACATTAGTAGTGCCATCAACCCCAACATCTGAATGAGTATACCCTATAACATGTATCTGAATTGCCTATACGTATTAAGAAATATTGGGATTTGCAAGAGATCTTACTTGGATTTAAGCAATGAATTCTCTGGAATGTTTGTTAAATAAACTATCCAGAAAAAACGCATATAAAAAAGAAATAAATACCATTTGCACATTCAAGGGTGTTGTGCCTCATGTAAAAAGACGATAGTGCAAGTATTGATATTCATACATAACAGGAAGGACAGAGTAAATAAGCAATGACAGTGGATGAAAAAGAAAAAGCCCCCCGCTTCGCATTTTTAATAATTTCTGCCATCGCACATTTGGCACATTTACAAAGCCACACAAGCCAACACATATCCAAAGCTTTGCAAAAGAGCCAAATCTCCCTCAGCACAAGGACTAGAGGACAAAAACAAGATATGCTATTGATTATCCAGATAAAGTGGATATATTTGTGTAATATGCTAATTATTATGGGTAATAAGACAATCAATCGGTTGAAAGTTGTATTAGCAGAAAAGAATTGCACAAACAAATGGTTGGCAAAACAACTTGATAAGAACGAGACTACCGTTTCAAGATGGTGTACAAATGATACTCAGCCTTCTGTTGACACCCTTTCTCAAATTGCCGAATTATTAGACGTTGACATTAGGGAGTTGCTTTTATCAACTAAAAACGACCTTAGATAATGAAAGATAGAAACTGCCTCATCCTAACCCAATATCGTGATGATAGTCAGTATAATGACTTCATTGGCAAGTTCTATCACTTTCCTGCTACTGAAAAGAAGAGCTACCTCAATCAGTTTGATAATCTCCCACTTGAAATAATCTACTATGAGCCGGATAAAAAAGGAGCTGGTGAGTTTTACGGCTACGGAAAAATCACTAAACCACCGTTTCCCGACAAACGAGAATCAGATCACTATTTTGTAGAAATTTCAGACTATAAACCATTTGCCAAACCTGTCTACTTTAAAAACGACAAGGGTGAAGTATTAGAAAAACTACACAACACCGAATTCTACAATTACAATAATGCCGTTAGAAAAATCATCCCCAAATTTTTAGATGAGTTGTGTCTTGACGGAGGTGTTCTTTTGAATTTCACTGCAGACGCACACCTTGTCCAAGTGCTGGGAGAACAACTCATTGCTTCTGAAAGGGTTGGAATATTAGAATTGGTGAAAAACTCTTTTGATGCTGGTGCATCCAACTGTCTTGTGCGTATTGAGAATATCCCTAAGAGTCAGGATATTCCTGAAATACCAAATTCCATCTACAAGTTTGACGAATATGCCGGTCCGGTAATCATTATTGAGGACAATGGAAGTGGCATGACTAAAGAGGAAATTGAACTTGGCTGGTTACGGCCTGCCTCAACTCTCAAAACCAGCGTCAAGGAATATTTGAAAAAAGAAAAAGCAAAGGCAGAGAAGGAGGGAAAACTTAAAGCTTTTGAACGAATTTATGAACAGGTTAAAAAAGCCAACAAAGGCCGTATTCCTCTTGGAGAAAAAGGTGTTGGTCGTTTTGCCTGCAATCGGTTGGGAAGCAAACTAATTATCAAAACAAAGGTAGTTGAGAATGATTATGAATATGTACTCGAAATAGATTGGGATGATTTTACTGTGCTCGATGGCTCTCACAGAGATTTATCTGATGTTAAAGTTTCTCTAACACGACAATCACCAACCAGAGATTATGGAAAAACTAAAAGTGGAACTCAGCTTATTATATACGGTGGCCGTAGAGGTTTTGAGTTGACGAAAAATGAGATTAAAGAAATAAATCGCACAATTTTAAAGCTAAACTCACCCAACCCCAACCCTAAATACACAACACCTGTATTTCAAACATCATTTGAATGTCCACAGGTTAAGGATCTTGATGAAACCATAACCGACAAAAAGTATGATCCGGTTTTTAGAATTTATGGAATCGTAGATGAATGGGGGAATTTTGAATACGATTACTTTTTCGATCCACCGTATAATGTTCCTTTAGCCGGGTTTGAGCATAAAGACAAAAGAATTGACCTAAAAACTATCGAAAGTAAATCTTGGTTCAGACTTGAACAGGGACGGAAATTGTGGAGAAAACCGACTTGTGGTCCTTTTTATGTTCATTTTGATGTTTGGTATAGAGATAAACCTTGGATTGGAAACTCTCCAGAAGAGAAAGACTTCAAAACGTATTTGAAAAATTACGGGGGTGTTTCTATTTATCGTGACGGTATCAATGTTCATTCGGCTGAGTTAGGCTCTGAAACGGACTGGTTGGGCTTACGCCAAAGACAAATTGGCCAAGCTTATCGTATGTCTTATTACCATATGATGGGTAATATAGAAATAGAACAGTCAGCGAACCCTGACCTGATTGATAAAACCAATCGGGAAGGAATGATAAAGAACCATGCCTTTCGCGACTTAACCGATTTAGTTAAATCCGTATCGTATTTCATTGAAAATGACTACATTAATAAGAGGAATGAGTATAACATCTTGAGCGGAGATTTAGTTAAAGAACCACGACCACTGCGAAAGTTTTCCAAGCAGTCTGCTAAAATCATTTCAAACATCAATGCCAACTATGACGTTGCTCTTGACCAATACAAACTATTTGAAAATATTGAAGAACTTGGAGACATCAGTGAAAGAAAAGGTAGGCTGGTTCAGTTATCCAGTTCTTTGAAAAATCTGGAAAAGAATCTAAAACAGATTGAAGAAATTCAGAATTTGCTAACGGAACAAGCCGGATTTGGTTTGGGGATTGCGGTAGCATTGCATGAAATTACAAAAACTACATCCAACTTCTACTATGGAATTCTTGATGTTATTGAAAGAGGACAATTTGACGAAAAGAAATTGGAAGAACTAAAAGACACGTCAAAAGCTCTCGAATCAGAAATTCTGCGCCTTAGTCCGCTTCGTGCATTGAGAAATGAAGAACCCATTAAGTTCAAGGTATCCAAGTCTGTAAACTATGTACACTCTGTATTTAAGCGAAGATTTAAAGCTTTGGAGATTGACTTTGACTACAATAAAGATGAGGACTTTGAGATTGTTGCTCGGTATGGGGCTTTGAATCAAATCCTAACCAATATGTTTGATAATTCGTCATATTGGCTGGATAACCCTGATTTTACCAATAGAAAAGTTCAAATTAAAATTGACTTTCAGGAAAGAACAATTGTTGTTGCAGATAACGGCCCTGGATTTCATGAATCAATTCTTCCATATCTATTTCAGCCCGGAGCAAGTTTGAAATTCCCACCGAGCGGAATTGGACTTTACGTGTGCAAGCACTATATGAACTTAATGAAAAAGAGAGGCGATGTTTATTTGGCAAGGGATAGAGACCGAATTAATGGATTAGGAGGAGCACAGTTAATTCTGGACTTTTCAAAAGTTAAAAACTAATGGCGAAAAATAAAATAACACTTTTCATTCTTGACGACAACATTCCGAAAATACCGGAATATGTTGAAAAATCTCTCTATGATGGAAAGTTGGATGCAGTCTCTCTCGCACATCTTGTAAGTTCAGCGGAATGGACAGGACATCACAATTTAAAACAACTTACATCAGACATTCTCAATTCAGAGCATTCAAAAACCGGAGCAATAAGCACGTTTGGATTTACTCATCCAGAAATTTGCTTGACCGAAATAGAAGAAGGATTGATACCGGATGTTATTGTTTACGATTGGGAGTATGGTACTGAAACCAATACGGAGCGTTCTAATTGGCTACTTGAAATTTTGAACTTAACAAAAGATTTTGTTTTTGTCTATTCCAAGTTTCGAGATACAATACCTCCATACCTTAATAAAAAGGAGTTTCAGGAACACTCAAATCGTTTACAACTTTTTAAAAAGGGTGATATTTCCAGTTCTATTTTTTCTTCCGAGGAATTTATCCTCCAATACATATTATCACAAATTTCTAAGACTAATAGTATAAAAATTCAGGGGACTCAAATCGCTTTTAAAGAAAACGGCTATTTGGATAGCTCCTCAGACATTTTGTTCCTTGAAAAGATTTTCGGTAAAACTGTACTTATTGAGAACCTCAAAAAAAATGCGAACATAATTTCACAAAAAAGTATTGAAGAAATGTTAGGAAGGATAGAAGTAAAAATTCTATGTGATACAAAACGGAACCTGCTGGTTTCTCCAGACTCTTCTTTATTTGTGGAGAAATATAGCCCTGAAAAGGAGATGACTTATTTGGAGGTATTAAAAAAATTCGGACTGCAAAAATTGATTGAAGTTTTAGAAATAGGATTGACTAAAGTTTAGGAATGGCAGCATTAACACCACAAGAAAAAAAACAATTACCATCAATGGTTATGCCATATGGAAGAAGCCTGAAAGGGGCTGAACGGAAAATATTGAAGGATGGCGAAATTGAAACTGATGGTTTCAATCCACTTTCTTATGAAGCTGAATTTAATGGAGAACCAGAGAATGTTGTTTATATCACGGAAGAAGAAATAGAAGCACACTTGAACGTGAGAGGTAGATTTCAAGAAAAGTGTTTTTTGTGGGTTATTGACGAAACAATTATTAGAATAATTCGAGAATTGACCCAAAATATTAAACGAACACATGACCCCACATGTGTGTGCCATACGAATTTGACGGGAGGGCAACTCGCTCATATGGGGGGTGAAATGTTCTTTTCGGAAGATGGGAGGGTGTTTATTAACCCTTTTTCAGATAGATATGGGAGCACAAATATTTCTTCTGAGCAATGGGAAGCAACAAAACAATACTTTACTAATGTTGGCTACACTAATCTAATTGATATTCTTGAATTATTGGACACAAAATTATCAGGTTAAAAATGGAGTTATTATCAATTGACATATTCAGTGGAATTGGCGGCCTTTCAGAAGGTATGCACCAAGCAGATTTCAAAACTGAACTTGCTTTTGAAATTGATGAAATCGCATCTAAAGCCTATCAATTAAATCATCCTGACACAACAGTCATTGTTAATGATATTTCCAAAGTCTCAATTGCAAGCATAAAGAGGAACTTAAATGGCAAGAAAATACATTTGCTTGCCGGTTGTCCGCCTTGCCAAGGGTTTTCTTCAATACGAAGATTAAATAGAATAGAAGCCGTTTCAGATGACAGGAACAGCCTAATTATGGAGTACGTGAGACTTGTAAAGGCTCTAAAACCATTGACAATAATGATGGAAAATGTTCCCGGGCTTATTCATTATGACCTTTTTAAAAAATCGTTAGATATTTTGAGAAACGAACTAAAGTACCACGTTGATTACAAAATTGTTAATGTAAAAAATTATGGAGTTCCCCAAAACAGGAAACGGCTTGTTTTGGTCGGTTCACTACTTGGCGAAATCTATGTTGCTAAACCAATCAAAGAAAAGAAAACTGTACGTGACACGATTGGTAATCTCCCACTTCCAGAGCAATCCTCCGACCCACTACATAAAATTTTCCCAAAACATACTCCTAAAGTTCAAGAACGAATTGCTCTGACACCAAAAGACGGAGGAAGCCGAAAAGATCTTCCCGAAAAATATACGCTGAAATGTCATAAGGGTGACAACATAGGTTTCAATGATGTTTATGGTCGTCTTCGTTGGGACGATTATTCAACGACCATAACTGGTGGTTGTTTAAACTCATCAAAAGGACGATTTCTCCACCCTGAACAGAATCGTAATATCTCAGCGAGAGAAGCCGCATTACTTCAATCCTTCCCTCCTGACTATATTTTTCCAGTTGATGCACCTAAATCAAGTATTGCATTGATGATTGGTAATGCTTTACCTCCTAAATTCAGTTATTATCAGTCATTAAATATTAAGAACCACTTAACAGAACATCTTGGCTGATATTTTTACAAAACAGAAGCGTAGCGAAATTATGGCTACTGTCAAGAACAAGAATACCAAACCGGAAATTCAGGTCAGAAAAGCACTATTCTATAGAGGGTTCCGGTACCGAATTAATGATAAAAGCCTTCCCGGTTCCCCTGACTTGGTTTTGACAAAATACAAGACCGTTGTATTTGTTCATGGGTGTTACTGGCATGGACACGAAAGTTGTTCAAAGGTCATAAAGCCCTCAACTAACAAAGACTTCTGGAATACAAAAATTGAGAAGAACAAACTTAGAGACAAGAATGCCCAAAAAGCCTTAGTAACAACGGGATGGAAAGTAATAGTGATATGGGAATGTCAATTAAGAAATCAAGAAATGTTTAAACAGACAATAACAAAAGTGGTTAATGAAATTGACATGAAAGAATAATTGCCAATGCTGTTTTACACATTGTCGTGCTCGTTCCTGCGCACTCCAAAGAGTAAAACTGCCAACGCAATAGAAAGAAGAAATTATTAAGAATGCGCCACAGCAAGACTGAAAAAGAAAAGAATAAAAAAGCACGAAGGCACAACAAAGTATAAAAATAATAGCCGATATAGTAGTAAAAATGAGCATTGTCCCCTGCATAAAATTTAGTGGTAAACCGAAAGTTTCTACTTCCACCATCGGCTACTATTCTTATACAAACCGTGTACGCCAAGAGAAGTAGGCCGTTTGTATGGTAACTACTTTGTAAGCCGAAAACTTCGGGAAGTCTGACAACGGTTAGACTGAAATTAGTTGATGATTTTCAGTGGGTGCAATTC
>SDBV01012481.1_pt1 | contig 10881 bp, 7 predicted proteins | sample 2277081 | NCBI WGS metagenome assembly SDBV01 (sample SAMN10402039, study PRJNA504765) | marine sediment metagenome | isolation source: marine sediment core GS10_PC15, 223 cmbsf | place: Arctic Ocean: Southern Knipovich Ridge | collected 2010
CCACTGCCGGCAAAACAGGGTACCTTTCTTACTGGCCGCACGGTCGCGTCACCGCGTTACTGGGGGATACGGTTCGTGACGGAAACCATGCCTGCCCGGAAAAGGGGCGACCGGCTATATGGATCGAGGGCGAGGAGGCCATATGCTGAGGTTTAGCGGTATTATGTGTCTATAAATTATTTTTCCCCTTCTGGTTGAATGAAAGGAACCGACAATCCGCTAGTGTTTGCCACCAGGAAAAATCTTATTTCAACCGTATTATGTCCCCATGATTTCAAAAAACCAGCCGGACAATTATTACAACCTCCCCTTTTACCCACTTCGCCCCCAACCAACCGATTCAGTAAATTCCGGTGAGAGCCTTGCTTGTGGCGTTCCGGTCATAACGGAGGACGGTGTCATGTTTTTTCCAGCGGCCTTGCTTGGCGACTATATTGAGCGGCACGCCGCGGTCGAGGAGATAGGTTGCGCAGCCGGCCCGGAGGGAATGGGCGCCGTACTGGCTGGGATCAAGCCCACAGGCCGCCGCGGTTTCTTTGACAAGGTGGCCGATGGCGGCGGTTGAGATACGGCCCCGTAGCGCGCCCCAACGGTTGATGGCGCGAAAAACCGGCCCACTGCTGAGTTTTGCGGCGGCAAGCCATTCGCGCAGTGCCACCAAGGGACAGCAGCGGGGATCGGCGGCGGGCACGACGTCCACCGATTCCCCCCGGCCTTCCTGGTCCGTTTTCGAGTGGCGCAGATGGAGCCGCAAAACCTCGGGGGAAAATTCAAGATCTTCCACATCCAATCCCGCCAACTCGGAGCGCCGCAGGCCGGCCGCGAACCCCACCAGGAGCAGCGCCTTGTCCCGGCTGCCGATCAAGTCCGGGCGAAAGGAAACCTCGCGCAGGTGTTCGATGGTCAAGGCGGCCTTCCTGTGCTGGCGGCTGCCGATGGTGCGCCTGATGCCGGCGGCCACGACCTTCACCCGCTCGCTGTCCCCGGGAGCCGGAAGGTTCGACCATTTGTGGCGCGCGTTGATCGCCCAACGCGCCTGGTCGATGGAGGAGGCTTTCAGCCCCCGATCCGCGAGATGCACCAGAAACGCTTCGACGGTTTGCGGCTCACATGGAAAAGGTTTCACCTTGTGGGCGGCGCACCACTTTTCGAACCCGCGCCAGTTTTTTTCGAAGGCGCGTTTCGTTGCCTCCGCCTTGGAAGCCGCGCGATACTCCCGCAGGCGCACGGGGTCCACCGGTGCGGGGTTACCCCCTTCCGCGGTGGGGATCAGTTGCGTTGCATTGCTTGTGTAGGAATCGGTCACGACCAGCCTCCCTGGCGTTGCGTTTCCGGATTTGCGGCGGGGCGAAAAGTTCCGCGCCCCGGCCTGCGGTTCCTGATCGGAATTTTCGGAATTCGCGGAAAGAGTCTTTCGGTAGAAATTTGCTAACTTCCGATAATGGCTCTTATCGTAGGTTAGCCGTTCAAGAACGGCAAGAGAAAAACGCCGAAACGGGTTTCGCCAAGAAAAATAGGGGGGATGTGCGGATTTGCCGAAGCGCGCCGAGCGGCGGTTCACAAGCGAGCATAGCCGGGTATTCACGCCCCGGCGTGTGTGCCGCTTCCCCTTGTGGCGACGTCAGGCATTCCTCCCGCTAGGCTGCATTTTGGGTGTCGCAAAACATCTCTACTTCGTGGTCAACGCTGTTCGGTGCGGAAAAACGAAAGTATCCGACGGAAGGGATGGGTCAACCGGCGTTGCCTCCCCCCTGAACCGCTGCGCGGGCCCTTCGACGAGAAGAGCGCCTCCCTTTCCGTGGGTTCCAGAGCGGTGCCCGTAACCCGAAGTGGCTCGGGGGTTCGTTCCGGCCTTGTGGGAGCGGAGGCCCTTCCCCAACTTTGCCGCAGCCTGGAAACCACATGACGAAAGGCGAGTTCGGTTTTGTCGATCGGCTTACCGGAACCGATTTCGCACCCTTCACCCAAAAGTCTCTGTACCGTGGGGATGAGGGCGGTTTCCGCCGAGGCGGCCGGCAGGCTCTCCCTGAGCGGAGATTTGCCCAAACCGTGAACGGGTGCGGGCGCGTTCGGATAAAGGTGGACGACCGGGAGCCGCGGGTATCGCTCCAGCTCGGCGGCGAGATCCTCGGCGAGTGCCGGCTGTCCCGCGGGTTCGCGCCAGACCACCAAGTCAACCGGCTCCGCCGCGAGGAAGGCCCGTAACTTGAGCGGGCCGCGCACCCTGAAGCAGCGGAAGCCCGACCGCTCGAGCAGCGCCAGCACCGAGCGCCCTGAACGGGCCTCATCCACGAGGAGGACGTTTACCTTCATGACAGGTTTCTCATCCAATGAGAATTGCTGAACGCAGCACCTCGCCCTGGCTTCCTCTTGACGCGGCGCTTCCTCGGCGGTTCGTCCAGCCGAAGCTTGATCCACTCGTCTTGCGTTGCGCCGGGAGACCTCAGGGTCGTGCGGGCGGATGCGGCCCCCGCGCAGAATTATGAGCTAAAGGGAAGTATTTTTCAAACCGCCGGAAACGGCTTACTCTTCAAGGCGAGATGGCTAAACTTTCCTTTCAATACGTCAGGCAGCGGGAGCCCGAAACCCTGCTCGGCTTTCTCGGGCGGCGCTTCCGCTATCACACTCCCGAGGAATGGGAAGAACTCGTGCGGAAGGGATTCGTCCGGGTGAACGGGCGAAAAGTCGCGCCCGGGCACATGCTGGAAACCCGCCACAAGATCGTCTACGAGCGCCCCCCTTTTCCCGAACCCCCGGTGGATGCTCGTTTTTCGATTTTATACGAGGACGAGGAGGTGATTGCCGTGGACAAATCCGGCAACATCCCAACTTCGCCTTCCGGAAAATACTGGGCCAATTGCCTCGTTCATGTGGTGCAAAAGGAACTGAACCTGCCGTGGGTGCATGCGGTGCACCGGTTGGACCGCGAAACCAGCGGCGTCAATCTCTTGGCCAAAACAAAAGCCTCCGCGAGAACCCTGGGGCGGGATTTTCAGAACGGTGTGGTCGAAAAAGGCTATACCGCGGTGCTGCGCGGTCAACTCAGGGCGCGGGAAATTCTGGTTTCCGCGCCGTTGCGCAACGCGGAAAATGGCGCGATTCGAATCAAGCAAGCCGTCCATCCCCAGGGGCGAGAGGCCAGCACACGGTTTCGCCTGCGGGCCAGGCTCCCCGGTGCAAGCCTGGTCGCTATTTCGCCTCTGACCGGACGCACCCACCAGATCAGGGCCCACGCGGCCTACCTGGGGCATCCCGTGGTGGGCGACAAGCTTTACGGTGTAGCCGAAACAGAAGTTATCGCATGGGTGCGGGACGGGGCGCTGACTTCAGAGCAAAGGCAGTCGCTGCACGCCACCTGGCTGGCCTTCCAGCACCCCGTCTCCGGACGCCAACTCCGAGTGAAGGCGCCCGCGCGTCCGCTCCAGGAAATGTACCATGCCCTCGCGGAGCCCTCAGATCCCCGCCTTATGGGTAATTGAGAACTGCCCCTCCTTTTCGGCGGAAATCCGAATGGTGGCCTCCTTCTCCACGCGGAAGTCTTCCAGGTATTCTTTGTACCGCCCGCCTTGATGGTCGAGGTATTGGGTGACGAACTTCTCCTCGAAGGGTTGCACCTCCGGAATCTCATAGAGGCGGCGCGCGGTCTCCCTGGGGGACATTTCGAGCAGAATCCTGACATCCAACGTTTCTGAAACGGGCTGGACGAACACCCGCTCCCCAATTATCAACACCACCGACTCCTCGCTCAGAAAAAGCGGTAGATGCGGCTCGAAGCCTGCCGGCACGCCAGGCGGCAGGTTTTCCACAAAAATTCTCTCCCCGGCCCCAAGAGGCTGGAGCACCTCCTTCAGCAACCAAGCGCCGCCCGCTGGCTCCGTCCAGCTCGAATGGCCCTCACCCGGTGCTCCCCCCTGCTCCCCCAGAAAGACGGAAGTATCGAGCAAATCAACCACGGGACACCCCAACGACTGCAAGCTGTTCCGGAGATCCACGGCAAATTGCTCGAATCCGCTCAAAGGAGGCCCGCCCACGCCAATCAGAAACGCTCCCTGGTTGTGGAGGGAGAGGCGCGCCAGAACCGCCTCGCCGACTTCCTTCAGCACCCTCCCCATCGGATCGAAGAGCACCGCCAGTTCGCCCGGTGAACCGATCCGGATGTGGCGGTCTCCAAAGCCCTGCGGCGCGGACAGCGAGGCCAGTTTGTGCTTCCCGTTCCGCAACCACTCGTGAAGTTCCGCATCCTCGGTCATCCAGAGAATGCCGGACCGCTGCGATTCGGGTATTTCGCTTGCGAGTGCCTCCCCGCGAGGAATAGGATGCGGAAGAAAAGTGAGCCGGGGATGCTGAAAATCCTCGCGGCTCAAGTCCTCTTCCCTGTTTGACGAAAAAAGAAAAATCCGGTAGTCCTTGGCCAAAAGCGACCCTAGTAGATCGGCCAATTCCTCCTGCTTGCCGCGGACGGTACCGCTGCTGGCGATATCAAGAGCGAAAGAGGTTACAGTGTTGAAATCAAACATTTTTCAAAGAACACCTTTGGGCCGTGCCAAGGGGTTGCTCCTCGTTTGTGCGGTACTTATCGCCTGGCTCTGGCTCGGCTGGCCAGGCGCCGCCTCCGCCCAGTTCAAGGGAAGCTACACCGCCATCGGCCCGCTCCCGGAGGCGGGCTCTGTCAAAGTGGTGGCGTTCGACGAGTACCTGAATTTCTCCTGCCCCCATTGTAACAATTTCCGCAAGGCGGCCAAACCCCTCAAGAAGAAATACGGCAAACGGCTCAAGATAACCTATTTCCCGCTGCTTTTTCAGGGTCAGACGGACGAGGTGGCCCGCTTCTTTTTTCTGGCTCAAGCCGCTGGCAGGACGGAGGAAATCAAGAAACTGATTTTCGAAGCCAGCTTCGACAACGGGGTAAACGTGCACGACCCCAAGGTCGTGAGCTATCTGGCACGCACCTCCGGCCTGGGAGAAGCATACCGGAATGGCAAGGACGCGAAATGGGTGACGGACAAGGTAAATGCCGCGCGGCAGAGCGCCGCAGTGGCCGGTATCCGCGCAACACCCACTGTCGTGCTTCAGGGTGCCTTGAAGGTTGAGCCGGAGTCGAAAATAGCCGTTTTTGTCCAGAACATCGATGGGCTGATTAGCCAACTTCTGGGCGATTAGCCCGCCTCGCCTCGGATTCGCCCCAACGCGCCGAGGCCTGCACCCTTACCTTGCAGGTCACCCTCGCTTTGTCCCGGGTAGCCAGGGTTTTTCCTCTCATCGAGTCGCAGCTTTGCAGGGCCTGCTCCAACGGGTTACTGGCGGCCGGCCCCGCATGGATGTGGGAAAGGCGAGCGCCCAACCCGCCTATAGCACGAGCTTGTAGCACTCGCTTTCGATGAAAATGTTGAGCAGCACCTCGTCCACATGCTTGGCCTTGGATTCTTCCTGCAGGATATTGAGCGCCCGCTCCGCCGGCATCGCCTTTTTATAGGGGCGGTCGCTGGCGGTGAGTGCATCGAAAATATCCGAAATGCTCATCATCTTGGCCTGAATCGGAATCTGTTTGGCGTTCAATTTGTTCGGATAACCCGTCCCGTCGAGTTTTTCGTGATGGGCGTAGGCAATTTCCGGAACATGACGCAAGTCCGGCGTCCAGGGAATGGTGGTGAGAAACTTGTACGTGTGGGTGACGTGGGACTCGATTTCCTTGCGGTCGTTCTCGTTCAGGGAACCTCTGGCCACCGAAAGAGAAATTAGCTCCCTTTCCGAAATGAACGGTATCTTTTCTCCGTCCCAATTGCGGAAAATCTTCTTCGCCACATCGTGCAGCCGCTCAAATCCACCTTGAGCGAGCACCGTGGGCTCGTTGCACTGGAGGACAAAATTGAGGAAGTCATTGACCTCCTCCAGTTCTTCCTGCCGCTGTTTGTCCAGATCCTGAACCCGGGCCAGCGCTTTGTCCGTGCTGCCCAATTTGGTGAACACCTGCAGTTGCTTTCTTGTATGGTCGGCCTCAACCGTTCTCCGGATCAGGTCGAACCGATCCCGTACCGCCTGCAACTCGTACGGGAAGAGCTTTTTCGCCTTGACGAGCACATTTTCCCGTACCCCGATTTTTCCGAAATCGTGGAGCAGCGAGGCATAGCGGATTTCCTGCAACGCCTCTTCCGAGAACGAGACGTTCTTGAGCGCGCTCTTTTTGCTGCGGGCCACATGTTTGGCGAGGGTTACGGTCAAGTCCGCGACGCGCTGAGAGTGGCCGGAAGTGGTGGGATCCCGCGACTCGATGGCTTTCACGCTTGCAGCAATGAAGCCGTTAAAAAGCCCCTTGATCGAATTCACCAATTGCGTGTTTTGAATGGCGATGGAGGCCTGGGAGGCAATGGACATGGCGATCGCCACGTCATGCTCGGTAAAGGGCTGGATGTGCTCGACGAACGTATCCGGCTCGCCCAGTTGGGTTTTCGGGTCCTTTTTCCTGTTGATCAATTGCAGCACGCCAATTGACTCAGCCCGGTAATTTACCATTGGCACGGTCAGCATGGACATGGTGCGGTAGTTGATGATGGCGTCGAAATCGCGGCCGCCCCAACTGAATTCCTTGGTTGGATCGAGGTAGTAGACGTCCTGGAAATTGAGCGCCTCCTGGGTGAGCCCGACATAACCCACTATGGAGGACTTGGAAATATCCATTTGAATGGATTTGAAGGGCACGTTCCGGCTTTCGGTCTGTGCCACCACAAATCTCATTTTCTTGTTTTTGAAGTAATCGTGCTCGTCTTCCGGAGCGTCAGGGTCGGCCTCAATCAAATACAACGATCCGGCGTCCGCTGCGGTCATCTCGCGGGATTTCGAGACGATCAGGTCGAGCAGACTGTTCAAATCGTGCTCAGTGGAAAGGGCGGCGCCAATCTCATTGAGCGAATCAAGGTCCCGGCGTTTCTTCAGGTCTTCTTCGCGAAGGTAATCAATTTGGTTGTCGAATTTTATTTCCTCGATGAACTTGTTGACCTTGTAGGTCCATTGCCCGGCGGGCACCTGCTTCGCAATAACCTCGAAACCCCGCTCCGCAGCGAACGGGATATTGGCAAAATCCTCGCGATCAGTCATCAGGAGCATTTTACCGGGCTTTTCCAGTCCATTCGTCAACCAACCGGCTTCCCCTGCGAAACGGGAAAACTCATCGAGGTCCGCCACGAGGATGCATTTGTCCTTTTGCAACCGCTTGAGCAGCGCCACCCGGAACTTGACGTAGGTCTCTATCTCCACGGGCGACTTGTAGGACGGCCGTGCTTCAGTGGCGAGCCCCGCTAAATGTTTCGGAATCAGCAGGGGAACGACCACTTCCGCGTCCGAATTGGCGGGCTCAGCCAGGGGAACTACCTGAGGTTTCTTTTTACTTGCCGGCATTCTCGGTCAATAGCATAGGTGGTGGTTGGAAGCTGTGTCCGCGTCCTGGGACGATCCCGGCGGTTTTCATCTTTCATGGCCGTCTCCCGCCGGTTCCAAATTCGGTGTCCCGGCCACGGCCATGGAAACATCTTTTTCGCAGGGAAGACACCGCACCTACCCCCGAAGCCAAACCTCTTCCGCGAGGATAGGATAATGGAAAGAGGCAATCAACTGAAATCATACCGTTATGGGCGTATTTCCGTTGGCGCGAGCGGCTATGTTTTTTGGTTCCGGGCGCTTATAAGGGGAAAAAAGGGCAATTGGCGGCGAAAAACCGGTAAAATCCACTGTGCGGGTTTCCCTTCTCCGCCGGTTCACATATTATCCCTCTCGGCGCTTGTTAATGCCAGCACCGTGCCTTTGGCCACTGCACTTCAGGCTTTTCGACCCGAGCTCATTTACGGATAAACCGCTTGGGCCTCCGTCCATGCACCCGTTCCGTTTTTTTGGTGGTTCATGAAAAAACGACCCAGACTGACCGCCAAAACAGAAAGGCTGGAAGCGGAAATAACCGCTTTGAGCAGTGATACCCCCAAAGGAGGGCCCGACCGGAAGAAACTGCTCCGCCTGAATGACCTTTTGCGGGAGCTTGCGGCCGCTCGGCACAGGCAAGTAAAACGGCAAACCGCCCGCGTCAGCAAAATCAGCGCGGAACTGAAGGCGCGCCGGGAACGGACCGCCACCACCGTGCACGACCTCAAAGTGCCCATCACGATTTCCCTGCTCAACCTGGAGTTGGGCGAAATGGAAAGCGACGCCGGAGAGAAACAGAATTACCTGACCGGCGTGCGGCGGGAGTTGGAGTTCCTGCTGGACACAATCGGCAACCTGCTCGACATCGAACATGCGGAACAGCAGGCCATGGAACTGAAAATCGAAAAACTGGACCTGAAGAATCTAGTGGACGGCGTCATTGCGAGGATGACCGTGCTCACCAACGACAAACCCGACCTCACCATCCGAAACGATCTCCCAAAGCGCCTTCCTCCGTTGAGCGGAGATCGCAACAAATTGGTGCGCCTCTTCAACAACCTGATCTCCAATTCCGTCAAGTACACGGAGCGGGGAACCATCCGGGTAGGCAGCCAAAGGAACCGGGACAAGGGACGCCTCACCGTATTCGTCAAAGACTCGGGCACCGGCATCGAGGCGGACCGCCTTCCGCAATTGTTCGAATTTTTCAGCGGGGATGCCCTGCGGCAAGATTCATCGGGGGTAGGGCTTGCCTTCGTGAAGCAGGTTGTTGCGGCTCATTGTGGGAGGGTGTGGCTAGAGAGTAAAAAGGAGGTGGGGACGACGGTGTTTGTTGAGTTTTGTGTGGATTAGAAGGGTTGTGATTGCTTTAAGGGTACATAATATTGTTTGAAACTGTTAAAAATCGAGCTGCCGCCTGCCGATTTCCTGGTCACTTTGGTGCGGAATCTGCACCTTTTCACACCAGGTCGGGTCTGCCGCCGTTTAAACCTACAGTGGCTTCAATTGACAGACCCCCCGCCGGAATCTATATTTGTTCGTGGGCATATGGGATGAACCAACACTTGCGAAAGAGGATTTTGCATGGCTGAGACGAGAACATTTCCAATGTTGCCCATGAGAGACATTGTGGTTTTTCCGCATATGACCACGCCGTTTTTCATTGGCCGCAAGCAGTCCATGGAGGCGCTGGAAGCCGCCCTTTCGTCCGACCGGATGGTTTTCGTTGTAGCGCAAAAAGACCCGATGGTGGAAAAACCGGGCCGGGACGATCTTTTTCAAATTGGCACCATCGGCAACGTGCTGCAGATCATGCGGCTTCCCAACGGCACCATCAAGGCCCTCTTCGAGGCCAAGAGCCGTGGCCGGCTTATGGATGTGGAGTTGGAAGGCTCCTCCTACAGCGCGACGGTCGAAATCATTGAAGAGGAAGACGCACCTGATGCGGAATTGACCGCGCTTGCCAAAACCGCCCGGAGCGAACTGGAAGCCTACCTGAAGGACATCAAGAAAAGCTCGGAAAGCATTGACCAACTCGCCCTGGCGGCCAACGGACCCCACCAACTGGCGGACCGGATCGCCCCTCTGCTGAATCTGGAATTGCAGAAAAAGCAGGAGTTCCTGGAAATTCTCGAACCGAAAGTGCGCCTCGAGCGGGTCTTCGAAAGGATGCTTGAAGAGGCGGAGATCAAGAAACTGGAGAAAAAGCTGAAGGAGCGTGTGCAGGGTCAAATCGGCCGCACGCAAAAAGAGTACTACCTGAACGAGCAGATCAAGGCCATCCAGAAAGAACTGGGTACCGGCGAGGACGGCAAGGCCGAGATAGAAGAATACGAGAAAAAGATCGAAGAAAACCAAATGAGCGAGGAGGCCGCCGAGGTGGCCCGTAAGGAGCTCAAGAAGTTGAAGCTGATGTCCCCCATGTCGGCCGAGGCCAATGTGGTCCGCAACTACCTTGACACACTGCTGGGGATGCCCTGGGGCGCGAAAACCGAGGACAACCTGGATCTCCACCGGACCGAAGTTATCCTCGACGAGGATCACTACGGACTCGACAAGGTCAAGGAGCGCATCGTCGAGTTTCTCGCCGTCGCGAAAAAGATCGGCAAAATCAAGGGGCCGATCATTTGCCTCGTGGGGCCTCCCGGCGTGGGAAAAACCTCGCTCGCACGGTCGGTGGCGCGGGCCCTCGGGCGCAGTTTTGAACGGATGAGCCTGGGCGGAATCCGGGACGAGGCGGAAATCCGGGGCCACCGCCGCACCTACATCGGTGCCTTGCCGGGCAAGATCATCCACGCCCTCAAGAAAGCCAAGCACGACAACCCGTTGATGCTGCTCGACGAGGTGGACAAGATGACCTACGGCGCCATGGGAGATCCGGCCGCGGCACTGCTCGAAGTGCTCGATCCAGAGCAGAATTCCACCTTCATGGATCACTACCTCGAGGTCGAATACGACTTGTCCGACGTGCTGTTTTTCTGCACGGCCAACAATGCGGATGGGATTCCTCCGGCGCTGCTGGACAGGATGGAGCTAATCCACTTGCCCGGCTATACCGAGCTCGAGAAAGAAAACATCGCCCTCCGTCACCTGGTCGAAAAGCAGCGGGAGGAAAACGGCCTGGAAAAATCCCAGTTCGGGATCCGGCGCGACGCCATCGTGGAGATCATCCAGCGCTACACCCGCGAGGCGGGCGTTCGCAGCCTGGAACGGGAACTGGGCAAGGTTTGCCGCAAGGTAGCCACCCAACTGGTCAAAAAACCCTCCACCAAGAAAGTAAACGTGACGCCAAAGCGGGTGCACGATTTCCTGGGCGTGCCAAAGTACAAGCACGACGTCTATTTTGTCGCCCTCATCGACTTGGATCGTGATGGCGAGCAGTGGTATCTTGCGGTCGTTGACAACGGTATTGAACTTACTAAGCTGACTTTTCGCGAGCAGGGGGGCGACAAGCTATTTTTCTTAGGCAGGCAC
>SDBV01012482.1_pt1 | contig 10881 bp, 11 predicted proteins | sample 2277081 | NCBI WGS metagenome assembly SDBV01 (sample SAMN10402039, study PRJNA504765) | marine sediment metagenome | isolation source: marine sediment core GS10_PC15, 223 cmbsf | place: Arctic Ocean: Southern Knipovich Ridge | collected 2010
TCACCTGCGACATCCACAGTACCGCCCCACTTGCCCATGACGGTGTCATATTTGAAAAGATGAGCAAGACTCTTGGCGTCGGCCAGATCGTTGATCGCCACCAGGTCCAGATCACCGCTTCGCTGCAACAGAATTCTCGTCACGGCCCGTCCGATTCGCCCGAAGCCGTTAATTGCAACCTTTGTTGCCATCAGAAATCTCCTTTGTCATAATTTACATATCAAAAAACACAAATGCCCAATAGCCGCACAAACTCACGGCGGCCCACACTTTAGGAACACACCGGCCAGTTGTCAAGCAATTATCAAAAAACTCGCCCCCACCTACAGGCTCTCAGCAAGGATTTGCGTCAATTCTTCATCGGTAAGCGTGATGCAGTTGCCCTTCATGCTGCTGGCGCGTTTGGCCTTTTCAACGGCCAACGGGATCAATTCCTCGGTCAGACCGTACTCAGTCAGCGAAGGAACCTGCAGATACACGCACAATCGACCAACCCAGTCGATGGCGTCTTTGGCGCCGGCCGAGTTGGAGCCGGTCATGATTTGTGCAATTCGGTCGTAGCGAGCCAGCGCCCGGTTCTCCGGGTCGCGGCCGAGAAGGGCTTTGATATTGGCACCGATGACGTGGGGCAGGAGCCGCGCACAGATAACGCCATGCGGGGCGCCGATCATTCCACCCAACGGACCGCCAAAACCGTGAACGGCCCCAAGTTTGGCATTGGCAAGCGCCAAGCCCCCGAACAGACTCGCCACTGCCATATCCTCCCGCGCCGCCATATCCTGTCCATCCTCATACGCCCGCCGAAGCGACCGCGCTGCACGAGACAAGCCTTCCAGACAGACGCCGTCGGTAAGCGGATTGGCAAGGTGCGACACATACGGCTCGATCAACTGCGTCAGCGCATCCAGACCGGTCGAGGCGGTTACAGCCGGCGGCATCGAACATGTCAGCTCCGGATCGACGATTGCCAATCGCGGCAGCATTGTCGCACTCCGCATACTGACCTTGACATGTTTGTCGGGCACGTACAGCACGGCGTTGCGCGTAACCTCCGCACCGGTACCCGCCGTGGTCGGTACGGCAATACACGCCGCCGACGGATTCGCCAGCGCCTTTCCCAGACCGACAACTTCAAGATAATCCATGACCGCGCCCGTATTGGTCAAAAGCGCCGCCACCGCCTTTGCGGTATCGATCACACTGCCCCCGCCGATCCCGATAACCATATCGCACGCATCGGCCCGCGCCTGCTCAACCGCTTCGGCTAATAGATCCGTCGATGGTTCACCGGTAACCGCAAACCGACTCACCGCGATCTCACCAATCGAATCGAGCAGATCGCTCAAGCGATCTGGATTCGACCCCGTGATCACAAAGCCGCGCCGCCCTAATGCCCCGGCATGCTCCGACAACTGCATCGCCGTCCCGTCGCCAAACACTATCCGCCCCGCCGTGGCAAATTCAAACTTCATAACGTTACCTTCTCAACAAGGCACGTAGGGGCGACCCCATGTGGTCGCCCTCAACTCACCGCCATATCCCACCCATCCTCACCGGGCCAGACATTGGCATACTTAATCGCCGACCGGGGCTCCGCCATCATGTCCGCAACGGTATCCCGCCACTTCTGATAATGCGCCGTCTCCTTATGCCGCGCAGGGTCATCCGCAGTACGGTAGACTTCCACCAACACAAATCGCGTCGGATCGTCGGCCTGCTGGACGACATCAAACCGCGCAACACCCGCCTCTTGCACACTGTTGCAAGCATTCTCAAGCGAAGCCGCTTTGAAGACCTCAACACAATCGTCTTTGACATGAACAAAAACATGTACGATAAGCATAGTCTTCTCCTTTCCCTTCGTACTACAAGACTTCTGCAAAATTGCGGTTTGGCATGCATTACTTAAGAAAATCATTTGTTCGATTTTCTTATGTAATCACATAACGTCTCATCCAAACACAACTTAAATCCAAACTGTAGGGTGGGCTCTTAGCCCACCGAGCCCACTACAATCTTTCAACTTCTTATTTTTTTGTGACTTTTGTGCCTTTTGTGGCTATTAACATCAGTAATAATTCGTGTCAATTAGTGAAATTTCGTGGCTAAGATCCTTTTGGTTGCGGCTATCCTGCTCCAGGCCCTCACTTCCCAAAAAGCGTCAACAGGCTCTTCCAGAAACCTCTGCGAATCTCTCCTGCCTCCATTCGCGATCGCTCAAAGAACACTTCGAGCTTTTCGATCTCACCCTTGTCAAGCCAGATACCTTCGGACTTGGGGCAGACATCGATCATAATCTGCGAACAAAAAGCATACTCACGCCTTGACATTTCCGCACCACACTTGGGACAATTGATCAGAGCAACGCTTTTCTGCCGAGCCATTTCATAAGCCGGCCCGACCACATCGGGCATCCGCTTCAATTCCTCCGAGTAGTCATGCTCCCGCGTATCCTCAATCCGCTCTAACTCCCCCATATCCAGCCACATACCCTCACACGACGGACACACATCAACCTCAACATCCCCTTCATACACACTTGATTCCAAAACCGAATGATCTCTCGGACACTCCATAATCACCTTTCCCTGACATAAGAATCAATCAACACGCTCAAACCCGTCCCCCCCCCGTCTCCAAACAACCGAACACATCATACCCAACATACAAAACTCTGTAAATCAGAAAATCCACCCTGCACCACTCCATTAGCACCCCCACTTTTAGTGGGGGCCAGAAACCCACCAAAACCAAAAAACCACACCACCACCACCCACCACGTCATCCCGACCGAAGGCATGCGGAGCGAAGCGTAGCGTGCCGCAGTGGAGGGACCTGTTTAAACACCATCGCGAAGCGATTCAAATTCACTTAGCCCGCTGCACACGTAGCGGGTTCCAACGCACCAGCCACCCCATAAAAACAAACGCACGCAAAGCGTGCCGCCCCTATATTTAACCCCCACGGAAGTGGGGGAATGCCCCCGTCCGACAGGTCCAACAAGTCCGAACAGTCCGAACAACCCAAAGTTGACCAAACCGAAAGCCCAAAGGGAGTATACCCACCGAAGGAGCGCCGCCCGCGGACCACATTCTCAATTCGCAATTCAACGACACGATTCACCTGCAAAAAATGTGCGTCATTTATTGTCAGGTGGGTTCTTCTGTTCGCCATTTCTCTCCTTCATTTCTTCCCGTTGCTGTCGAGTCAGGCTCTGCGTTTCGATCACGACGGGTGGTGCTGTCAACTCTTGGACGAAGCCGGACGCATCGAATTCGATCTGATTGTCGATTTCTTCCGAATACGACTGTATCTTGATTGTCCAGTGGTAGCTCTTGAAACCCTTGTCCTCCTTGCCAACGCAATCGATTGAGTCGATTATAAGCGCCTCCTTGAAATGCAGCAGCGTTTCGATGTGAAGTTTGTCAACGTTCTGGAATCGCAGGACTGCGGGGGCGACCCTGAACCGGAAAGAGCAATCACCCATTTTGATCCACTCAACAATGTAATCCAGGTCAAGCACGAGATCACTCTGGTATTCACCGTCTTGATCAAACCCCAGACTATGGATCGAGCAGTCATGCCACGACATCTCGCCAAAATCTGCATCACTCCAGTGCGTTACGGTTATATTTTGGCCAGTCATGTCTTATGCCTAACTTCTGTCTATATGGTTTCCAGATATACCAGCTTCCAGGTCTCACTTCCACACAATACGCATCGCCTTCTTCCTCACAGCCTGCCCACCGTCTCCCCCCTTTTTCCTTCATCGCCCTTCATTATCTTCATGGTTAAAACCCCTTCCCCATCCCTTCGATATTCAATATTTCTCAGTTCGATATTCTGCGGCTCACTCCCCTCCTGCCCTCTAAAAAGACATTCTCCCCCGAAACCCCCAAATGTCAAATAAAAATATAGAACGCACGCCAAAGGCGTGCCTCCAGTAGTTAACCCCCACTTTTAGTGGGGGCTTCCCCTCCACAATCCCAACAAACAACCCACGCCCCAGGCGGACCCCCAAAATCTCCATGTCCATCTGTGTAAGTCCGTGTCCGTCCGTGTCAGTCCGTGTCAGTCCCCCCGACCAACGACTAACAACTAAATGCTCATTCCGGCCGAAATAGCTTGCATTCTGGCCGAAATGTGGTATAATGCGTCGCGTAGTGGAGGATGGAGCAACACCGCACCCAGGAGGAGAAAATGAACCACCCAAACCCATCAAATAGAACGCACGCCACCGGCGTGCCACCTGTAGTTAACCCCGGTCTTTCAGCCGGGGCCCCCCACGACCCAAATATGCGAAACGAACCCAATTCGCGTCCACCAGGTGTCCAACCACCCCCGATTTGGCGAAACGAACCCAATCTGCCCCACCGCCACCGCCACCATCACCACGCACCAGAAAATGCGAAACGAACCCAATTCCCGCATACCAAGTGCCCCGCCAACACCGATTTCAGCGAAACGAACCCAATCTCACCCGGCGAATTTACGAAACAAACCCAATTCCCGCACACCAAGTGTCCCACCGTGCCCCAATTACGCGAAACAAACCCAATTTTACCGACCGCCACCATCCCAACAGCCAAAAAATGCGAAACAAACCCAATCTCACCCGCAGCGGACCTGTGGAGGGCCAATAATGCGAAACGAACCCAATCCCACCCCGGCAAATGCGCAAAACGAACCCAATTTGCCCCGCCTCCACTGCCCCACCCACCCAAAAATGCAAAACGAACCCAATTTCATCCCGCTGCCCGAACGTCAATCCCGATTCATCGGGGCACCCAATCGTAACATTTCAGAAGCAACCGTAACTCTTTAGCCCTGAAGGGTTTACAGCAACCCCGCCCTGTCCCGATCTCAATAAACCGGACCCATTTCAAACTCAAATGCTTCCCCCGCACCTGATCACCCTCTCTCATTGCCGCTAACAGGCAAATCCAAAAACCTTGAATTTTCAGATGGATTTGGTATTCTGTTTACAGAACCAGTCATCGAGATAAATTAGATCAGGAAAGGGTGGCCTAATGAAGAGAGTAATTCTACTGGCGAGTATTCTGTATTGCAGCATCTCGTTTGCCCAAAACACCGCCGACATCCTAATTGCCGATTTCGAGTCCGAGACCTACGGTCAGTGGAAGGCAGAGGGTGAGGCTTTCGGTGCGGGACCCGCCAAAGGCACACTCCCCGGCCAGATGGACAATCTAAGCGGCTACCACGGCCAACGCCTCGTCAATACCTTCTACAAAGGCGACAACACCACCGGAACACTCACATCACCCCCCTTCAATATCCAGCGAAAATACATAAACTTCCTCATCGGCGGCGGCATGCACCCGGCCAAGGCCTGCATCAATCTGCTCGTTGACGACAAGATCATCCGCACCGCCACCGGCCCCAACGATCGCCCCGGCGGCACAGAAGCCTTGGACTGGGCAACCTGGGACGTCTCCGATCTCGGCGGCAAGACAGCCGTCATTCAGATTGTCGATCAGGCCAGGGGCGGCTGGGGGCATATCAATATCGACCATATCTTCCAGAGCGACAAAAAGAGCGCCGTTGAGAAGGTCCCTGAGAGCCGGGAGATGGTCTTTGCAAAAAGGTATCTGAACATGCCGGTCAAGCACGGCGCGGCAAAGCGCACGATGGATATATTAATCGACGGCAAGATTGTGCGGCAGTTGGTGATAGAACTGGCTGACAGTGAGCCGGATTACTGGGTGTCCCTCAATGTCAGTGAGTTCAAGGGTAAAACCGCAACGCTAAAGCTCAATGCCTCCGCCCGCAAATCCAACGGCCTTGAGAAGATTTACCAGCATAATTCGGTCAAAGAAGCAGACACCTTCTACAAGGAGAAGAATCGCCAGCAGTTCCACTTCTCGTCGCGTCGCGGCTGGAACAACGACAGCAACGGCCTGGTGTATTATGACGGCGAGTATCATCTGTTCTATCAGCATAATCCGTACGGATGGGCATGGGGCAATATGACCTGGGGCCACGCTGTCAGCACCGACATCGTACACTGGAAAGAACTGGACGACGCCATTCACCCGGACCACCTCGGAACGATTTTCTCCGGATCGGCGGTAGTGGACGAGAAAAACACCTCAGGCTTCCAGACCGGTGATGAAAAAGTGATCGTCTGCATTTATACGTCGGCGGCGGGGACAAATGCCTGGTCCGGGGACAGGCGTTTCACACAGTCAATCGCCTACAGCAACGACCGCGGAAGAACATGGACCGTCTACGAAGGCAATCCGGTGATAGAGCATATCATCGGCGGCAATCGCGATCCGAAGGTTATATGGCACGAACCGACAAACCAGTGGGTCATGGCACTTTATCTGGACGATCGCGAGATGGCGTTTTTCACTTCCAAAGATCTCAAGAGCTGGAAATTGCAGAGTAAGCTCAAATGCTTCCATGAATGCCCGGAACTTTTCGAGTTGCCCGTCGACGGCGACAAGAACAACATGCGATGGGTATTTTACGGCGCAAGCGGAGATTACTTTGTGGGCGACTTCGACGGCAAAGAGTTCAAGCCGGACGGCGAAGCAATCGGCTTTCACTCCGGAAACTGTTTCTACGCATCCCAGACATTCAGCAACATCCCCGAGTCCGACGGCCGACGCATCCAGATCGCCTGGGGCCAAATCGCCACGCCCGGCATGCCGTTTAACCAGTGCATGCTCTTTCCCGTCGAACTGACGCTGCATACGACCGAACAGGGCATACGCATGTTCGCAGAACCCGTCAGGGAGATCGAGACTCTGCACGGCCGGAAGCATTCGATTGGAACGGTTCTGCTTGACGGCGAAAAAACGCTTGACGACCTCAGAGGCGAATTGTTTCATATCACCGCCCAATTCAGCCCAGCCGAGCAGGGCGAATTCGGCCTTACAGTCAGAGGCGTACCGGTCGTGTACAATGTCGCCAAAAAAACGCTGTCCTGCAAGGGCCAAAACGCACAAGTCAAACTCATAGACGGCAAGATCAAGCTCGAACTGCTCATCGACCGCAACAGCATTGAGATATTTGCCAATGACGGCCGCGTCTACATGCCCATCGGCGGCATCCTGCCCGAAGACAACAAGTCGATCAAGTTGTTCGCCAACGGCGGCAAGACGAAAGTCCAGGCCCTCGAAGTCTACGAACTGAAATCCGCATGGCGGTAACCTTACAACAGTAACTTAAAACCCCACTCGTGGGAATTTGCCACCCGCAAGCGTATATATCGGTCCGGCAGCCTGCCGCCGGGCCGGGCGACGGCCCCCCAAGGCCGCAATTGAGCCGTCTCGGCAATGCAACTGTTGTCCGCCACGCAAGAAGACGACTCAAAGGGCATGGGGCTGTGCATCTTGGCCTGCGGCAACAGACCGTATACGAAGGGAGTTGAAAATGAATATCCTGCAGTACGCCATGCAGATGGAAAAGGACGGTGAAGAATTCTATCGCGACCTCGCCGCGAATGTCGAAAACACCGGCATAAGAAGCATCCTGACAATGCTCGCCGACGAGGAAGCCGGACATTTCCAGGTGCTCACCGATATCGAGCAGGGCTCGGCCAAGGTCCCCGAAACCGACCTCCTCAACCATGCGAAAAACGTCTTTGCCGAAATGAAAGACGCTGGCCGGACCCTCCATCTCGACGAAGCACAGGTCGATCTCTACACCGAAGCGCAGGCCATCGAGCAAAAGAGCATTGATTTTTACACCGAAAAGGCAGCCGAAGTCGGCGAAGACGCTCAAAAGCAACTCCTGATGCGCCTTGCCCAGGAAGAAAAAAAGCACTACTTCCTGTTAGAGAACATTATCGACTTCGTCTCGAGGCCCGCCACCTGGCTCGAAAACGCCGAGTTCTGCCACCTCGAACAATACTGACACTCATTTTAACCGGCATTTCCCATGTAAGCCGTGACAAAAGAATTGAATTATGATAGTATAGAGCTTATGGAGACCATTCAAGCCAATTTTACTGTTCTGATTTGGAGAACCTAATGGCAATCAGGAAGGTACTGCTTACAACGGATATTTTCAATGCACCTGTTACTGGTCTATATATCTGGCCTTTCGTGTACGGAGAAAATTATGCTTTTTAACCATGTAAATGGGAAATGTCAGGTCGATAGTGTTGTGGATACGGGCGATGTCTCAGGGGCCTTCAAATAACTTTAGTAAAAAATGAGAAATGAAAATTAATATCAAATTATTAAGTACACTTGTTCTGCTGATCGGACTAATGAACTTCAATGGTTTGGTAAACGCTGCCCTTAGCGGAGACAATGATATTGCTTTTCGCAAGGCCTTGGATGTGGCAGCCATAGTTCAAACGCCGATGCCTGGCGAGATATATACTTTTACAAAGCTATAAGAAAAGGCAATTATGAAAGTCAAACAGATTTGTTTTAGAGTAATCATGATGTTAGTGGTCGGTGCAAGCCAGTACGTTTATGCCGGCGAAGGTATTGACCTTGCTGGTCATTGGCAGTTTGCTATAGATCGCAATGACGAAGGTGTTAACGGTAAGTGGTATGACAAGGATTTTGATGGGTCGATCAAACTGCCCGGGTCCATGACCGAACAGGGGCTTGGCGATGACCTCTCTGTCGCCACCCCGTGGCACTCCCTGATAGTCGATAAGGCATGGTACACGCATAAGCGTTATGAAGAATATCGTCAGCCGGGGAACATTAAACTGCCTTGGATGCTTACTCCTGATAAGTTTTATGCAGGTACTGCATGGTATCAGCGCACAATTGATGTTCCCCGGAACTGGTCGGGCAAGCGTGTTGTTTTGAATCTGGAACGAACGCACTGGGTTGCGCAGGTATGGGTTAATGGTATAAAAGCCGGTATGGGTGACAGCCTTAATACGCCCAATGTGTTTGACGTTACCGAGATGATCAAGCCCGGTGCTGAGAACAAAATAAGCATCCGCATCAATAACAAGAACGTCAATAATGGTGTGTTTCTCGGGATCAGCTCCCACACCATCACCGACAACTCGCAAGGCAGCTGGCACGGCATGGTTGGTGATATCAGTCTTAATGCTACTGATAAGGTTTGGATCGACGATGTGCAGGTTTATCCTGATGTGACGAACAAGCGGGCCAAAATCAAGATTACTATTGGAAGCATCTCGAAGGACCAAGCGGTTGGTAAGATAAAGATAAAGGCTCAATGCGGATGGACGAAGGTGCCAGCCAAGAGTGTTTCCTTTGACAAGGCCGGTGTTGTTGAGATCGATTATCCGATGGGCGACGATGTTAAGCTATGGGATGAGTTTAATCCATCGCTTTATACGTTAAGCGTTGAAATGTCCGGCAAGGGTTTTAAGCAATCACGCAAGATTAAATTCGGCATGCGCCAACTCAGCCGGATGGGCAAACAGATTGCCGTTAATGGCAGACCGGTTTCGCTGCGCGGCACGGTCGACTGTACCGGTTTCCCGCTGACCGGGTATCCGCCGACCGATATTGACAGCTGGAGGCGGATCGTCGGCGTTTGCAAGGATTATGGAATGAACCATATCCGGTTCCATTCGTGGTGTCCGCCGGAAGCCGCTTTTGCTGCTGCCGATGAGCTTGGAGTATATTTACAGGTCGAAGCTGGTGGCAATCAAGTCTGGCTGGGCAATGCTGACGGTCCCACAGAAAAATGGCTCATGGCTGAAACCAAACGGATCATCCGCAACTATGGCAATCATCCATCATTGATCATGCTTGCCCATGGTAACGAAGCCGCCGGAGGAGAAGGGGTATCCAGCCATCCAACGTCAATATGGCTGAATGGCTATGTTGCCTATTTCAAAAAGTATGATTCGCGGATGCTTTACAGTTCATCGGCTGGCTACCCGTTAGCTGCCGAGAACGACTTCCATAATATCTATAGACCCCGCATCCATTTCTTTAATCATAATCTGGGCAGCCGTATCAATGCTCTGCCGCCTGAAACTATAACGGACTATAGCGAATGGGTAGATGGATTTCCTGCGCCTCTTGTCAGCCACGAAACAGGGCAGTGGTGTGCTTATCCTAATCTTAAGGAAATCCCGAAATATACCGGTTATGCCAAAGCAGGGGATTTTGAAATAGTCAAAGAAAGCCTGCAGGAAAAACACATGCTCGATCAGGCCGATGAATTTTTCATGGCATCGGGTAAATTGCAGGTCCTGTGTTACAAAGAAGAGATCGAATCTTCGTTGCGGACTGAGCAAATGGGCGGATTCCAGATTCTTTCTCTTAAGGATGACCATGGTTATGGCAACTGCCTGTGGGGCGTTTTGGATGCGTTCTACGACAAAAAGGATTACGTCACAGCGGGCCAGTTCCGCAGGTTCTGCAATGATGTTGTTCCGCTTGCAGAAATGGCAAAACGGTACTGGATGAATAACGAAACGTTTACCGCTGATATTGAAGTTTCTCAGTTTGGCGCAAAAGACTTAAAGAACCAAACGGTATTGTGGACGCTAAAGGCTGACGGCAAAACAATTGCTAAAGGTCAATTCAGTAAGAATCTTGACAAGAGCAAGCTTTGCAATGTTGGGGCCATTAAAGCCGATCTGTCTGGAATTAAAAAGGCATCCAAAGCCAATCTGGAAATCAGTCTTGAAGGAACAGAGTATGTTAACGACTGGGACATCTGGGTTTATCCTGTTAAACTGCCCGAAGTTTCATCGGATGTACTTATTGTAAAGCAGCTCGATACTCAAACCGCTGAATATTTACAGCAAGGCAAAAAGGTTCTTCTTCTTGCCGATCCGGTTTCGGTTAAAGGCGATGAATTCGGCAAAGTGGCAATTGGTTTTTCAAGTATCTTCTGTAATACATCGTGGACCCTGATGCAGGCGCCGCATACGCTCGGAATTCTTTGCGATCC
>SDBV01012483.1_pt1 | contig 10881 bp, 5 predicted proteins | sample 2277081 | NCBI WGS metagenome assembly SDBV01 (sample SAMN10402039, study PRJNA504765) | marine sediment metagenome | isolation source: marine sediment core GS10_PC15, 223 cmbsf | place: Arctic Ocean: Southern Knipovich Ridge | collected 2010
GCTTCTGAAACCGGTGTAAGCTTTGGCCGTTATGAGAAGGCCGAATTGTCAGGCGGTTATGACTTTGTTCGACAAGTTTTGCCAACTCTGGGTCGTGTCAATAAAGGACCGCTGATTCCGGATATTGTTATCACCGAGATTTATTACAATCCGCAGGCAGGAGACGATTATGAGTTCGTTGAGTTGTATAACCGTTCCGGCTCTACTGTAACGCTGCAGACGACGGTAACTACCGAAACTTCGCCTGGTGTTTTTGTCACGGAAGATATTCCCTGGCGTCTTGAGGGAACGGGATACGAATTCCCGGCCGGTACGCAGATTGGCGCCGGCAATTATATTCTGCTTGCCAAAGTCCCGGCAAACTACACTTCGTCTTCGTGTAATGTATACGGACCCTACGACGGCAAGCTGGATAATGGCGGCGAGGAAATTGAGATTCAGATCCCTGGCGATCAGGAATATGGCCAGCTTAGGTTCTGGATCCCGATCGAGAAGATCGAATACAACGACGTGGCCCCATGGCCCACAAGTCCTGATGGCGGAGGGGATTCACTGTATCGTGACGATATCGATGCTTATGGCAGAGACTATTCCAACTGGAGCGCGGCAAACCCGACGCCCCCCGAATGTGGCGTCGCCCCAGTAGGAGCGTCTGCCAGAGGGGATAATCCTCCGGTCGCAACTGCCGGCAAAGCCTTCGATGGCGATGTCAATACCAAGTGGATGGATTTCTCGCCAGGTGGCAGCTGGATTCAGTGGCGCTACGCTAATGATGCCACTCCCACGGTAACTGTTTACACGATTACTTCAGCTAACAACGTCCCGAAAAGAGATCCCATGGATTGGAATCTCCTTGGCTCCAATGACGGAGGCCTTACTTGGGATACCTTGGATTCGAGGTCCGGTGTAGTGTTTTCCAGCCGTTTTGAAACGCGTAATTTCTCTATCAACAATATTGGCGCCTACAACATCTACAGATTGGAAATTACCGCGGTTTATAATGTCACCACAGCAAACTCCGTGCAGATTGCGGAAATTGGATTGCTTACTGATTCTTCAGGAGGCGATGGTGACGGCGATGGTGATGGTGATGGCGGAGCAGGCGATGGCGGTGGTGCAGGCGGCACAGCCACTCCCGTAGCCGGTATGCCTGTAGCTGGAGCAGTCGGCCTTGGTCTTGTAGCTGCAGCGTGTGCGCTTGGCGGCTCGATGTTCCTTAGAAAGAAATAGTGCCTTCACTCCTCTTTCGCCGTAGGGAAGAGATATAAAACGTCAACCTCCGGGCCAAGGCCCGGCGGTCTGCATTTTGTGTTTACTATGTGTTTTTCATTACATTGTGGATAGAGCCCATGCGGCCTAGAAACATAAACTTGACGAAAGTGTCCTTATGTGTATGCACCGAAAACATGTGTGTTTGATTTTTGTTGTCCTGCTGGGCATGGTTGGCGACGCATTGGCAGCAGATGTAGATTGGACAAATGGCGGCGGCGACCGCCTCTGGCGTAATGCGGCCAACTGGAACGTTGGCGTTCCCACCGCCGACGACAAGGCAGCTATCAGGCAAGGGGGAGACGGCCCAATTGTCGATTCAAGCACAACAGCAGTAGCTAACGTGGTAGTCCTCTCCGACTGGTCAAGCTTCGGTGATAGTCTTGATATGACCGGCGGTTCTCTAACAACAAACAGCTGGTTCATAATCGGCTACGGTGCCAACAACGACGGCACGTTTAACGTTAGCGGCGGCGTTGCCACTATCGGCACTGACCTGAGAGTTGGATTCAAAGGCGCTGGCGGTATAAGCATGACGGGCGGTTCGATCAAGGTCAATGGCGCATTCAGGATAACAGACAATGAAGGGAGTTCGGGCGAGGTATTGTTGGACGGCGGCACTATTTCATGCGGCTCGTTCAGTATGCAGACCGGCGCAACTATGGACATCGCCGGTGGTGCGCTAATAGTATCCGGAAACGCCGTGTCATCAATTGATAGCTACGTCAGCAATGGCTGGCTTAGTGCTTATGGCGGCGTCGGCACATTGGAAGTAGATTACGATACTCTTAATCCCGGCGAAACAACGGTAACGGCCTTCATGCCCAGCGAAGCACCGACAAAAGCCGCGAATCCAATCCCGTCGAATGATGCGACTGGCGCGTCGATGACCCCGATGCTTTCATGGACAACCGGATTGTACGCAAGCTCGCGCGATGTCTATTTTGGCGACAATCATGATGAGGTTTTTAATGCCGATAACTCACTGCCGGTGGGCGCCAGTGTATATATGGGCGAGCAGACTGCCGGAACTTTCAGCCCGGGGATTCTCGACATTAATACCCAATACTTCTGGCGAATAGATGAGAAGAATGCCATAGGCACAAGCACCGGCGATGTCTGGAGTTTTACGACAACGACCGAAACCAGCTACAGTCTCATCGGCAAGGTTATGTGCGGTTATCAGGGCTGGTTTAGCGCTCCAGGCGACGGGGCGAACAGGGGATGGGTACACTGGGGCGGCAGTGGCGGTTTTTCACCTACAAAGTGCACGGTCGATATGTGGCCGGACATGACCGAAATGGGCCCTGGCGAGAAGTTTCTTGCCAGCGAATTCTATGATGGCACAGACCGGTATGTTTTCAGCTCGCATAATTACAATACGGTAGTCCGTCATTTCAAGTGGATGAAGGATTATGGCATCGACGGTGTGTATTTGCAGCGTTTTGCATCGTCGATAAAACCGGGCTCTACAGCGCTCAATCACCGAAATAACGTGCTGGATTATTGCAAAGCGGGCGCTAATCTGTACGGCAGAAAATACGCTGTTATGTACGACCTTAGCGGTCTTGGTACAGGCGCTGACCTGACGGCGCGGGTCGTGAACGACTGGAAGTTTCTAGTCGATGAGAAGCTGGTCGGCAGGGACCCTCTCGACGGTAGCTACATGACCCACAACGGAAGACCTGTCGTGGCTGTTTGGGGGCTGGGTTTCAACCGTTCCTATGAAGGGCAGGAGAGTTATGAGTTCATCAATCTGCTCAAGAACGACCCCGTCTATGGCGGCTTTACTGTCATGTTGGGTGTAGATGATGACTGGCGCACCAATTCAGACGCGTGGTTCCAGCAGACGCTGCAGCTTGGGGATGTTATCAGTCCATGGATGGTTGGAAGATATTCAAATACGAACGGTATTAATAACTGGGCCAACAACAAGGGAAGCCTCGATAAGGACTGGTGCGACACCAACGGCAAGGAATATCTGCCGGTAATGTTCCCAGGATTCAGTTGGTACAACCTGAAAGGCGGCACATTCAACCAGATCCCACGGCGAGGCGGACAGTTCCTATGGGATCAGGTGAAAGCCAACATTTCAACTGTCGGCGCGAAAATGCTATATGTGGCAATGTTTGACGAAGTGGATGAGGGTACCGCTATCTTTAAGGTCACCAATGATCCGCCGGTAGTCTCTCCGGCTAAGTTTGTAACTTATGACATCGATGGGTATCCTTTGCCCAGTGACGAATATCTATGGCTCGTTGGCCAGGCCACCAGAGGCCTGCGCGGTGAGATACCCGTGAATCAAACCAGGCCAATCCGAGAGCAAGGCCCTGTCGAAGGGGCATCTGCCCGAGGAGAGAATCTGCCTAACGAAACCGCCGACAAAGCCTTCGATGGCGATATCAATACGAAGTGGCTGGATTTTTCACCCGGCGGTAGCTGGATTCAGTACAAGTATGCTGATGATGCCACTGCCGCCTTGTCTCAATACGCCATTACTTCAGCTAACGACAAACCGGAAAGGGATCCAATGGATTGGAATCTTCTCGGCTCCAATGACGATGGCGATACTTGGGACACCTTGGATTCGAGGACCGGCGAAACTTTTTCCAACCGTTTTGAGACGCGCAGGTTTTCTGTTGATAGCCCTGGCGCCTACAATATCTACCGCTTGGAAATCTTAGCGGTCTTTGATGTTGGCTTAGCGAACTCCGTGCAGATTGCAGAAATTGAGTTCATTGAAAAGATCGTAACTTGGGCAGACTTATCGATAGATAGTGACCAGATAGTCGATACAGCCACCGTCTCCATCCCGGTGACGTTGAGCTCCGGCGGCTCAATTGCCGCGCTCTCATTCACGTTGGGACTGGATTCCACCGTGGTCGAACTTGTGTCAATCGAACTGGGCGATGCAGCGAACGATGCCGGCAAAACCATGACGGTTACGGAACTTGATTCCGACAATCATTTCATCGACATCGGCGGCAACTATACCGTCATTGCGGACGGCGTCGTGGCAACCTTAAATCTCAAGGCCGCGGCCACTGGCGAGAACGGGCAATGTTCCGACCTGCTCTGCCAGACGCCCGAATCCTACGCGACGGACGATTCGGTTATCGAAACAACCTCCAACAACGGAGCAAGTTGTCTTGAGCTGCAGATCAGACCGGGCGACGTGGATCAAAACGGCAGGCTCAACGCCTCGGACATCCAGCTTGTCATCAATAGAGCGCTCGGCATTCCCGTTGCACACGACTGCGACATCAACAACGACGGGGCCGTCAACGCCACCGACGTACAGCTTGTAATCAACGCCGTGCTCGGCATGGACATTTCAGGGGCGCTTTACTAAATCATCCAAGGACCCGTATTTATCTGCGTGTTGTGGCTGAAAAGATTCTTTTTTGTTCCTACGGGGTTTTTTCTTTCAAATCGCGTTGGGCCCAGGTGGCGGCAGCGCCGCCGATGACGAGGACGGAGGCAAAAAGCCATTGCATGGGGGTGAGCACTTCGTCAAACAGGATGCGCGACACAAGTAGCGTGATAAAGGGCGACAACAGCAGGATCATCGAGGGTATGGTGGCTCCGATGCGCTGGATGGCGACATAAAAGAATACGTGCGCCAGCGCGATCGAGGTTATCGCCGAGACTATCACATACATCCAGCCTTTGGCATCCATCGCCAGGCATTCTTCGGGTTTGCCGAAAGTGAATGCCAGCGCGGCCAGGCCGGCGACGGTGTAAATCGTAATCACGGCAAAGCTGATGCGGGAGTCGATGCCCTTAAACGCGATCTTGGCCAGAATGGTATAGACTGCCCACATGAACGCACAGCCTAACCCGATAACGGTACCGGCCAGTGAGGCATTGAATGCAAAGTCGGATTTGAATGCGATGACGCCCAGTGCGCCGATGGTGGATGCGCCTAGTGCGGTCCAAAAATAGATGCTTTTGAGCAGGCCCCGCTCTTCGACAAAAAAGGTGATTGAAAACAACGCGACCCAGATCAGCGAGGTTTTGGTCAGCAGCATGACGAAGCCCGGCTTGGCATAATAAAAGGCCCAGACCAACAGGCACTGCATGGTGATGTTGGCCATCGCCACGGGCACAGCGGCCAGCCACAGCCGTTTGGGTACGCGATTCTTGTAGAGCGACCACCCCAGAAGGGGCATCCAGAACAAACACGCCACGCCATACCGCGCCATGTTCTGGGTCCACATATCAACGTAGCCTGTGAGGTATTTAATATGAACTGCGCCAATGGTCCAACCGGTCAGAAATCCCGCGCAACACAAGGTAGCGATGAGATCAAAATGGTGGCGTTGCTTGTTTTGGGACTTAGTTGTAGATTTTGAATTCTTCATATTCGGTGATTTTGAAGATCGTATTTTCAGTAGAGCTAGGCTGCTTGGCCATGTTTCCAACACACTATCCGACTTGTCACGAAAACTCAAGTTTTCCCATCTTTCCCTCATGCCGCCACACGCGATTGACAACAGGTGGGGAGAAACTTAAACTGTCGTTGGCGGATTTCAATTGTTCGTTAAGTTTCAGATCCTTGATAAATAGATCAACTTGGGGAAAATGGATATGAATGAGATCAACCGTACACGACGGAAGTTTCTGAAAGCAATAAGTTTGGGCGCGGCGGCAATCGCCATGCCTTCATGCGTGTCAAATCCAGGGAAGTCAGCGAAGAAGCAAAGTTTTACATTTGCGCAAATCTGCGACACGCAACTGGGGATGGGCGGCTATGAACACGATGTGAAAACATTCAAAATGGCCGTCGAGCAAATCAACGCGTTAAAACCCGATTTCGTAGTGATCTGCGGTGACCTGGTCAATAATGCCAACGATGAATCGTTCGCGGATTTCAATAAGATCAAGGCTGGGCTGACAGTTCCTTGTTACTGCGTTTCGGGAAACCACGATGTCGGCAATGAGCCCACGCAGGAGTCGTTGCAGTACTATCGTAAGATTATGGGTGAAGATTACTACTCATTTGAACACAAGGGATATCTTTTTGCGTTTGTGAACACGCAATTATGGAAAGCCCCCGTGGAGGGCGAATCTCAAAAGCACGATTCGTGGCTTGAGGAGACCGTCGAGACTGCGGCGAACAAGAGAACCCCCGTCTTCATCATTGGGCATTACCCTTTATTTCTAAAGGAACCGAATGAGGCTGAGGAGTATATGAATCTGCCTCTTGCCAAACGAAAGGAGCTCCTGAGCCTCTTTGAAAACGTCGGCGTGGTTGCCGTGCTGGGCGGACACACACACAAATTAATCATCAACGAGTACCAAGGCATCCAATTAATTAACGCTGAAACCACAAGCAAAAACTTTGACAAGCGTCCTTTTGGATTCCGCTTATGGCACGTGGAGGACGAGCGGCCATTTAAGCATGAATTTGTTCCCTTGGTGGGTTTCTGACGTGTCGGGCGTCGTTAGGAGTCCGTTAATCTTCTGCCCTTATCCAGTGCAGCTTGAACGGTTGAACCAAGGACATCTACAAACCCAAAACCTTATGTCCCTTTTCTTGCGGTCTCCAGAGTTTACATCTTCACCCAATCAGCGATACCGGCATGCTCGAAGATGGTCGTCTCTTGCATTGTGAGCGTCCGTCCTGCGCCTTGCTCGGCAGCGTGCCTGAACATCGCATTCGCTATAGCCACGTCCACAAATGCCAACCCTACAGCATTGAAATATGCCCGCTCGTCCGAATTTTCGCGCCCGGGCTTCTCACCCGCCACCATCTCGTCGAGGTCAGCGTGTATGTCCTCATCCTTAAGTTCGCCGTCTTTGTACATTCTGCTGAGCGTTTGCGTGCGATGCTTGACCGTTTCCCAATCGTCGCATACGATCTTAGCGCACTGCTTGGCCACTCCATATTCGTCTTCCCAGCCGCCTATGTGGCTGTAAAACGAGCCGGGCTTCATCCACGCCGCCTTTAATAGCGGGGCCTGGGCGCTTGTGGCGGTCACGAGAATGTCCGCGTCCTTCATTGCCCGCTCGCCTTGAGTGTCCGCAGCCTCGAATGTCATGTCGGGAAGTATAGGCGCCATCTGCTCGATAAACTGCTGTTCTTCCTCAGCGGTCTTAGCAGCAACCTGGCATGTGGTCAGGGAAGGACGCACCGTTTTCATTGCCAACAGATGCATCTTGGCCTGTTCCCCGCTACCAATGAAGCCAATAACTTTAGAATCTTCAGGTGCAAGATGCTTGGCCGCTATCGCGCCCATTACGCCCACACGGATGTTGGAAGCCAGAGTGCCCTCCATCACGGCAATGGGAAATCCTTTATCGATCTCAGACAACACAAACAGCGCCGTCAGGTTTTGCAGTCCATAGCGTTCGACGTTGGGTGGAAAGACAGACACCCACTTCATGCCGCACACTTTGGCCTCCTTCAACGTAGCTGGAAGGCAATTGATGCGTTCCTGGGTTTCCTCGTTGAAGATTTGAACGATTTTGTCAGGAAACAGAACCTCGCCGCGGCGGCGGGCCAACATCGCTTCCTCAGCAGCGTCAATGCACAATTTGAAGTCAAGGCATCCCGCTTTAAGAAGATCTTCCTGCGAAAGATAAGTAAAAGTTATGCTATGAGATCTGTCGCCGGTCGCCGCTGTCGATTCATTCTTAGATTCAGAGTTCATACTGATTCCTTCCTGGGTTAAACTGCGCTTGATCTCGTCCATCTTTTCCCGCACAAAGAAAAGACTCGATCCCCCTGCCAGCCACACAAACTGGCCATTACGCCCTATTGCACTATCTGGGATTATTATGCCCCCTCAACGGCATGCGTTCAAGTGCCGCTCCCTGGTTCCGAATCCAGAACGCGCCGTATCGCCGCTGCCAGGACTCGAGGAGTTATGGGCTTGACAAGCGCCTCGCGGATACCGACGTCTTTGACTTGCTCTCTGCTCAAGGATCCGCCAAATCCGCTGACGAGTATGATGGGCATATCTGGAGCAATTTGGAGAATCTCTTTGGACATCTCCACTCCCGTCATGCGCGGCATGATCTGGTCAGTGATGACAAGATCAAATCTAGTGTCTCCAGCTCGGAAGACTTCCAAGGCGGTGACGCCACTAGAGTGGTTTACAACCAAATAGCCAAAGTTCCTTAGCCCAGTTGCCGACATCTCCAGGAATTCTTGGTCGTCATCTACCAGAAGAATGCTTTCGTGCCCCCGCGTAATCGGCTCTTGCACATCTGTTTCCTCTGAGTCAACGATTTCGTCGGGGCAAACAGGAAAAAGCATCTCGATGGATGTCCCTTCTCCCACTTTGCTTTCAACTCTTATCACTCCTTTGTGGTCCATGACAATGCCGTGAACCAGAGAAAGACCAAGCCCCGTGCCCTCGCCAGGCTCTTTTGTCGTGAAGAACGGCTCAAAAATGCGATCAAGTGTTCGTTGGTTCATTCCACACCCAGTATCGCTAATCGTGAGCTGTACGTACTTTCCGGCTTGTAGGTCAATGTGGGAGTTAGCGCCCTTTTCGGTAATCTCAACGTCGCTAAGGTCAACCTCAAAAGCCCCGTCTAGACCCTGCAAGGCGTGGAGCGCGTTCATGCCGAGATTCATGACAACTTGATTGATCTGGAACGGGTCCATGAAGATGCGACCGCAATCATCGCTAATGTTCACACGAAACTCGATACTTGACGGTAGCGCGCCTCGCAAAAGCTTCAATGCGTCTTTAATTACCGGCGCGGCATGCATAGGCCTGCGTTTTGGTTCTTCTTTCCGACTAAACGTCAAAAGTCGTTGTATGTCTTCGGCGGCCCTTTCTCCTGCTCGGGTCGCTCGATCAAGACAGGTATGAACTTCATCGCCCTCAGGAACTCTCCGCGTAGCTATCTCGATCCAGCCAAGAACTGAGGCCAATGCATTCCTGAAGTTGTGTGCGATTCCCCCGGCCAACGTAACAAGGGCCTCCATCTTCTGGGTGTGGCGTAACTGGGACTCGAGTTGGGTTTCGCGGGTTACGTCGCGTTGGACTGAAACGTAATTGACGATTTCGCCCTTCGCGTTCTGTACCGGCGAGATCGTCAATTCCGCCTCAAAAGTCGAACCGTCTTTTCGTTTATTAACTATGCGGCCCTGCCAGTTTTTACCTCCCTGGACCGTGTCACGCACTTCCTTGTGGAAGGCTTCATCATGCACGTCGCTTTTGAGCAGCTTGCCCACTCCCTGCCTCACCGATTCGGATCGCGAATAACCGGTAATGTGTTCAAATGCTGGATTGACGTATTGGACCACGCCGTTTGCATCAGTAATCAAGACCACTTCAGCGGCCTGTTCGATGGCCGTCACAAGCAGCGACCGTTCCTTCTCACCACGCCTCTGTTCCGTGATGTCCAATCCGCAAACCATGTACCTGTTCTCCGATAGCCTCACTGCGTTGATGAACATAAAGAACTCTGTGCCGCCCTTGCGATTGAACGGCAATTCACACACCATACGTCCTTTCTCAAATAAGCGCTCAAACTGACTTTGGTACGTCTGTTGAGCTTCCGGTTCCTCGGCAACAAGATCGACAATAGACATAGATAGTAATTCTGTCTCATCGAAACCTGTGACCAGGCAGGCGGCCTCATTGACGTCTAAGCACTGCCCCAATTCATCAACCACAAATATGCCGTAGGGCGAGTTCTCAACATAGTTTCTGTTTCTTTCCTCGCTCTTGCGTAGCGCCTCTCCCTCCCTTTTCAGTTGTTCGTCTTTCTCTTCCAGGCTTTGGATTCGTTCCCGGATAGACAGACTCATCCTGTTGACGCTCATTGCGAGCGACTCAAGTTCCTGGCCGCCACACGGCTCAATGGATTGATCGAGATCGCCCTCCGCAATCTTCTCGGCCATTCCAGTCAGTTTGGCAATGGGTCGGGATATCGAATCAGCCAGAGCCAAACTAATGGCGAATCCGGCCAGGAGCACAACAAAGGCCACCAACAGCAACTGGATCAACGTGTTTTTCACTATCCTGTCCACTTCTGTAATCTTCATGCTGGCCCCCACCAGATAGCGGCGCTCATGACTGTCATAAAACGGAACCAGCACAACGCGAATGCGACCCCATTTGTCGTCATTGATACGATAAACAGGCTGCATGGTTTCAAAAGCCGTTGCGTAAAGTTCAGGATTGCTGTGTGCCTCGAAAAACGCAGCGTGATCTTCCTGAGTTACATCCTTGCTCGGAGACGTCGAAGAAGTGAAGACGATCTGCTCGTCAATAATCATCAGGCTCCACAGGTATTCAAGGCCGTTCTTAACGCACAGCTTATTGAAGCGATCAACTACCCGATCAAAATCCTCTTTAGAAACTGAATTCTTGTTCTCAATCCTGTCATGATAGTCCTCAGGTAAGACCGCCTTAGCGAAATGCGCCGCTGAAAACAATCTCGAGTCTATTCCCTCAAGATAAGTGCGATTATGCGTTTGGAAGAGGATCAACGAAAACGCCACAATAACCCCCATCAAAACGCAGCACAAACACACCAACGATTTTGTGCGTATCTTCATGAAAGCTCCCAAGAACGATTGATCCGAGACAGATAATGCCAGTTACTATAAACATTAGGGATTTTTCACCGCAAAAGTCAAAAAGA
>SDBV01012484.1_pt1 | contig 10879 bp, 6 predicted proteins | sample 2277081 | NCBI WGS metagenome assembly SDBV01 (sample SAMN10402039, study PRJNA504765) | marine sediment metagenome | isolation source: marine sediment core GS10_PC15, 223 cmbsf | place: Arctic Ocean: Southern Knipovich Ridge | collected 2010
TAATATATTTATCCAGCCAGACTTTAGTTTCTTCGCTATTGAAATCATCTTCATAAGGCAGGGTCACTGCCAGACCTCCAGCTATCTCGGCCAGCAGATTGAATTCGTGAAAAATGGTTTCCCCGGTAAGCCGCCTGCCTACATTGGCGTATATGCTATTGGGGAAGAAGGTGCCTGATGATGTCTTCTCTCCGTAAACAGCCGCGGCTACACCAGCGGCGTATGATAATTCTGCGGCTCCGGCAAACTCAGATAGCTTTTCCCTCACATGAGAAACCTTCTCGATGTTATTGGCCTCGGCAACCAGACACGTTGCCCCGCACAATATATCGGATACTGCCGGTTTACATCCGGAATAACTATGCCGGTGCGAGTCAGCAAAAAGTAAGGCAAGCCTTCGGCCAAACTCCCATTCTTTACACATAAATACCCTTTCCCTGGGAATGAAGGTGTTATCAAAAACGATGACGGAATCAGAAACGCCCATTTCAGCAAATGGACATTTGGTTTCCTTTCTCTCTCTTACTGAGACTGGACGGGTGATTAGATGTATACCTTTCCAGTCGGCCGGGATAGCAAATGCCACGGCATAATCTTTATCTTCTTCCCTCATGGCACGGGTTGGAATCACGATTATCTCATCAGCATAGGCTGCCATCGTTATTGAGATTTTGGCCCCTCTAACCACAATCCCATCGTCTCTTACCTCAACGATATGAACATAGGCATCAGGGTCGGCTTGCTCAGATGGCCTTTTAATCCTATCTCCCTTCATGTCTGTTTGAGCACAGGTACCAGCTAAATCCTTTCGCTGATAGACTTTTAAGTAATCCATAAAACGGCGGTGATACCCTGTTCCATATTTATCATCCATTTCCTTGGTAGCAATGGAAAGAGCAATTACAGCATCCATGCCCATGCATCTTTGTATGCAACCGCCAACTCTCTGACAAAGCAATCGGACCATCTTTTGTTTTTGTATCAGGTCGTGGGCATTTTGGGGCAGGTGGGTGAAGCGATTAATCTTTTCACCGGTCAGGGAAGAGGTTGCTGTCAATAGCTCGTCCCACTGCGGGTCTTGTGCCAGGTCAAAGGTAACCGACATAACATTCATGCCCGGTTTGATTCTGGGGTCATCCCTGCCTACCCTCTCACCGCCTATATAGAGGTTAGGCTTCATTTTCTTCATATCTGTGCAGTATTCTGCCGATGTTCTCATCTTTCTGCCTACTGTCCTTTCCTGAATTCTCTCAGCAAATCTTAGCCAAAGCAGCTTATTTGTAAGAGCTGTACAGGTTCATTATAACAAAATAACAGTAACGTGGCACACTGGCAGACTCTCTGCGGAGCGAGAGAATGATTCGGATAGGCAGCCACAGTTTGAAAAAAATAGGGTGACATTTTACAATGTAACGATAACGGTTGCACATCCTCAAAGACGAAATATTGCTTCAGGAATCAAGGAGCTTGTGAGTAAATGATGATGCTTTCAGGAAACCGTGCTCTTGATTTAACTGATTACAAAGGTTGGCTCAGCGGACGCATTCTGGCGGATTTGGGCGTAGATGTTATTAAAGTGGAACCCCCCGGGGGAGACCCGGGGCGAAGCCAGGGGCCTTTCCATGGTGGAAAAGTCAGTCCGGAACGGAGTCTTTCCTGGTTTGCCTGCAATCCGGGTAAGAGGGGTATCACCCTCAATCTGGAGGCCACAGAAGGCGCCGAGATTTTCAAAAGGCTGGCCGGAAATGCTGATTTCGTCCTGGAGTCCTTTCCGCCGGGTCACATGGAGAAGCTTGGACTCAGCTATGATGTACTGCGGGCGATAAACCCCGGGATTATCGTCACTTCTATCAGTCCCTTCGGTCAAAGCGGTCCTTACCGGGATTACAAGGCTCCAGATATTGTGGCTATGGCGATGGGCGGTTTCATGCATGTTACCGGAGACCCTGACCGCCCTCCCCTGCGGGTAAGCTTCCCTCTAGCCTATACACTGGCTTCGGCACAGGCAGCCATGGGCTCGCTGATGGCTTTTTACCATCGACAACGCACCGGGTCAGGGCAATATGTGGAAGTCTCAATCCAGGAAAGTGTAGTCAATACGCTGGCTAACGCTCTGGCTACCTGGGAGCTAAACGGCATTCTTACCAGGCGCGTCGGGGCGTTATTTTTCCGCGGGGGTCTGGGGCAGGAAGCCCACCAACGGGTTGTATGGCCTTGCCGGGATGGTGACATTGCTTTCATGGCCATGGGAGGGCAAGCTGGGGCACGCTCCAACCGAGCTCTGGTGACGTGGATGGAGGAGGAAGGGATGGCCAATGATTTCCTGCGCGGTATAGATTGGGATACCTTTGATACGGTAACCATGAGCAAGGAATTCCACCGCAAGGTTGAAGAACCCATAGCGGGATTCTTTAAGGCTCATACCAGGCAGCAACTCCATGAAGGAGCCCAGCCAAGGGGCATCTTTCTCCAGCTGGTAGCTACACCCAGGGATATAATTGAGAGCCAGCAGCTCGCTGAGCGAGATTTTTGGGTGGATGTGCCACATCCGGAACTTGGCCGTGTCATCAGGTATCCCGGTTCTTTTGCCAAAGCTTCCGAGAGCCCCCTGCGGTTGGGTTCACGAGCTCCCCTGATAGGAGAACACAACACTGAGATTTATCAGGACGAGCTGGGGCTTTCGCCGGAGGAGATGGAAGATTTAAAGGCAAGGGGGATTGTCTAAAGTCTATGGAAGAGCAAGCTTTTGACGGGTTAAAGGTGTTGGATTTTTCAAGGGTTATCGCCGGACCTCTGGCTACTGAATACCTGGCTCAACTGGGAGCGGTAGTGGTGCGAGCTGAATCTTCCGCATCGCTTGATACTCTCCGCATATCAGCTCCATATAAGGATGGCAAAGTGGGTGTGGACCGTAGCGGCTACTTTGCTGCCTACAACGCCAATAAATATAGCATGAGTCTCAATCTGAAACATCCTCAGGCGATGGATGTGGTAAGGCGTCTGGTCAGGTGGTGCGATGTCTTAGTGGAAAACTTCAGACCAGGCACCATGAAGAAGTTTGGATTAGCTTATCAAGACCTGAGAAAGATAAAGCCCGACCTCATAATGCTCAGTACCAGCAACCAGGGGCAAACCGGGACTCAATCCACCACCCCGGGATATGGATTCACCCTGTGCGCTTTAGGTGGTCTGACTAACCTGACCGGGTGGAGCGACCGGGGGCCGTGCCACCCTTTCGGCGCTTTCTCTGACTATATTACTCCCTGGCTAAGTTTGTCTGCTCTCATCGCCGCTCTTGAGTACCACCGGCGGACGGGAAAGGGGCAATTTCTTGATGTGTCTCAATACGAGTGCGGTCTCTTTTTCTTATCTCCTATCCTGCTGGATTATGCTGTCAACGGGCATGAGTTCAGCAGGCAGGGTAATCGTTGCTCTTACGCTGCTCCACACGGAGCTTATCCCTGTAGGGGAGAGGACTCATGGTGTGTTATTGCTGTAGAGAGCGAGCCGGAGTGGCTGGCTTTCTGCAGGACTATAGGCAAGTCAGAACTGGCAGCTGATGCCCGCTTTTGTTGCCTGGAGAAGAGGAAAGCCAACGAGGATGAATTAGATAATGTTGTGGCTGACTGGACGAGGCAAAGAACTGCCGAAGATGTGATGGAAGTCTTACAGCGAGACGGTGTGGCTGCGGGGATAGTTCAAAATGCCGCTGACCTTTTTGATGACCCTCAACTAAGGCACCGGAAACACTTTCAGACCCTGGAACATTCTGAGATAGGTCGTCATAGCCATGAGATGCCGGCTTTCCGGCTTTCTCAGACTCCGGCAAGATTGAGAGCAGCGGCACCATGCTTGGGACAGCACAACGAGTATGTCTGTAAAGAGTTGCTCGGAATGTCAGACGATGAATTGGTGCAATTGCTTAATGACGGTGTTTTAACGTAGGACAAAGGGCTACATAGCATTTATTCACCTGGAAGAGCGCAGTAGCGTTGACAATATTTGGAAAAAATGATAACTTAATGAACATGCGAAACGGGCGTGTTTGAATCCGCCCCGAACTGTGAAGATTGAACCAAAATAAAATTAGGCAGGAGGTATTCACGTGGAGTTTAAGAAACTCTTTGAGCCAATCAAAATTGGCCCTGTTGAAATCAAGAACCGGATTGTTCTGGCGCCTATGAATGTGCACATGGCCAACGCTGATGGAAGCGTTAGTGAGCAGGGACTTTGCTATTATGCCGCCAGAGCCAAGGGTGGTGTGGGACTGATAGTGTATGGCTGTGTTTTGTCCAGTAAGCGCGCCTGGGAGCAACAGGGTCTGATGATCGACTCGCTTTTTGACACGGGCAGGCACATGACCGGGGCATGTGACATGGCGGAAACCATACACCATTTTGGCGCTAAGGCCTTCATCCAGTTGAGCCCCGGCTTTGGCCGGCAGCAGCGATACTGGAGAACACCGCTATATTCTGCCTCCGGCGGTATTCCCATGGATGCCGAGAAGGTGTTTGAGAGTACACCAGATGTATTAAAACCCTACCTGGGGGTTAAACCTAAGATGAAGCCACCCTTCACTGATGTGCCCAGAGAGATGACTGTTGACGAAATCAAACAGGATATAGCGGATTATATCAAGGCGGCTGACCTGGCCATAGTGGCTGGATTTGATGGTATTGAAGCTCATTCGCCCCATGGCTATTTGCTGCATCAGTTCCTGTCTCCACGAACGAATAAGAGAACTGATATGTATGGAGGTTCTCTGGAAAAACGCGCCCGATTTTTAATCGAGATTATCACTGGTCTAAGGGATGAATTTGGCCCTGATTTGCCTATCTCGGTTCGTTTAAGCGGTGCCGAGCACGTTGAGGGCGGAATAACTCCTGAAGACATGCGAGCAACCGCCAAACTGGCAGAACAGGCTGGGGCAAATTGTATCCACCTATCTGACGGTTGCTTTGAGGCCTTCAGGTATTTCTTCCCGGAAAAAGAAAATACCCATATACTTGAAGAACAGGGTAAGAGACTAAAAAGCGTGGTCGATGTTCCCATAATTTCGTTCAGCATTCATGACCCTGAGCTGGCAGAGAAGGCTATCCGAGACGGTGAGACAGACATGATATCGGCAGGAAGGCAATTTCTAGCCGATCCGGAATGGGCCAATAAGGTGAAGGAAGGTAGAGTCAAGGCTATAGTGCGCTGTCAGAGAGATTTATCCTGTCTGGGTTCCCTCTACAGAGAAGGCGGAATTAGATGTATAATGAACCCCAATTTAGGCAGAGAGAGGTATATGCCGGAGTACTGGCCTCAAAGACGCTCAGTTAGAATACCGGAGACACTGGCTAGAGTCCGTGGCATTAAACAGACCCATATAGTGTCACCGGTTACCGGCGCCAAACTTAAAATGCTGGATTAGGTTCAGCATAACTTTTGCCTTTGAGCGGGAGGCAGGAGTGCTTTGGAGAATAAAACAAGGGCTAACTTGTCTCTTGTTGAAATAGTATTTATTTGGCGTAAGAACATGGTCTGGATACGATAATATGAGGGAGGGGGGAGAAAATACATGAGCGATATCGAGCCTGACGCCTATAAAACAATCATCTATGAGCCAGGTCCCGTAACTAAAATAATACACAATGAACCAGACATCCGGAATCCCCTGACCGGGCAGTTTATCCTGGAGTTTAAGGATGCCTTACAGAGATTACAGCGTAACCGGGAGGCGAGAGTCGGCGTGATTCTGGCTACTGGCCCTGTCTTCTGTTCCGGCCATAATCTGCGTTTCGTATCCAAGATGCAGGACTGGAAACCAGATGAGCCCAGTGCGCTCTATGAAGAAGACTGGCGAGAGCAGATGGATTTCATGAGGGATAACTTGTATTATCCACTGTGGGACTGCACTGTGCCTCTGGTGGTGGGTGTTCAGGGAGGTGCTTATACCGGCGGTGTGGAGTTTGTCATGATGTGTGATATCGTGGTGGCGGCGGAGGGCGCTATCTTTGATTATGGCACTACCCATGTAACCGGAGTGGGCAATGAGAATATGCTTCTGTACACCCTGGGGTGGAAAAGGGCGTTGGAAATTTACCTCACTGGCGGGAACTTTACTGCCGCAGATGCTGAACGTTGGGGAGTAGTGAATAAGGTGGTGCCCCCGGATCAGCTTGAAGCTGAGGTGATGCGCTATGCCAAGCTGATAGCCAGAATGCCCCCTGAAGCTCCCCAACTTATTAAGGAGAACCTGAAATTTGCCATGAACAGGATGGGAGCCCGAGATTCCATCTTGTTCGGCACCAAAACCAATATACTGGGACATTTAGCCATGGTAACACCGCGTGAAAAAGAGTTTTATACTATCTTGAAACAGCAGGGGATGAAAGCTGCCATAGAGTACCGGGATAAGCCATTTGAGGAGCTTGGCTATTCTCGAAAACCAAAGCCCAGGAAGTAGGAGAGGTTTGGGAACCACTGAACCGAAACCACCTGTTCTGAGAATTAAGGGAAGGTTTGGGCTACTTACTTCACATAAAGATTAACATTACGTTAAAAGCAGAGCCAGAATGAGTGTAGATTAAAGGTAGGCTGAAAGTTGGGAGAACAAGGACCGCTAGCAGGAATCAGGGTTATAGAGGCAGCATCGGTTCTTAATGGGCCGGTGACCGGTTATATGCTGGGGGATTTAGGTGCTGAAGTAATCAAGATTGAACCTCCGGTTACTGGTGACCCCAGCCGTGGCTTCCAGACGTTGTTTGATGTGGTGATGACTCTGCCGGGAGGTGGAAGTCTTTTATTTGAGTCAGCCAACCGAAACAAGAAGAGCATCATCCTTGACCTTAAAAATGAGGCGGGAAGGACTGTTCTTCATAAACTAATTGAAAAATCAGACGTTTTCATAACCAATTTCAACAAGAAGGTCATCTGTGAACTGGAGATAGGCTATGAAACCCTAAGCCGGTATAACTCGCGGCTTATTTATGCCGCTACTACAACTTTCGGGAGTAGCGGTCACTTGAGCGGAAGACGAGGCTATGTCATGGTTGCTCAAGCCGTCTGCGGGGCAATGTGGCTGTTCGGTTATTGGGATTCTCCAGGACCATCTGGGGCGGTTGGCTCCATTTTTGACCAAATCGGGGCTTCCATGCTTGCCTACGGGATTTTGGCAGCTTTAGTAGCTCGGGAGCGTACCGGTATTGGTCAAGAGGTGGAGTCCTCGTTACTGGCCGGCGCCATTCATCTGCAAGCTCAGAATATTAATACCTTCCTGTGGCGGGGCAGGGGAATGGCTCGCTTTTCTCGTAAAAGATGCCGAAATCCTTTAACCAATTATTACCAGTGTGCCGACGAAAAGTGGATTTTGCTCAGCGAGCCACAGTCAGCAAGGTACTGGCATGATTTCTGCACTGCCCTTGGTGTTCCTGAATTAGAGCACGACCCGCTATATAATACCGCTGAGGCCAGGAGACAGAATTACGCTGACTTTATTGCCCTCCTCGACCGTGCCTTTGCTGCCAAGCCCAGAGATGAGTGGTTGGAGGTTTTCAGCCACTATGACTTTGTGTACTCGCCTGTTTATGACTATGCTGAGATGGCTGATGAGCCACAGGTGGCAGAAAATCAATATTTAGTCGATATGGAACATCCGGTTATGGGTAAGGTGAAAACCGTTGGCTTTCCGGTTCGATTTTCCAAGACCCCGGCCTCTATCCAGAGCGCCGCCCCGGAATTCGGCGCACATACCGAGGAGGTACTCCTGGAAATCGGGGGCTACTCCTGGGATGAGATATCCAGATTGCGCGAGCAGGGTGCCTTAGGTTGACATAACCTGAAGCCCAACAATCACTTTTTCTCCACCCTCACCGCACATACTTTAAGTTCAGGTATCTTGGCGACAGGGTCAATAGCCCTGCTGGTAAGCGCATTGGTGGGGCTTTCGGCAAAGTGAAAGTCCATGGCGATTACACCTACCGGTGAAACTTCAGTAACCTTAGCTCTGGCCGTTACTTCTCCCCGACGAGATGTGACCTTTACCATGTCACCATCAGCGATGTCTAAAGCCGAAGCATCATCAGGGTTTATCTCCACCAGCTCTTCACCCCTTAATACATTGAGGCCGGCAATCTTGCGGCTCATGGTGCCGGTGTGATACTGATATAGACTACGTTCGGTGGTCAGTACCAGAGGGTATTCATTATCGGGGAGTTCCATGGGCGGCTTATACTCCAGGGGAACAAACTGCCCCCTGCCCCTGGTAAATTGTTTGCTATGCAGAACAGGTGTTCCCGGGTGCTCCGGGGTAGGGCAGGGCCACTGCAGGCCGCCCTCCTTTTCCAATCGTTCAAATGATATTCCTCCGTAGCTGGGCGTAAGACCGGCAATTTCCTCCATAATCTGGGATGAGTGAGTATAATCGAAGCCTTTCTTACCCATCCTCTTAGCAATCTGGCAGATGATTTCCCAGTCAGATTTTGAGTCACCTACAGGCTCTATTGCTTTTCGTACCATCTGAACCCGTCGCTCAGTATTGGTGAAGGTGCCATCTTTCTCAGCAAAACTGGCTGCCGGCAAGACAACATCAGCCATCCGGGCCGTTTCAGAGAGGAATATATCCTGAACCACGAAGAAGTCCAGGTTGGCAAGTGCCTCCGTGGTGTGCTGCATACCTGGCTCGCTGAGTAACGGATTTTCACCAACAATGAAGAAGATCGACTTCAGCTCTTTACGATGGGCAGCATCGAAAATCTCTGTTAGTGTCAGTCCTGGATTCGGGCTAAGTTCATAGCCCCAGGCAGTCTCAAATTTTTTCCTGATATCCGGGGCATTTACCGCCTGGTATCCCGGGTATACATTAGGCAAAGCACCCATATCACAGGCACCCTGCACATTGTTTTGACCCCGCAGCGGATTTAACCCGCTTCCCGGCTTACCGATATTTCCGGTGAGCATCGTCAGGTTGGCAGTAGCTATGACATTATCGGTACCATGTGAGTGCTGGGTAATGCCCATAGCATAGAGAATGGTGGCCGGTTTGTCAGTAGCATACATCCTGGCGGCTTCGACTAGCTGTTCCCTGGGAACACCAGTAGTCTGCTCCACAAAATCCAGGTCAAAACCCTTAAGTGACTCCCGGAGGGCGTCAAAATTCTCACAGCGCTTTTCTATAAAGGACAGGTCATGAAGCCCTTCGTCCACTATCACCCGCATCATACCCATCAGCAGGGCGACATCACTGCCGGGGTTGAGTCGCAGCCATATGTCAGCAAAACGGCAGAGGTTAATCTCACGGGGGTTAGCCACAATGAGCTTCGTCCCGTTAAGTACCGCCCTGTTTACCCTGTCTCCAATTACAGGGTGAGCAGCAGTGGTATTAGTGCCAATAGCCAGGATACAGGCAGCGTCACCAATGTCTTCTATGGAGTTGGTCATAGCTCCACTGCCAAAGCTCTGCAGAAGACCGGACACGGAAGGGGCATGGCACAGCCGGGCACAGTGGTCAATATTGTTGGTACCTAATACTGCCCGGGTAAATTTCTGAATGACGTAGTTCTCCTCATTGGTACACTTGGCGGAGGAGATTACGGCCACCTCGCCTTTCTTGTAACCGGCTAATTTGCTGGTAATAAGGTCCAGCGCCTCATCCCAGGTACTCTCTACAAACTTCCCGCCCGTTTTAATAAGCGGCACTGTCAGGCGGTTGGGGTCATGAACAAAACCCAATCCGAACTTACCCTTTACGCAGGCCTGCCCTCTATTCGCTAAACCCTCGTGGTCAGGAACTGCTTTGATGATTTGCTCATTCTTAATTTCGAGCTTGAGCTGGCAGCCGACGCCGCAATAGGGGCAGATAGTAGTAACCACGCGGTCCGGCGCTCCAGACATCTGAGCGCTCCGCTCAATCAGGGCACCCGTAGGGCAAGCATCCACACAGGCACCGCAGAACTCGCAACCGGCATCTTTAAGCACCTTCTCGTCTGGAGGGGTAATAACATAGCAACGGAGACAGCGTTGCGCCTCCGCCATCGCAGTATCCCCATCCCAGGGCTGCTCAACCTCGCCAAATCCGCTGATGCTGGTTTCGATGGGAAGACGAGAAAAGGGAGCCAGTCTTTCTTCGGGGAAGTCTCCTTCCAGCCAGGTTGTGGCCTCTTCGGCCGGAACGAGTGACTCCGAAATATCCCCCTTACCGCCCAGATAGCGGTCAATGGCTTCAGCCGCCTTTCTTGCATCAGCTATGGCTTCAATGACTGAGGCTGGACCGCTAACGCAGTCGCCTCCAGCGAAGACACCCTCCCGACTGGTTTTCATATCGGCGTCTATTTTTATTACCGTTCCTTTCCCCACATCAACCTGTAATTCCGCAGGAACTTCGGGACGCTGCCCGATGGCAACCACTATGGTGTCAAGCTCAGTAACAAACTCGCTCCCCTCAATGGGAACAGGGCGAGCCCGGCCACTGGCATCCGGCTCTCCCAGCTTCATGCGGATACATTCCAGCCTCAGGGTTTTATTCTCGCTGGTAACCTTTGACGGGGCAGTCAGATAGGCAATCTCTATCCCTTCCTCCAATGAGGCCTCAATCTCCTCGACGGAGGCTGGCATTTCGGTGCGTGTGCGCCGGTAGAAGATGGTCACCTTCTTTGCTCCCAGGCGCAGGGACATGCGGGCGGCATCCAGGGCGACATTTCCACCACCGACTATGCCTACCCTCTCTCCCACATCTATCCGCTCTCCTAGATTACCCCGGCGCAGCAATCCAACGGACTCAATGACTCCGGGAAAGGCTTCTCCTTCGACCCCCAGTTGCATCGCCATCTAGGCGCCACGTACGCGCGAGATGGCACCCTACGCGTGCCGAACACGCCAGACGGGGGATTCTAGGCGA
>SDBV01012485.1_pt1 | contig 10879 bp, 9 predicted proteins | sample 2277081 | NCBI WGS metagenome assembly SDBV01 (sample SAMN10402039, study PRJNA504765) | marine sediment metagenome | isolation source: marine sediment core GS10_PC15, 223 cmbsf | place: Arctic Ocean: Southern Knipovich Ridge | collected 2010
GTCACTTTCAGCAGAGCAGAGGCATTTAATCGAATTGATGCAATTGTTCCAGCAATTCGAAAAACTCGGCGACGGCACGGTGCAGTCGCTGGAGATAAAACACGGACTACCGTTTCGCATGATAGTTGCGGAGAACGGGACGGAATCGTTGCCTCGCCAACGCTGGTCCGACTGCATCCGCCTCCGGTTCGCAGGATCATCGGGGATTTGTCGGACCGGGAGAAGGTGCTGTCAGAACTGGGCACTATGCTGGGGGCGCGATCCCAGGTGTATTCGCTAAGATAATCGGCGGCATAAGTAATGTTTTCGCTCCGCGTTCGCGGAGCGCGGTTGCCTTCGTTGTCGTAGACGCGCAAAGTGCGATTAGCACCATCCTTGAAGGGGGAATACCTCTTACAACAAGAGCTACCTTGGTAAATAGTATAACATTTGCACCAGATATGATACTTTTAATTTGTTGCTTTTACTAGCGATTAGTGTTCATTTGAATAACTGACATTTGACGATTCGGTTGCAAATGCCGATTGTTTTTTTTTTGGGGCCATTTCTGATAGTAATACTTTTCAGAGTTCTGCGTTTTGACCAGAAAAGGAGGAAATGACAAGCATTCGTCCAACACGTCAGTGCGAGGTTGCGGCGGATGGATAGAGGGGGCTGGTGGGGCCGGGAGGAGTCAGGCATCTTGCGCGTGAAGAGGAAAGAACTTAAGTCACGTATACGTTTGTGTTTTTAACAATGGTTTTGAAACGAGCAAGGAGTAAACCGAATGAATTGTTCCTTACGGAAGAAGAAATTTGGTGTTATGTCTTACCTAAGAAAGAAGAAAGTTGGTTTTATGTTTTATCGAATGTTTCAGGTAGTGGCCGTGTTCGTGGCCATGGGGGTACTTTTATCTGCGTTGCCCGGCGTGGCCAATGCCGAACTCATCGCCAATTGGCGACTTGACGAGACTAGCGGCACGTTTGCCGACTCGTCGGGCAACGGCCATACGGCAACGGCTGTCGGCGTCCCGTATGGGGACGGATCGAACGGTATCCTCGGCGGAGCGTTTGACGGCGACGGCAATGACCACTTAAACGCGGGTGACGTTGGCAACTTTGCCGTTACGGATACCTTCAGTACAACTTTTTGGCTGAAGCAAGACGCCGTGCCGACTGGATTTCAATGGTTCCTGGGTCGTGAGATATTGGCCGAAGGTCCTTATAATGACGGCTGGACACTGCGGAATGGGGGGCCTACTGCTCGGGAATATCTTGGATTCTACTTTCTTGACGGTGCCGGGGGTTCTTATTTTTACACGGCAGATCCCGTGCTTGCCACAACCGATTGGTTGTTCATTGCTCTCGTCCACAATGGAAGCGATGATCTCTCGGACACCGAATTGTACGTGAATGGCACCTTGCAGGAGATACCGTCAGTCTCCACGCCTGGCGGCGGCTTTACCGGCACCGGACTATCAGACGCAGACTTCAGTATCGGCGCACGGGCGAGTACTGGAGCGGGCGACGTCAAGGGTTTGATGGACGAGATTGGACTTTGGGACAGCGCTTTGAGCCAGGAAGACATAACGAGTCTCTACAACAACGGCGATGGCCGCCTGGTTGTGCCCGAGCCGACGATGCTGAGCTTGGCTTGCTGTTTGGGCGTACTGATGTTGTGGATCAGACGCCGCAAGGCTTAATTGCCAGCATGTTGCAGGTCGACGTAAACGATTGCAAAGCCCCGCCTGCCCACTAACCCGTGGGCGTGGGGGCTCTGCGTTTACGACAAACCGAACTCAGAAGTAACATAATTTACTCCCTCGCTTCCCGCGAGTTCCAGCACAATGGGCACCCAGTATTTTCTTTTCCATTATTTTGAAAGACGTTCGACATGAAATTGTCAACTCACTCCCTAAAGTTGTTTACACTTCTGGTCGTTGGCCTGGGTGTGGCGGTCCATTGCCACGGAGCCGATGCTCCCTCAAAGAAGAAGCACGCGAAAATCGTACCCAATAGACGGCACCCAACCGCATTGCGAAAGCTGGAAGGTTTTCTTCCTGCAGAGAAGCCGTACCGGAACGAATTGATCACTCGCATTGACGCCATCCACAACCCAAGTTACGAAAAGTGGATCGATACGGCTTGGGCGGCAATGTTGATCAAGCAGGGCATCGTCCCCGCGGAGCAGGCACCCAAGGTGGCAGAGGTTCTTCTGTCGAATTGGAATAGCAAATTTTCAGGAAGCTATTACGGTGGTTTTGCCAGGGCCCAACGCAGCGTAGTGAAGAAGTACGGCAACAAAGTCGGCGGAAACGTCTGCATTGCCCGCACTTCGCCGCCGGCACGGCAAACGATGCCCGTGCGGCATAAGCTACTCCGAGAGATCTGCGTGATCCACGATTTCCAGCAAGCGCTACTCGATCTGGCCGAGAAACACACCGAGTCGGTCATGCCCGGCTATACGCACATCCGCCATGCCCAGCCTACCACCTTCGGACACTACTTAGTCTCCGTACACGATCCGATCGCGCGGAGCATGAGGATTGTCGAGGAAAGCTACCAGCAGATGAACCTCAACGAGTTGGGTTGCGGTGCGTTGGCCGGAACGAGTTGGAACATCGACCGCGACCTGGTCAGCACGTACCTGGGGATGGAGGGGTTAGTCGAGAACAGCAACGACGCGGTTAGCTACTCCGACGGATTCCTGGTAGTGGTCGCCAGTTTGACCAATGTGATGAACATCACCAGCCGCCTGGCGCTGGACCTGAACTATTGGTCCACGCCGGAGTTCGGGTTCATCGACTTCGACTATCACGGCCCGAGTTTCATGATGCCAAATAAGAGTAGTAATCAGGCCCATCTGGAGATCGTTCGCGTTTCGGCGGCACGGATGCTCGGTTATTTGGCCAACTCGGCGGCGATGGGTATGCGGGCACCGCACGCCGATATGTGTGAAATGTTGCACATGCAGGACGGCCCCATCCGCGCCCTGGACGAAATCGATTGGGCCATACGCCCGATGATCGAACAACTTTACGGAGTCACGGTATTCAAGGAGCAGATGCTGGCCGGGGCGAGGGAAGGATACTCCTGTGCCACCGAACTGACCAACCAGATTGTCCGCGACTATGGTATCGACTATCGTACGGCACACAAGATCGTTCACGATTTCGTGATCCTATCGAAGAGTGAGAATACACCGGCATCACAATCCCGCGCCGAGGTGCTCGACACGGCGGCCGAGGCAGTCGTGGGCAAGAAGCTCGCAATGACCGACGCCAAACTGCGGAAGTTGCTCGATCCGGTGCATTTCGTAGCGGTCACCAAGAGCCGCGGCGGCGTGGCGCCGGAGGAAGTCGCACGGATGATTACCCAGCGACGCATGAAGTTGCAGGAAGATCGGGCTCGTCACTTGAAAAGGGTCGAAGTTCTGGAGAACGCCCAGCGGCGTCTGCTGGCCGATTTGAAGGCCGTCCGCGATTTCACCCGGGGAGAAAGTGCGCAAAGATAATCATTGTTACAATAAATCATGTAGTATCATATCTGACACAAATGGTACACTATTTACTAAGATAGCTTTGCCGGAGAGGCTCGGAGCCGACATGATACAGTATGGGTATTGAGAAAGCATAAAGGTTAATGTTGAGGAGTCGGCATTATGCTACACGTAGCACTAATGATTGAGACCGAACGTGCATGCGGTCGGGAAATCAATAAAGGCGTTCTAGAGTTCTGTAATAACGTTGGAACCCAATGGTCGGTCTGCTTTGAGCCTCACGGGGCAAACGATCAGCCGGCCCGGTGGCTGAGGAACTGGCAAGGCGATGGACTAATTGCTCAGATTCGCAACGAGTCTGTAGCCAACGCCGTGCGACGTTTAGGGGTGCCCACGGTTGATGTCCGTGGCGGCGTCGTAAAGGTAGAGGGAGTGCCGGTGGTCGGAGTTGATTTCGATGCCGTCGCTCGCATGGCGGTGGATCATTTCTGGGAGCAGGGTTTCCGTCGCTTCGCTTTTTGCGGAACCGCTCGCGGTGAGGATATACAGACCGACCGCAAAGGCGATGCTTTCATCGCTGAACTCAAAAAACGGAAGCAAAAATGCTCTAAACTCTTCCTGCGATCCCACAGCAGATGCACTAACCCATTCTTGCATATGAAGGAGAGGATCGCCCAATGGGTACATGCCTTGGAAAAACCGGTCGCCGTCATGGTAGGAACCCATCCTTTAGGCCTACACTTTCTCGATGTTTGTCGACGCAATGAAGTGATGGTTCCGAATGAATTAATAGTTCTGAGTTCCGGAAACGACGATTTTGTCTGCAACATGTCCGTACCACCGCAGACCAGTATCGACGTGCCTTCCGACAAAGTGGGCTACAAAGCAGCATCGATTTTACACAAAATGATGCAAGGCAAGCCGGCGCCGAAGTCTCCCCTCCTTTTCCCGCCACGAAGCTTGATCGTTCGGAACTCAACCGACGTGGTCGCAACCGAGGATTATGAAGTCTCTCTGGCGATACGATTCATTCGCCAAAATGCTTGTCAGCCACTAACAGTCAAAGATGTCCTGGATCGCGTAGTCGCGTCACGTGGATCGTTAGAGCCCCGCTTGAAGAAAATCATTGGGCGAACACTCCATCAAGAAATCCGACATGTACAAATTGAACGCGTCAAAAGGCAGTTGGCCAAAACCGACTATCCGCTGAAACAGATATCAATTCAAACAGGTTTTGGCTCATCGCAATATCTAATTCGCGCCTTTCGTAAAGCGACCGGCACCACGCCTGGAGAATATCGTCGTCAGATACGGCTTTTACCAAGCCAACGCAGTTAAACAATCTGTTTATTTTGGTGTCCCCTTTTGCAGGGGATGCTGTTTTATATAACTATTTATTGGTTGTGTGATACAATCGAATAATTGAGGTGTTTTCGATGAAAAAGACTCGTAATGCGTTCACCCTTGTCGAGCTTTTGGTGGTCATTGCCATCATTGGCATTCTTATTGCGCTGTTGTTGCCGGCAGTTCAAGCAGCTCGAGAAGCTGCACGTCGTATGCAATGCGCGAACCATTTGAAGCAGCTTGGCCTTGCGGCCCACGGCCATCTTGCTACCCATGGAAAGCTTCCCCCCGGCCGGTTGGGTTGCGACGTATACGTTGCTGCGGCCCCATGTTCGTTAGCTGAACACCCCGCGAACACACGCGTCGGTGTTAGCGCCTTTGTACTTATGCTGCCTTTCTTGGAGCAACAGCCCCTTTACGAAGATTTCAGTAAGACTGATTTTATCAATGGCCCCTGGCTCACGCAAAGTCCCGCGGCAACGGCCTGGATTCCCGACTTTGCGGGGGCGATTGCAGAGCGACCCAGCGTATTTGTTTGCCCAAGTGACAACTCAGAGCCTTGTTGTGAACCTGACAGCGGTGGATATGTAGCCGGGCAGAAACATCTGTATCCTGACGGATGCGCCGCGACGGGAAATTACGCCATGTCTGGCGGCCCCGAAGGCCCCAGCTCCTCGCCAACTCCTCCCTCGGCATATTGGCATGAGATTCCCAAGTTTCTGAACAGCGGGGCATTTCGATATCTAGAAGGGTTAAAGATAAGGGACATCCCCGATGGCACCAGCACCACGATTCTTTTTGGGGAAGCATACGACGTTGCCAGCAACACCGGCGGCGATTTGGTGTGGAGCCTGGCCTATCGTTTCACCTCGTTTCGATTCACGGAAAATCCGATTAATACTCCACCAGGAACAAAGTTTGGAACGTATGCTCCACAGTACGGCAGAAAGTACAATGCTCCTTTTGGCAGCCGGCATCCGGGCGGAGCCCAATTCGCCTTTGCTGACGGCCACGTCGCTTTCCTGAACGAAGAAATTCAGATGGATGTTTATCAAGCACTTTCGACTCGAAATGGAGGAGAATCCTTTGCTGGACAATACTAAACAAGGTTCGTTGCTTCTGCTGGCTGTTCTGACACTGACAGTCATCTCCACGATAGGCTGTGGCGATGGGCGTCCAGATCGCGTACTCGTTTCCGGGACGGTGCTTCTCGACGGCAAGGCACTGCCGATGGGACAAATTGTGTTCGTTCCAGAAGATGGCGGTAGGCCTTCGGCATCGGACATTGATTCCAGTGGCCGTTTCTCATTAGCTACCTATGAAGATCAGGAGGGCGTGATCGTCGGCCGACATCGCGTGAAGGTGCATGCGGTTAAGCAGATATCCTTATTTGAAAGTGATTGGCTGGCGCCGCGAAAATATGCTAATATCGAAACTTCAGGGCTTGAAGTCGAGATTACAGCCCCGACCGACACCCTGAAAATAGAGCTTAGTAGTAAGTAACGAACCTAATGAGTTCCTGCCTTTCCAGGAGTTTCAGAAATGCTCAAACGATCCTCGGTTTCGCGACGTTCCTTTATCCAGACGACCGGTATCGCCGCCGCGGCCGCGGCCTGGACCGCCAACAGCTATGCTGAAGTGGTCGGCGCCAACGAAAAAATTCGTCTCGGTTTAATCGGTGCGGGCAGAATGGCCCAAATCCACATAAAAACAATCAACGATCTCCGCGAGAAGAACAACATCGAGCCGATCGCGGTCGCCGACTGCTGGAAGACCCGCGCCGAAGAGGGCGCCGCCAAGCTGAAGGCCAACAACGCCCATACCGACTACCGCAAGGTTCTGGACATGAAGGAGGTCGACTATGTGACTATCGCCACGCCCGAACATCGCCATTGCGAGATGACGCTCGACGCCCTGGACGCCGGCAAGGCGGTCTATTGCGAAAAGCCCATGACGCACACGGTGTGCGAGGCCCAGGCGGTTGTGAAGAAGCAGAAAGAAACCAAGCGGCCCTTGCAGGTCGGCGTACAGGGCATGTCCGTCGACAGCTACGTTTCGGCGGGCAAGGCCATCGCCCAGGGCGTTATCGGCCAGGTGGTTCAGGCTCAGATCGAATACGTGCGCCGTTGCGGTCCACAAGGACCCTTTCGTGTTCCAAGTACCAAGGACGACATGCCCAAGCCGGCCGACCTCAACTGGAGCGATTGGCTGGGCAGCGCTCCCAAGGTCGACTGGAACCCGCATCACTATTACGAATGGCGAAGCTATTCTAACTATTCGGGCGGAATCTGCGCCGATCTGTTCATCCACCGTCTCACGCGGATCCTGAAGGCCTGTAACCTGCACTACCCCCGCCGCGTTGTGGGCATGGGCGGAATCTGGCAATGGGACGATGGCCGCGACATGCCCGACAACTTCGAGATGATCTGCGAATATCCCCGCGGCATGACGGTCTATGTGTTGGGCACTATGAGCAACCGCGTGGGAGTCGACCACCTCATTCGCGGCTACCGCGGCACGCTCTATTTTACCAACACGGGTTGGGTCGCCAAGGACAAAGACAACAAGGTTCTGGCCGAGCATAAGAAGACCGGCGCCGAAGATGTCCACTTGCACCACACCAACCTGCACAACCATCTGCGCAACGGCGAAGAACTCAACTGCCCGGCCCACCTGGGTCTGGCCGGCATGGCCGCGGTATGCATGGCCAACGAATCGTGGCGGAGCGGCCGCATGATGGCCTGGGACAAGAAGAACGAAAAAATGGTCCCGGCCGACACGCTGGAACTGAGCCACCGGCCGGAAATAAATTCGTGAGTTCAAATCTCTTTGCGTTGGAATGAATAGCAGCGTCTGCGTCGGGCCGGTTCGACGCGGACGTATTCCTGCCCCTCCGCCCCCATCACTCTCACCACCCATAGGTAGCCTCATGTCGCGTCTTCTCAGCATTTGCACAAGCGTTTATTGTTCAACAACTACGGCAGCCGCTACGATTGCCGCGATATTGGCAGTCGGCTTTCTTGCGGCCTCGCAAGCCAAGGCCGAAGAAAATATTACGCAACGCACCGCCACATTTGCCGACAGCGGCGGGTTTTACGCGGCCGGAAGCGATGGAAGCATTGGCACGCTGAATACCTTTAGGGCATCGGTCGACGCTGACATCAACGACCGCCTCCGCAAAGCGAAGAGCCGGGGCCTGATCAACGTTGTCCAGCTCGCCGAGGGCAGCCGTTTTCGCGGCGATTTGCAGAAAGCCCAAAAGAGTCTGGCCGGCTGGCTGCGGCGCACCGACCTTTCGCTCGTCGACATCGTGCATCTCTGCGAGGAACACCCCCTCAGCGCGCGAGCCAATCTCGACACCCTCTACGAACAGATTAAAGCCTTCCACCCCACGCTTACGGTCTACGTTTGGCCCACCTACAACCTGAGCCCATTCGGCAAGTCCGACGGTTGGGTCTACGATGCCTACGGCGCCGACTACACCGATTATCGACGCATCGTCTTCGACTTCCGCAGAACCGGAAAGCCGCTGATCGCCTGTATCGACGGGTCGGGCTACAGCGATATCCGCACGGCCCGCGTGCAGTTGATGGTCTGCCACGAGTTGGATGTGCCGATATTCTACTTCGTCGCCGACAGCGGCTCCGGCGGCGTGGGCGATTGGAAAAGCATCCCCAGGGCTTCGCTGATCCCCTGGCGGCACTTCGTCTATACGGGCATCGAATTCCAAAAACGATGCCGGTCCGATTCGTTTGTCGCTGCCGATATGCTGTGGGCGGAACCGATAGAGTTGTCCGCCGACCGCAACGGCGTAATCAGCAAGACCTACAGCGGCCTGGGCCCGGCCACGGTCTTCGGGTTCACGCGGCTGGGTATCGACGGCGATCGGTTTTGGGCCAAAAACGGGCGGCGTGTATCGCTCGATCTGCCGTTCTGGTCGGTTCTGCCTGTCGAAAATGCAGAATTGACGCTGTTGGTCGACCGCGACCCCGAAGACAACATCGAGGTCAAACGCTCCCGCTGCGGCGAGCCCGGCGGATGGACAAAACTCGAGGGAAGCTATGCCCACGGCAAAATCACCTATCACCTGGGTAAAAACCTGGGCCATGAGTTCCGCGTCCGTGTCGTGCTTGCGGGCAAGGTCATCGAGCAAACAACATCGCCGGTAATCGGCGGTTATTCCATCGCCGGCAGCGTTGCCGTGCCGTCCGACCGTGCCATCGATCTAGACTTCTTCTTCGACGCCTGGCGCGACCGGGTCCAATTCCGCCAAACACTCGCCGCCGGCCTGTGGCGAACCGTGGGACGCATCGAAAACCCCGAGGCCCTCGAACCGTCCGGCCCACCGGCGTTGCGTGGACGCTCGGGCGGCGCCGTTGCTTCCACGATTATCGAAAAGCTCACGAGCAATAAACCGCTAAAAGACATCGTCGTTCGTCTTGTCGGCTTCGAAAACCGTCGCAACCTGGGCGGTTCCTTCTCGCTAGGCGTTTCGCTAGACGGCAAAACCATCCTCAAACAAATCTCGCCAGATCCCAAAGGCAGCGATGCCACCCAAACCCGCCCCAACGGCACTTTCCGCGGCACCGTAACACTCGACCTCAGCGCCACGCCCGAATTCGACGGCTGCCGAACTATTTTCGTCCACCTGCAACAACGAAACGGAACCGGCGCGCGAGGGAATGTCAGCAGCCGTCTCGAACGACTCGAGGTGGACGCCGCGTATGGGAAGTAACAGGCGTTACTGTTCACGGGTTAGTGTGATTCATGAATAATCCGGGCTATCGGCACTACTTCACCGGCACAAGCTTAACGTCACGCAAATTCAACAGCTCGTTATTAAACCGGCCGCTGGGTAGGAAAACAGCCGTTTGTACGCCTGCCTTCAGCTTCATTTGCCCGATCTTGGCCGTCTTGAAGGTCTTCCATGAGCCGGTCACCTCGGTCACGCCGTTGATAAAGATCCCGCCGATCTCGAAGGAATATTTGTTGAGGGCCTGCTTGTCGTCGAGCGACCACTGCAGATAGACGTCGTAGAGCCCGTCTTCGGCAACGTCCAGTTTCCACTCGGCATAGTCGTTTTGCCTCCAGCAGCCAAAGGCCTTTTGCTTGGGCATGTACTTGATATTCGAGCCCGCGGTTCTTGCATCGGCCGCCCTCAACAGAATCGCGCCCTTGTCGTCGGCTTCGACAACCTTAAGATCGGCCGATTCGTCAGGCAGCTCCTGAATCTAGATGTCCTTGAAACGAATGTCCATGACATTGGCCGAGTGCATCTGTAAAGCGAAGTGCCCGACCGGCCGCGAGGCTTCATTCTTAAGATCGGCCGTCTCAAAGCCGTTGACATGAACGATGATCGACTGGCCGTTAACGTCGATTCGCATGTCGTTCCAATCGTCGTTTTTGACATACTTCAATTGGTCTTTGTTGCTGGGCCGCTGGATCCAACCGCGTTTGTAGCTCTCGTATATTCCGCCCGTTCCTGTTTTCGTTTTTCCCACTTGAACTTGCAAGCCATGCGCCTTTTCGGGCGGGAGAATATACGTCCGCACATAAAATCCACTGTTGCCGATCACGCACTTGAACCTATATCGCACAGAGAAGTTGCGGAATGTTTCGTCGCTCACCAACAGCCCATAAAGCTTCTCGGAGTTTGCTCGGCCGATGATGACGCCGTTTTCCATCGTCCATTTGCCATCTCCCACAGCGTGCCAGCCGTCGAGCGTCTTACCGTCGGTGAGTGATCGCCACTCGCCGCCTTTCTCCTCGGCTACGCCCACTGATGTCGTCATACTCATAAGCAAAACCGCCGCCATAAAAACAACTGGTTTCATAATTCGTGTTCCTCATCAAAAAAGTGGTTCATCAATTCTAACCCCTCGCCAGATAGCATTCCCATCATTTTAGAAAACCGGTCCAGGGATTACAATCGGCCGGGTTAACCTTATATTCCGCTACCTTGCGTTGTTTGCAACGGGGGCGCGATTCGGGGCGGGGCGAGCGGCGTCAGGTGGGAGGTCGGGGGAGGCGGTGGCAGAGGATCTGGGCGGGCGTGGAA
>SDBV01012486.1_pt1 | contig 10877 bp, 10 predicted proteins | sample 2277081 | NCBI WGS metagenome assembly SDBV01 (sample SAMN10402039, study PRJNA504765) | marine sediment metagenome | isolation source: marine sediment core GS10_PC15, 223 cmbsf | place: Arctic Ocean: Southern Knipovich Ridge | collected 2010
TCGGCCTCGTCAACATCACCGATTGTCTCGGCTGGCATACCGGGGAGATGTTCGCACGCCCTGTAACTTTCTCCGCGGGACGGCAACTTTGCCTCAACAAACGGTATGGACCCCAGCTGCATTGCATTGAGACGCGCCGCCGCACTCCCGGGTCTACTGTAGACTAGTTGAGCGGACTGGGCACGCTCGACGATTCTACAGAGCGCTTCTATAGCGGCGTCAACGTCTTGGGCTGCGTTCAGGCAGTTTTCCAGGAGCTCCCCTACCACCATTGAGGGCGGATGGCCTGTGAGCTCGACGTCGGCACTCTGTACGAAGCGGGGCAGCACGATCATGCGAAGCTCTTTGGGCTGGCGCGCGATCTGCTTCGGATCGAGAGCGATAATTTTCTTTGGCAGGCGGGCAAGCTCCTCACGCTGCAGCGTCCTTTCCGGCACCTCGCGCACCTGGGGCGCCTGCGGGAACGGCAGAACCCGAAGCGATTCCTGATAGGCGCGGTGATGTTCCGGGCTATCGAGCACGGCGCGCCTGAGAGACCGCCCCGCTAAAGGTTCGCCTATCATTTTCTTCAGCCCTAACGCCATTTTTCACTAACCTCACAAGCAGTTTGGCCGCGCGGCCCGACCCGCCCTATCCGGTCGTGGGAGAATATGAGGAGACTAGAGCATCCGTGTGCAATAAAGCCTCAACATGCCGCAAGTCATCGATCGTATCAACACTATAGGTAACACTATTCGTTAACACCATCTGCACCTGGTATCCATGCTCAAGAGCGCGAAGCATATCCACTGACTCAACGATTTCTAAAGGAGTCGGCTCTAAGGAAACAAACGTGGCCATAAATTCTTTGCGAAAAGCAATGACGCACACTTGCTTATACATGGGCACTTTCGCGACACCTTTCTTCCGCGAAGGAATTGGCTCGCGAGAAAAATAAAGAGCCCGATTGAACCGGTCAACGACGACTTTTACTTCATTGGGGTCTTCGTGTTCCTCAATTGTTTCCATCGGGGCCATTAAATTTGTACATACGAGTTCATCATCGGCGGCCAAGGGGGCTACCGACTCATCGATCATCTCCGGGAAAATCATCGGTTCGTCACCCTGGATATTTACAACTATGTCAGCATCAAGATCGGCGACCGCTTCCGCGATCCTATCGGTGCAACGCTCATGGTCAGGAGAGGTCATTATGGCCTGACCACCGAAACCGGCCACTGCATCCGCAATTTCTGTGTCGCAAGTCGCGACATAAAGCTCATCGAGGACCGGGCTCATTTTTGTTCGACGATAGACGTGTTCTATCATCGCCATACCGCATATCTCCGCCAGAGGCTTGCCGGGGAAACGAGAGGAGCCCATCCGGGCCGGGATGACGCCAATTACTATCATATAAGCCTTCCGATCATGACCAGAGCAAGATTGTTCATTTCTTGAACGTTATCTTAATAAAACTACGACGATACGTCAATCTCTACTTGAACCGCGAATAGCTCGATCGGCCCATTTCCCGCCTGCGCCCTACAAGCAGCCGTGCTATCAAGCGCTCTTAGTGGAGCAGGCGATAATGCTCCGGCTCATTTCTAAACCTAGCGGGCATATTAATATGCAACCTTAACGAGCTATGCTTTGTTCGCGTAAGATTTCCTAAGTATCGCTGGATTTCCGGCAACGACTGAATCACTCGGAACATCATTCACCACGACACTGCCCGCGCCAACAATACTGTTGTCACCGATCGTCACGCCTTTCAAAATAATACTCCCCATCCCGATCCATACATTTTTGCCAACCATCACGCTGGCGTCGTTTTCGACACCGGGCCGCGTCAGTCGGCCTTCCGGAGGCCAGGGAGCATGAAAATCCGAATCGACGATAATGACATTTGGGCCGATCATCGTTGACTCCCCAATCGTGATGGTCTTGGATCGGGCGACGATCGAAGATCCATTAAGCCCAACGTTGTCGCTTATCTCAATTCTGGCCGAACGCATATAGGTGCTAAATTTGCACGGAGCAAAAATTGACGCTGCTGTTGCTCGCGATGATTTTGATATCAGCTGGACACGGTCCCCAATGATAATTTGACTTCCGGGGCCGCGGATAATATCTACTTTCCCAAAGCAGGCTACCTTTCGGCCGGCGGTGACGCCAAAGAGCAGGCACTTAAATCGAAACATGAACGAACTGAAAACTCGAGGAATCAAATTTGAAAAAAGCTCATAATGACCCCGCGAAAAAACATCACGCAGCCCATATTTTCGTAGTTTGCTCGTCAAATTCACCAGTCTGTTGCACCCAAGATCGGCCCGATCACTATATGTTCATATTATGAACATTATCATAATCTACGCATTTGGCAAAAGTCAACGTCAACAAACGTCGGAAGATCAAGACTCACAGCTGCCGCGGCAATGGGTGGGTTTGACTTTGCAGGCGGCACATCCTATATTTGTTCATAATATGAACATTAATTGCGTCCGAGCGGTTGAGGTCTTTCGCGGTCCGGTTGATGATGTTCTCAACCGTTGCCTCCGGGCGGTGCGCGTCTTCGAGGCGGATATCATCGGCTGTGTCTGAGACAACTCTTCATCTGTCAGCGTCGCCCGCTGATGAGCTAACTAATCAGATTAAGCGGGGTATCATTGAAAAAAAGGCCGACCTTGATCTTGCATACGATAGCAGATGCGAAGCACTGCTTGAACAACAGATTGCACCAAAAGTACGCCTTGTGCACTACCGACGTGGCAGTCGAGATTTATTTTCGCCAACGCTTTCAGATCGACTGCCCGTCCTTAAGCCGCCGGCTGTCGACGGAAGAGATTTTAGACTGCCGTGACAGGGCCGCCAATCTGGTGGATGACCTCGTTGAAACAGCCGACAGAGGACTAGCACCACGCATAAATAAACTCCTCGGCTTAGAAATGCGCTACTTTAAGCCCCTTTTTTCTTACTTCGGCAAATACCAACTTTCCGCCTATTTAACTTTTGCGCTCGCGTTGCAGCGCTTAATCGCGGAAGATAAGCCAGAATCGTTGACCCTCTATGATTATCAATTTAACTCTTTCCTGGATACCAATTCTGATATGGAATTATTCATGAAGACGGTGTTCAGCAATGAAGACGCCCGAATACTTAGATACGCGAGACAACCTGAGCAGGTCCGACTAAAAAAAATCCGTGTGCTCGCCCGGAGTGCGCGGAACAATCCTCTTCAATTCGCCGCGCATGTGCGTCGCGCGCTGCTTTCAAGAAGCTCTCGCGCTCCCGACAATATCAAGACAGCAGAACCAATACTAGTCTATGAGCCACTCTATGATCTGGGATTCATAAGGGAAACGCTCAAAAGTAAATATTTGCTCTTTTACCATAACGGCAGCCCTAATCTTGTTGGCCTGGAATGTAGCCCAATGACCGCGGACTTGACGCTCGCATCGCTTGATTTTGTCCCTGAAGGGCAGGATCAGGATCGAAGCATCGCAGTTCTCGCGAATGACTTTTCCAGCCATTTCAAGAAAAACCTGCAGCTTTACCTGGGGGCCGTGGATTGCCTAAATAAACTACACGAAAGACGGCCGATCGCTTTAGGTGTTTGGGGCCTACCCCCGATCACTGGAACAGGCGCTCTGCTTTTTGAGTATCTGCAAACGCAGGGAGTAAAGGTGGTCGGTGCCCAGCACGGGGCCCTCTATGGAGATGCTTTTTTCCCATGGCACGTAGACTCTGACTTCAACCGCTGCGATTTTTTTATCAGCTATGGTTTTACATCTGCCGACCTCAAGCGCCTGTATCCTAAAGCAGATATTCAGACGAAAATTCTGCCTTTTGGTTCTGCCGGGCGCTGGGCAAATTTGGCGAGCAGACAAAAGAAAGAAGTCGATATTCTGTTCCCTCCCACAATGAATTTTTCTCTTTTCAAGGGTATACCGCATATGCCGTCGCATGTTATTGCAGACCGCCAGATCGCCTTGGTCGAGTATCTTGATTCTTTAGTCGACCTCAAAGTTTTTATTAAACCCTTGATGTATTCAGGATACGAAAATTGCGCAGTTTGGTCGTTGTTGACCGGCTTGAAAAACGCTAAATTGATCGATTATCTAACTCTAACCGATTTCTTGCAGGCACACAGTCCCAAAGCCGTCGTCATGGAATACCCGTCTCAACCACTTTACAACTGCCTAAAACTTGATACAGAGATCTTTCTGATCAAGGACAAGGTTCATCCCTTCGAAAAATGCGCGTCCCAGCTGCTGGCTAAGCGCGTGCACTTTTCGGACAACGTCAGCGACACGATAGATCAACTTGAATTGTTTAGACAGGGCAAGCTAGACCCCAAGCGAGATCAGTCATTTGCTGACCACTACTTGCGAGACGAAAATGCGAAAGAGCGTATTGAGGAATTTATCCGTACATTGGTCTAAACGCGACGCTCTCCCGGCCGTTCGAAATCGGCCAGAGGTAGAGGTCGGCCACCTACATTTCCTGAAGCTTCTCTATTTGTTCCCAGGCCAGCGGCGTGCCACGCTCTAGATCTACCTTCGCTCGCTGACCCAAAACCTCCTGCAAGTGCTTCGGTGGTAATCCGTGCCCCGGTCGGATAGATCTGACATTTTGCCTCGTAAACTTTTCGCCGGCCATCACGTCTTGAACGATAAACAATGAACGACGGAACATGAGGCTTGCCCTCTCTTGCCTGCTTGGCCCGAACTCAATAACGCCCAGCGCTTTTTCGGTAAGTCTAATCCCTTGCACCATCGCCTTAAACTCGTCCGGCTCAAGCGAGAACTGACTATCGGGGCCGGGGACACTGCGGGAAAGAGTAAAGTGCTTCTCGACAATGCAAGCGCCCAGCGCAACTGCAGCGACAGCTACCGGCAGATCCAAAGAATGGTCCGACAGCCCGACCGGCACCCCAAAAACTTCCGCCAAACGCGGAATGGTCCGCAGATTCATTTCTTCCGGTAATGCCGGGTATGCGCTGGTGCATTTGAGTAGGGCAATCTCGTTCGCGCCTCCCTCCCGCGCTGCGGACACCGCCTCTTCTACCTCCTCAAGCGTAGCCATACCGGTAGAAATGATAAGCGGTCTGCCTGTTCTCGCCATTTTCTTTATTAATTCGATATCTACAATCTCAAAAGACGCAGTTTTATGGGCCACGACCCCAAGATTGTCCAAAAATTCCACGGACGAATCATCAAAAGCAGATGAGAGAAACTCGAGACCGAGATCGTTCGCTATTCCCTTCAGTTTTGGAAACCATTCCCAAGGAGTATAGGCGTCTCCATAAAGATCATAAAGATTTCGGTCGGCCCATACCGTGCCCTTGCCGATCCGGAAATACTCGTTATCACAATCAATCGTCAACGTGTCCGGCGTATATGTCTGTAATTTGATCGCATCAGCACCGGCTTTTTTGGCCGCTCTAATCAGATCAACTGCTTGATCGTAATCTTGGTTATGATTGGCCGACATTTCAGCAATGATATAAGCTGGGTGGCCTTGACCCACGCACCTTTCGCCAATTTCAATATATGTTTTCAAATGGTTCCTACCGAATGGCCCGAACTAATTCAAAAGCCTCAGCCGCCTCACGCCCGACCGTACTGCCCCAACGCGTCGCAACCGCACCCATGGCTTCAGCGGATCGGGGGTGTGGAAACATTCGACTTTCAGTGCTATAGCAAGACAGCGCCCGCTTCTTAACGTCAATGGTCTCAGAAATGTCCTCAAACACAGACGGTCGAAATACAGGGGTAATTTTTTGAAATGCCCAATCAGTTGAACTCGGAACTTCAAATGAATAAATTTCTCGCACGCATTCTTCACTTGTCGGCCGCGTGGCCGTGAGAACGGCTTTATGCGTCACCCCATGATCCACATTCAAGTCCCCGCCGGCGTGTGTATAGATAACAGCCGGTTTCAGCCGGTGACAAAACTCTTCGACGACCTTAACAACATTTAATAAAGGTACAGTATCAAAACGATTATCGGGAAAATCGTTTATTACAATTTCAGTGGCGCCCAACACTTCAGAGGCCCGGCGGGCCTCAGCATGCAAGCTATCAAGGGCCTGTTTGTCGGTATTCTTTTGCCCTTCAAATCGCGAAGTCAAGCCCTCACCAAGGATCAGTATGTGCACGAAATGACCAGCTTGCGCCAGTTTGGCGATCGTACCACCACAGCCCAAGACCTCATCGTCAGGGTGAGCGGCCACAACTAAGACTTTCAATCGTCCTCCTGGATCGTGATCGCCACATCAGCAACCACCTTGCCATCATACAAACAAGCACGATCGAACTCAAAGCAAAGCCCCTTGTATCTTATAAACGCTCTGGGATAACCGTCCGCATCAAGCATGCGGATAAAATCATGCAAAGCTTCCAGAGAAGAGACCTCATGTATTTCGCTTTCCTCTGCTTGCCGACGCTTGAAAATAGTCGGTTCGCCCTCCTGGGGCGTTGGGGCAACATGTGCCGTGATCATATCCTTAATAATGGCTGCGCTCAACTGACCGGCGCGCATGTAAATCTCTTCAGCGGATCCGGCCAAAACAAGTCGTTTTTTGGCATATTGCGGCCCGGCATCCATCTCCTCTGTCATTCTTAAGGCAGTCACTCGTGTCTCTTTATGACCTCTTATAATCAGGTTTTGCAAGGGGCTGCCGCCTCGGCCATAGGGGACGTCTGTCATGTGGAAGCAGACACATTCATGCGCCTGAATGATCTCTTCTGGAACTTTCCATGACCAATGCAGAAAAAATATATACCGCGGCGTCAAGTCTTCCGCGACCGCCCGAGAAAGGTCTTCACGGTGCTCAACATAGCGCCAATTTCCCGGGAATTTACTTATAACTTCATCGAATAAACGACGATTCCAGGGTTTGCAACCGGCAACCAGATACTTCTGGCTCAAATCTGACCACTGTCCTTTTTAGCATCCAAGCTTAAACTTAAATATACTCTACGCCGGTCGACCTCGCAAAATGCCCCTTTGCGTGGAGGAAAAGTGCGGGCCCGCATGCTAATCGTTGTTTGAAAAACATGTTCATTCCTCGGTTTTGACCCAGCCACAATATAGGTTTCGTTCACTTTTTTCGCCATTAGTCAGCTTTGCTTAAGACCAAATGGACAGCTGCACAGCCCTCAATAAACTCATCATTTTCAACTTCGAACCCAGCCTTCTTAAAAGCAGCAAGCGAAACAACGTTGCCGGTCTTAACGTATGCGTGAACAATAGAGAAGTCTGTCTTATCAAAAAACTCTTTGACGGCCAGAGATAAAACTTTTGTGCCATAACCAAGACCTCGATGTTTCTTATCAATACTAATATCGATTATAGTCTGGTCATCCTTCGGATCAAAACGTACCTGACCAATAGGCTCGTTGTTCCGATCAATCGCGATCAACCCCAAATATCCATCATCATTCAACTTGTTCTCGAACCATTTGACATGTTCATCTAAAGCAATGTTGTCCGACGAAAACGACGCTGCTCGAACTTGCGGATCATTTGCCCACCGCCACACTAAATGGCAATCTGCTTGAGTGACCCTGCGCAAACTCAGCGTTTCGCGGGAATCCATCGCAACCACAACCCGCCTAGCGCCCAAACCGTCTACAAGCTGCCTACCAATACTGCTCATTTCGCTTCGCTTGTTCGGATCTCTAATCAGCTCTTTTAGGTTCTCGCCAATCGCTTTCGGTGAGAGATCATTTGCCCAACCTAAGTTTACCGCCAAACCGACTCTGTCAACTTCTTTAGCAATATCAATTTGATTGTCAGCCATAATTATGACAAGACCCGCTAACCCCATAAATGACAATTCCCATGTGGTAGTCCCACTTCCTGAAATAATCATATCCGCCCAAGCCATTTTTTCAGGCATATTCGTTACATGGGTTTCCAAACTAATCAATGAAGACAAGCCTTCAATCTGCGATCGAAGTTTTGTGTAATTTGCGTTACTTGGCCCGACTAGAACCTGGGCCTCCATCTCGCTGCCCATCACATTGCCAAGCGCTTCAATTACCTTTCCGGTACAATTGTTGATATCGCTTCCACCCAAAGTCACGAGGATCTTGTCAGCCACGTTTGGAATCTCCCGCTTGTATTTATCCCAATTCAAGAATTCGGTGCGCAGAAGAACGTAGTGCGTGCCGAGTAAAAGCTGAACGTGCGAATCTCTGTTCTTGTATAAGTCCTGGTCGGCATATATGTTTTGATTTAGTATGATATCGGCAGAGTAATGATCCGCGTGACCATAGTCATCGATGAAAAGTACTGAACTACCCGTTGATTTTATATCGTTTTGGAAATCGTGGCCAAAATAATACCCGTCGAGGACTACCCAATCAGCGCTTTCGTTCTTCGCTATTGCTTTTGTTTGCTTTCGATCATCGGTTCCCCCGGGTTCAACCGACAGATAAAAAGCACCAAAACCTTCTGATTCCAACCAAGGTTCTATCCATGACCGATCGCTTGCTATGATAAAAGCAGCTCGGTGCCCGGCAGCGCGCCATGCTTGCGCCAAGGCCAAGCAGCGCATGATATGCCCGCTTCCGATTCTTTCATTAGCATCCGTCCGAATAAGTATGGCGCCGCCGGGGCTCATCCTTCCTCCAGAGCTTTCTGCCTCACGTTTTCATTGATTTTTACCAATTCCGGCTGATCGGCCAGCAGCTGCAAAACGTCGGTCCAGCTAAACTCATCTGCATCATTAAAGTGACCGTAGACGGCCCTCGCGAATTGCAAATCCGCCGGCGTGTCCACCGTCCAGCGGAGACGACTGCGATCAATATCGCTCTTGATGGACAGGAGCTTGAATTCCGTTGGATGTTGATAGATGTATGGGGTTACATGAGCCCTTTCGTAAGGTTTATGCGCCTTCTTCGCGGCCTGACGCAGAGCATCCCTGGAAAAAACTTCCACGTCGAGCCCACGCGGGTACGTGGCCTCTATACTATTGCTGGCATAGTCCGGACAATTCTCCTTGAAGGCGATAATCGTTCTGTCAATGATGGCAGGCTCGATGAGCGGGCAATCGGATGTAATGCGCACAATGATATCCGCTCCATGCTCGTCCGCCGTTTTCTCTGACCGCTCAAGAACATCTTCATCAGAACCGCGAGAAAACCCGATCCCAAGCCGCCGACATTCCACAACGATCGCGTCTTCGGCTGGCGCATCGACGGTAGCGACCACGACTTTGTCCACCTGCTCGGCGCGCTGGCTTCGCCGGACGACTCTAGCCAGCATAGAACGCCCGCCGATATCCATCAGCACCTTTCCTGGCAAGCGGGAGCTGCCCATATGTGCTTGTATGATAACTACTGTTTGCACGCGAGGCTTACCGTTTTTCGAGCAGATACATTGAGTCTTGATTAGTGCTATCAGCGTAGGTGACGCGCTTCTCCTTGACCAGCTCTAGACCAGAAAACGTGTCCAAGAAAAGCTTAGCGAAATCAGTTTTCCAGAGCAGATCGCTGTGACCACGATAGGGGATTTCCGTATAAGTGTCCGCATAGTACTCAAAGCCCCATATGTATCTGCTCGAACAGCGATAGACCTCCTTTATGGCTCGCTCAATGTCCTGCGGATTGATATGGATCAGGACGCCGGACGTAAAGACCAAATCGAAAAACCCATCTTTGAAGGGAACATCAAAAGCCGATCCTTGTATGATATTGATACCGGTCGTCCGAGATTTCGCCTCCTCAACCGCGCCCTGTTGCAACTCAATGCCATACAGGTTGTGGAATCCCATCCCCTGGAGGCAGAGCAATTGATTGCCAACGTTTGAGCCGACTTCCAGCACTGATATTGAGTGATCGAGGGCATCCAAGAATTCCTTGTTTAGACCGGTCCGGGCCTTTCCAAAGTTTTTCCGGTACATGGCTTCCATTTCCGCCAAGGACATCGCATTTCGTTCAGTGTACGTTTGGCCAAAATCCCCTGACCAAGCTTGCATCTGCTTCGTACTTTTATCCTTCATCCAAACCTCCATGTATTCGCCAAAGCTATTTCACTTCTTTCAAAGCTTCTTGACCAGATAGGCGCTCGGTTTCACCACATTGCAACTATCGCAGATTGATGAAAATCTCTTCCTCTTGGTGCTCTCTCGTAACCACAAGTATCGTTCATCATTCCAAATCTCGTTCAAGCTTTTCTCGTGGATGTTGCCCAAGACCAGTCGGCCGGTTAAATCATAGCAGCAGGCTACAATGTCTCCATTCCATCTAACGGTCAGCGTGTTTTCGATATGATCGCAGTAGTTCGCATCTTCCTCACGCGGGTCCGTGAAGACATCGAAAACGCTGTTTGGAATATCCATGCCCGGCCACCTCGCTGCATAGGTGCACTTATAACCAGCAATCTCGTCCTCGTAGGGTCCAGAGAAGGCACTCAAAATATATTGAGGAAGCTCCGGATGTGCAAGACTCGTCGCGTCGTTTAGGAACTGAGTCGACGAAATAAACACCTGGGGCGTCTTCGATCCTCGTTCATTTTTACAGTCAATTAGTGCCTTGATGTTCTCAATTACTTTTACGGCATCGCAACCGCGTCTGATAATGTCGTTTTCATCAGAACTCCCACCATCCAGGGAAAACTCAATTGCGTCTAGACCGCTATCAACAATCTCCGAAGCAATCGACTTAGTGAGAAGCATCCCATTAGAAACAGTCTTCACGAAGGGAACCTGGAGTGCTTTGACTTGTTTGACCATTTCCGTAAATCTCTTGCTTAGCAGAGGCTCTCCTCCGTGATACATGACGACGACTTTAACTTCGCGAGCATTCTCACGAATATTCTTGCGAACCAGTGCAAAAATCTGGTCATTCATGATTCCACGAGCGAGTCTGACGGTCCCAGTGGGACAA
>SDBV01012487.1_pt1 | contig 10877 bp, 3 predicted proteins | sample 2277081 | NCBI WGS metagenome assembly SDBV01 (sample SAMN10402039, study PRJNA504765) | marine sediment metagenome | isolation source: marine sediment core GS10_PC15, 223 cmbsf | place: Arctic Ocean: Southern Knipovich Ridge | collected 2010
TTCGATATTGAAGTTCCGACATATGAACAGGTTCTTGAATTTCTGAATCTGTGTGCTAATATCATGAAGAGACATCCCATGATTACTCCAGATAGAATTCGAGGTCATAGAGAGTGTGCATCGAGAAAGACTTGTCCTGGAATAAACGTTGATCTAGATAGACTTAGACAATTAGTTAAAACTTACCAAGAAAACCTCTTCTCTCTGACATGAGATTTGCGTTGGGATTACATACCGATCTTTTTGAGCGTATACAACCAGAAGGTACGTATTCTGATATGCAGAACGGGATTTTTGATCTCGGACATCAGTTAATTCAAAATGAACAGGGAACTACTAAACTTACTCTGATTCCTTATACTCCAATAGGATCCATCATTCTAAATGATGGGACTGCGGTGATTTTTTCCCGAGACCTCCAGTATTCTTGGATGACTCTTCTTATTAATAGTCCAGCTACTGCAAGTGCAGACAGAAATGATACAATAGTTATAAATGGCACTGATACGACTAAAACTGATGTTACTGTAATTGTTGCAATTCTTTCTGGAGATACAAAAGTTCAACAAGCCATTAAATATGTAGCTGCTTTAATGGCAGATGCTACATTTCTTGCGGAGTATCGAGCTGAAATTGATAGTAATGATTCGAACGGTGAAACCGTTAAGATTCGTACTACTAATGGTACAACTGATCCTAATGCCTATAATACGATTTCTGTTACGGTTACTGATTCGTTAACTGAAGGCAACTGGATTATTGGTAATTTCATCGATGGAAGTGATACTCTTATAGATTCAGCAATTGGTACTTTTGATGGTTCCGGATATACTGCAGTTTATGATGATCATGGAAACATTTCTGCTAATCGGTTCAATTTCGCAGCCGGAAGTTATATTGAAGGTACAAGCAGAATTAATGCTGATTTAGATATCCTTATTTATTGGACAGATGATGTAAACGTTCCACGATTTGCAAATATTACAAATCCAATTTCTGGATCCTTCGATGTTCATTTAGTAGATCTTTTTCCATACACAACTGAAATTCCATATTTTGAACTTGATTCCGTAAGTATTGGAGGTTTATTAGAATCTGGAGCCTATTATATTGCTGCAGCCTATGTTGATAATGATGGAACTCGAACTAATTACTTCATTGTTTCTCCACCAATCTTTGTGAATGATGAGTCCGATTTAAGTGATCCTGATTCATTTGATGGAACTGAACCAAATACGAAGACCAGTAAATCTATTTCTTTTACTTTTACCGGATTAGACACAAGTCGTGATTTTGTTCGTCTAGCAGTAGTTAAAGATTCTGCAGTATCTCTTCTTCCTGATGTAGTTATGCCTTCTAATGGGATACTTTCTTATACATATACTGGAAGTGAATCTGTAGTAGAGCGGGATTTAGCCGACGTTACTGTTAATCGTGTTATTTATGACAAAGCGAAAACAATACGTCAAATAGGTGGACGTATATATCTTGGAAATTTAAAAGGTCGAACTGATATTGGTTATCAAAGATATGCCAATAACATTACTCTTAGTGGTGTTCAAAAGAATATTGATGGACACACTAATCTCAATTTTAAAGATCCAATAGTTGCTATTGAAAGTCGAAGCTTTCGAAGAGACGAAGCTTACGCATTTTACATTACTTGGGTACTTACAGACGGTGGTGAAAGTAAAGCTTATCATATTCCAGGACGAGAACCGCTCATAGATAAAAAATCTAATGGTAGTATTACATTTGCTGATGCTCCAAGTTCTAAGAACGCCTCTAGTGGAACAATTACTTATTCCGGTGGACCTCCATCCAAACAGTATAATCATTGGATTCGGGTAAATGGAACGGATGTAGGAAAAACTGATGTTTTAGTAGATGTCGTTGCAGAACCGAATGAATATGACACTCCCGAAGCGTTAGCAGGATTAGCAACTTACTTGTTAAATCAAAATAGTCTTTTCGCTGCAGAATATGTCGCTACAAGTTCAGGAGCCGTTGTTACAATATCTACAAATCCAAGTGTTGCAGTTCCAACTGATTATGATGGAATTAGTATTACGGCTGAAGCTGGAGTAGGGTTTGGATCTGTTACAGTAGATCTATCTGGTGCTGTTGATAGTGATACAGCCTCTTTTGGTGCTGGTCCTATATGTCAACTTGATGAAGATGCTGGTAGTGAGGTTACAAGTGCAGATATTTCTGGTCAAGAAACCGGAACATCTATCGCTACTAAGATGGAAACTGCGATGAATGGTGGTGGTGCTCCGTGGACAGATTATGTGTTCACTCGAATCGGAGCAACTATCCACATTGAAGCTTCAGCAAATGGTCCATATAATAGACTACTCAGTTTTCTTCCAAATGGATGTACTGCTGAAGCTGGTCCAGTTACAGCATCTCTTGAAGGAAGTTATACGAAAGTAATTACTGTTACTGGAGGTGCTGGTACTCTTGGAATTGAAATAGACGCTATTGATTATACCGAAACATATGCTGCAAGTCCTGATGCAACAGCCGCAGCATGGGTAGTAACTCATCAAGCAACTCTTTTAGCTCTTGGTGTATTTTGTGAAGATACAGGTGCCGCTGAAATTACACTGTCTTCTCAAGCAACGTATACAATAGTCGATACTTCCGTAGGTGGAATGGCTTGGGATCCATCAGTTGACACTACTTGGTTTTCTAATGGGTTGATTGGTGGTGGTGATTATTATGATGGCAATGAGTATTCAACAATATATCTTCTTGGTGCAGATGCTGAAGTAGTAGATTTAACAACTCAAGATGAAACCCTTGATCCTGATCGTAACATTCAACTCTTTAGACTTTCAGGATACCCGGATGAATTACGTAGAATGGGCTACTGGGAAAATGCGAACGAGACTTATCCGGCAGGAGATGATTGGAAGATTTATGACGTAGTAGATGGTGTGGGTGTTGACACTGGAGCAAGTCTTGCAGGATCTAACGTACGTCATCATCGATTTCCACAACACGGAGTGTATGGAAGTGATATTAAACAAGTTTTTCAAGGAACTTCAGCTAGTAATGATTATCAAGTTCAAGGTTTTCAACTTACGAATATTAAAATTCCTGATGAGTTAGCTAATAAGGTCAAAGGTTTTAAGATTTATTATGCTGAAAGAACTTATAGAAATCGAACAATTATTGATAGCGGTCTTATGTTGGCGGCTGTCGTCAATGAAGGTGAAGTTGTAACTAACAATAGAGCCTCGGATATTGCTACGGAGAATCTTCTTTCTCGTCAATACATGGTTTGTCATCCGTTTAAAGCAATGACCGAAAGGACGAATCTTGCAGCCGTAAGTTATGTAAAAGCTGTGGCGAATGTAAATCCTGCAGCTCTTACTGATAATCGAACTGGAATAACTATTTATTCAGATCCAAATGGCGAAGTGGCAGCCGGATTACATACTGATGGAGAACCTCTTGTTCGAACAGTAAAAGGTAGATTTTATATCTTACCTTTTATTGACGAGCTAGGTATTGCTGGAGGGGGATTCGATGAGAGTCTCCATAAAAATGGTCACGGCGAACTAAAAGCTCTGTTTCAAACAGACGATGATATGCCAGAGATCTCAGTTGGTGCAGCGACAACGCTTAACAATTACTTGATGAATCTTTGTATTTACAAGACTGATCTCTATCTCTCCTTTATGCATCAACCGTTAGTATGGACTGGATATTGGCAAGAAAATCTTGAAGATTTATCTAGTGGACCAGCAGGAAGACAACATGCTGTAAATGCTACTCCTGAGATTTATGGTGGAGATACTTTCATTGGATGGCAAACTCATAAAGTTCATGCTGAACGTTTTACTAAAATAGTTACAGTTACAGACCCAAGCGGATCAGGAACACTTGGAATAGATATAGATGAAGGAGCAGGTCTTATTGCTTATGACGAAGCTTGGAATACAGATGCTGACACTACAGCCTTACTTTGGGTAGCTACTCATCAAGCAGCATTGGCGGCACTTCAAAATCCCATTACGGCAAACAAGAGCGGAACCGATGAAATCACTCTAATTTGTAATATGCCTTTTACTGCAGTTGATGGCGGAGTAACTATGACTGCGACATTTACTGGGTCCGATGGTATAGCTTCTAAGTTTCTTAATTTGACAGGAGGTAGTGGAGTTCTTGGTATAAAAATTGGAGATACAATCTATACCGAACCTTGGAATACTAATCAAGCTACAACTGCTATTAATTGGGTAGCAACACATGTAGCGGCTCTTGCGGCTGCTGATAATCCTATTATAGCTACAGTTGCTGGACTAGGAATAATTAAATTGGCTTCTGGAATTTCTTTTAAAGTAGAAGATAAAGGTGGAAGTCCTAATTTATCTTTCATTATTCAAGAGTCTTGGAGCGTTCTTACACACGATTTTGTAGCAGAAAGTGATTATAACATTGGAATGCGTCATCAAGGAGATGATCCGTGGGAGAATTACTATCCAAAATCAGAGCGAAGTGATGTTATAACTCCTCCAAGTTATCCAGATGGAATAATTGTTGATGAAGACGTAGATAATTTCTGGGGTTATGATCCACAGTTTTCAGCACTTGCAAATGTTAAGTATCCAATACCATTTGATGGATCCGAAGTTAGCGATGAACTTCCTACTAGAGTTATTAGATCTGCTGAAGATATTGGAGGTGCTGATGATACATTTAGGGAATTTTTACCTACAAACTTTATTGATCTTCCTCGTAATAGAGGTGAACTTATAAAGCTTCAAGCTATAGGACAAATTCTTATCCCACATATGGAACGAGGACTTCTTAGAACTCGTGGTCGAGAACAGTTAGATACAAGTACTATTAGTGCGTTTATTGGTTCTGGCGATATCTTTGCAGTTTCTCCAGATGAAATTATTTCTACTGATCCGGGATATGGGGGACTTCAAGATCAAGGAGCATCAATTGTTACAGAACATGGATATTTCTTTGTAGATCGTGCAGCAGGTAAAGTGTTTCTTCTCACTGACCAACTTCATGAGATTAGTGCTAAAGGTATGCAGAATTTCTTTGAAGATAATTTAGACGGTGGAGGTGTTCTTTCCGCAGCTTGGGATCCTGAATTAAGACGTATTATGATCACAAAGAGTGGTTCTAGTACAATTGACTTTACATTGAGCTTTCTTCCAGAAACTAAAACATGGATTAGTCATCATGACTATCAGCCACTCTTCTATGTATCTACACTTACTAAATTAAACTCTTACTATTTAGCCTATATTCACTCGCATTCAAGTGGAAATTATGGTAAATTCTACGAAACTATTCAAGAGTTTGAGATCAGTTTTGTTGAAAATATCCCATTAAATGTTTCTAAGCAAGTGGCATCGTTAGTTATTGATACTACATCAGTGGATGGGGTAACTGAGAATAGAAAAGACACCTTCAACAAAGTACAGATCATTAATTCTTATCAAGATACTGGACTTGTGACTTTAGTAGACTATCCAGCTTCTGGATGGAACATACGTAGAACGAAAAGAACACATAAAGTCAACAAACTTCGAGATACGTTAAATGTAGCTCCTGGATCCTCCGATCAGTTTCCAGCATGGGCACTTAAAAAGAGAATGGTAGACAATTATCATATAGTTAGACTACTTTATTCAAATACAAATAGTTATTTACTACGGTTATTTGATGCTAAGTTAAATCTAAGATCAGCAAAGAGATAAGAATCATGCCACGAGCAACGACCACAGTATCATTATTAAAAGGGAGGGATCCAGCAACACTTCTTCGCTTTAAAAGGGCTTTAGATGAAGCAAAAACCAAAGCTTTTAAAGGAGCACCCATTCAAAGTGAACGAGATCAATTTGGTTTGAGAGGAACCCGTTTTAAAGGTCGAAACACAACACGTACTGCTCAAGAAGGTTTAGATGCTGAAGTAAGTAAACTTCAAAAATTATACGACATCGTACTCAGTAACGAGATTACTCCGATGTCTAATCCTCCAAGCAATAAACAATATAGAGAAGGAGTTGGAAGAAATCCGCAACAACTGTTTCTTGGTGGCTTCTTTAAAAAAGCAGCAAAATTCGCTAAAGCTGCTTTACCTTTAGTAAGTATGATTCCTGGTGTTGGAACTGCTGTAGGTATTGGAGCTACACTTGCTAGTCAACTAATTCCAGGTGGTAAAAAAAGAGATTCCGCAGATGGTTTAGCTGGAGTTGGTAATACTGTACAAGTTGCTGAAATTGCAAAACCAGTTCCAATTACAGGTATTGGTTCATTTGGAGCTGATTTTAAGAGAGGTGGTAAATTGCCAACTAATTCAACTAATTTAAAAAACCTTGTTGTGAGCGGAAAAGCTAAACGTTTCAGTAGCACTGCTATTGAGTTTACAGGTCCAGATCATGATGGAGGTGGTATTCAGCTTCCAGGTGTTAATGCAGAAGTTGAGGGTGGAGAAACTCTTGATCTTATTATAAGTAAGGGGGGAAAGGTGAAAAGTCGTGGAGTTCCATTTGTCTTTTCTAAGTCCTTAAAAATGCCAGGATCCAATGTATCTTTTGCAGATGCTCATAAAGCTACTGTTAAAAGAGGTGGATCCGAATCAGATATTCGAGATCTTGCTTCAAAACAAGAAAGTATTGCAGGAGTCTTGAGAGATACAACCCGACCAAATGAATTTTTTCTTGGTGGATTTTTTAATAAAGGAGGTTTAGGTAGTAAACTTCTTGGATTTGCAGGTGAAGCGTTACCATATGTTCCTGGTATAGTCAATACAATCAGGGGAGCGACTGGTAAAATAGAATCTCCTAAAATGAAGCCTGTTGATCGTAGTTCCGTTGCTGCACTTACAGCAGCGAGAGATCGTCTTGCACGTACTAATGATGAAGTAAGATTCAATCCAAACGCAGCTATAAACGAAAATAGGCGTCTTTTAAGAACTTTAACTGCTGATCGAAATGTTTCAGATGCGGCTAAAGCTGCTGCGATAGCTGGTACACAAACTCGTGGTGCTGGTATTAGAACTGATTTCATGAATAGAGAAGCTGAAATCAATACTAAACTTCGTGCAGATAAACGTCGTGACATGCTTAGTTTAACTCAAAGTATTGCAGGTGAATCAGGAAGACTTAATCTTTTTGACGCTAGTGCTGATTTCCAAAATCAACAAGAACGTTTGGCAGCTAAAGCAGCCAGAGGAAATCTTCTTAGTACTGGTATAACTCAAATTGGCTCTATCTTTGAGCAACGTCGAGCAGATCGAATGGGAGAGGCAGCAGATGAACGGCTTCTTAATATTGCAATGACTGGTAGATACGGATCTGTTACTGATCGACTGGTCGAGGGGATGGGTTTGGAAGCTTCAGGTTCGGAAAGAGCAGCTTCTAGACCTTTTAATCCTTTTAACAAATTATTCCAATCTAGGGTCGCTGTAAATAGAGCTACTAATTAGGATATTCGCATCATGCCTATTTCAAAGTTTACAACGCCAATTCAAGCAGTTCCTTTGACGCCAAAGCCAAGGCTTCCTATTAAGGAAATTATGTCTACTTTGGACAGACTTACTCAGTCTCAAGAACAAGGGATGATCGCAAGGAGTAAGTTTGATCTTCTTCGTGCTCAGGTGAATGAACAAGTCCTTGATGTTGAACGATATGAGGCTAATAAAATATTCAATCGTTATGGTGATGCGATTGAAGAAATGACAAGAACTGGAGATTATATTAATGCTGCTCCTCGTATTGCAATGATGGCAAGTAAATTTCAGGGAGATCTTGGTAGATTCACTGGAAATTATGCACGTTATCAACAATCTATTGAGCAATATGCTAAATTAGCTGGAACTGGTAAAGCGAGAGCTGCTGATTTTGAGCATTTTATTGGAAGTCAACTTGAAGAACTTGCTCGTAAACCAGGATCTCAATTCGAATACATGCCAATCCCAGAACGCGTAGATGAACAAGAGTTAATTGAAAAGTTTGCTTCTGGATTTAAAACCGAAAAGGGAGACACGGTTCGTTGGATTGAAGATCCAAGTGGAATAGGAGGTAATTGGCTCAATATAACAACACAAGAAGGTGTTTCGTTCGAAGAAGTTCGTAGATCAACTTATAGACTTCTCAGTTCAAATGCTGCTGTTATGGCTCAGAGCGAACGAGATGCTAAGTATGCGCTCAAACAAGAATTTAAAAGTGAGTTAGCAAGATTAGATCCGGATGTTGCTGAAGCAATGAGGCCAGAAGATATTGATGTACTTAGAGAAGAATTCTATACGGAAAAAGCTAATGTTAGGATTGCTGAACTTCAAGATCAGAGAGACGAAATCAGCGAAGATATTACGATTGATTCTGAATTAAAAGCTTCTCAACTTAGAGTAATTAATTCCCAAATTGAACAACATCAAACAAACCCTGAAGCTGCTTTAATTGGAGACGAGATCGATGCTAAATTTGAACGTCTTATTTCTCCGTATGCAACTAGGGAAGCTAGACTAAGCACAACACAACGTTATCAAAGAGGATTTCGTCCTCTTACTGGTGGATCTGGATCACGTTCGGCTGAAGGTATTGTTATTGCTGCAAGTGCTCGTGGACGAGATAAAGTATTTTTATCTAAGTCTGAATTAGATACTGGATTAGAAGATATTGATAATCTAATTACAGAGAATGAAGAACAACTTGCCAATGATGATCTTTCACCGTTAAGAAGGAGACAACTTAAAGGACAAACTGAACAGCTTCGTGATCAGAAAGAATTTGCCCAACATGTAAAAGCAAGAGCAATTGAAAAGTCTGGTGTTGATCCTACTAAAATTACAAAACTTCATGCTGATTTAGATAAGAGACTAGTTAAGAGTGATCTTCGACCTTCTGAAATAACTCGTAAGGCTTATCTTGAAGGTGAAGCAGCAATACGATTAAAAGGAGTTTATGATCCATATTCAACAGGATATGTGTCTTTCCTTAAATCATTAACTGAAAATCAACGAAAGTACTATACTGTCTACAAGAGATGGCTTAGAGACTTAACTGAGGAAGAACGAGATCAAACTGCCAAATTTGATGAAGCACTTCAAATAACTCAACTTGAAGCCATAATGACTCAAGGTATTCTATTTGATAAAGCAGATGATCAAGGCCGAATCAAGAGAATAGTTGAAGGAAGACAAACAAACGTTGGTGTAATAGTCTTTAAGAAAGGTCAAAAGGATCCAGTCAAAGCAGAGATTCTTGATGATCCAGAAAAAATGGGAGATATTACTTCTATTGGAGCTGTAATTCCAGTGCCAGGTAGTGATTCAGTTGATATTATTGTAAAAAGAGAGACTGGGGAGTATACATATCGAATGCGAATGGATGAAATGGGAGATTATTTTGCTGCATCTATTCGAGATATGATTCGTTCTGGAAAGGATCCTAGTGGTCGTAGAGAAGCTATTCTTGTCGGCTTTGAAGAACGGACTGCTTCTGCAAAAATTAGTGACTTAAAACCAGGCGAATCATCAATCTTCCGTGACAATAATGGAGATCCAGTGTTTCAAATTGTTATGACAGAGGTTGGAAATTATGAAATGCGAGATCCAGAAGGAAATTTGATTGAAACTGAGGAGGGTGATAATAGAGTTCCAGAATTTGCATCTAGTTCTCAAGCTGCAGTTGCTGCTGGTAGATATCGACGTAGAATAGTCTCGGGTCAGTAATGGAACCAAAATTATCTCTTCCAAAAGACATCCTAGATTCTGCACTTGGTCGGAATCAAACAGCAACAGGTGAAGAAGTTCCAGGAACAAGACGAAATGTTCTTCCAAGAGGTATACTCAACGAAGCACTTAACTTGTATCCGCTTCAACAGCAAATCGTTCGTCAAGGATTAGATGTTTCCAAATACGAGTCGTATACAGGTGGAGTCGATATTCGTCGTCAGGATCTTGATTGGCTTCGTGCGTACAATCAAAGTGGTGGACAACAACTTTGGAGGACACTTAAAACTCTCCCATTAAACACTTTATTTTCCCTAATTGAGAACGTCGGTCAAATTCTAGATTTTGGTAGTATTGGAAGTGCAGTTATAAATGAAGGATCTGATTATAGTAATATTCTTACTCGATTTGCCGATGCTGGAAAGGAATGGTTGCTTGATGATAATGAAGTTTATCGAATAGATCCTACTGATGTTTTTGATTGGGATGATCCAGCTTGGTGGCTTGAACACGGATCTAATTTAGTTGAATCCATTGTTGCTTTTTATGTTATTGGTTTAGGTGCTACAGCCGCATGGACTAAAGCTGCATCTTCTTTGGCAAAAGCAATTAATGCTAAAAAACGAGTATCACAAGTACTTTCGGGTGCTTCTAGAATAGCTGGTGCAGCTACACTTACTTATACAGAAGGTGCTATTGAAGCTGCAGATAATTTTGAAAGAATTTACCAGGAGGGAATAGACAACGGGTTAACAGAACAACAAGCTACGGAGGAAGCAGCCAAAGGAGCTACCCATACAGTCAGGTTCAATATGGCCAATACTTTGGTGAACATGACCTCTTTGATGCCATTTTTAAGAACAGGATCTTCTCTTTCAGCACTTCGCAAATCCCCTTTTGCACGTTTAGGTGGGACGGAACCCACTTCTGCATACTTAACCCGATTGGCTCAAACAGAAGGTATAGGAACTACTTTTCGTCGTTTTGCAACAAAATTCGCTATTGAAGCACCACAAGAAGCTGTTGAAGAAGTAGTCAATGAAATTGCTAGTTTCGAAGGCTACGTAAAAGCTATGGGGGATGATCGAACTTTCTACGAACGTCTCGCTGAAGTTTTAGGTAAAGAAGAAACAAGATTGGCTGCAATGTTAGGTGCTGTTGGAGGTGG
>SDBV01012488.1_pt1 | contig 10877 bp, 6 predicted proteins | sample 2277081 | NCBI WGS metagenome assembly SDBV01 (sample SAMN10402039, study PRJNA504765) | marine sediment metagenome | isolation source: marine sediment core GS10_PC15, 223 cmbsf | place: Arctic Ocean: Southern Knipovich Ridge | collected 2010
GTATCACAGAAAAATAATTATCAAGATGGGGATACTGATAGCGGAATTGGAATAATCCCTGAAATCAGTATTGGACTCAGCGAAAATTTTGATGACCATATAGGTGCTTATGATCCGGATGACCGTTTTTTTGCCGGCATGTTTGGTGATGCGTATGTTGATTTTATTTTCTCCTCCTGGATACGGAGCTCAATCCGCTACGTGTTTTCCCGGAGTACCCGTTGGAGTGAACCATTGAATGTCAATGATGGGTTTAATCATACCGCTGAAAATGATATTAACCTGAAAATATTTTCAAAATTTTCCGCCAGGATTCGGAACCAGTATATTGCTGATTATGACATCATTCCGGAATATCAATCTTTCAGATACACACCCGGGGTGCAGTTAAAATATAAATTTAATAATTATAACTATCTCCTTTCACAGTATAAATACCAGATAAAAAAATATCCCAAATTAAAAGATGCCGAAGGAAGGAAAATCAATGATTATTCAGCCCATTCTATTGATGTGGGAAGCAGAAACAGGCCTTTAAATAAAACACTTACGTATATTAACTATCAATATAATGCCCGTGTATATGATTATGCAGCCCTGGGGTATGATGAAGACGGCAACTATGTTTATGAAGTTGGAAAATCATTCGAAAACCTTAAAAAAGCACGTACCCATGTAGTAAGCCTGAATATACTTCAATACATTATGGAAAAACTGTATATTAATTTAGATTATCTATTTGTTAATAAAGCTACAGAAAATGCCCCTGTAGTCCTTCTAAGAGTATTCCATTATGAGAGTGGTATTAACCGCTTTTCTTATTATTATCCTGAACCGGTAGAAAATTATTATGACTTTTCATCCCATGAAGGATCAGTAAAATTTAATATTTCCCTGACAGAAACAATTTCCCTGCAGCCTTTATTTTTATATGAATACTTGAAATATAAAAAACGGAAAGCACTTTCAGTTTCAGGTATAGAAAAAGATCTTGAATTTAATAAAAGAACTGATATCGGTTTAGTTGCGACATGGGATATTTCATCCCTTATCACATCTTCAACAAAATTTGGTTCTCAGCTCTATTTAGGCTATAAATGGATAAAGAAAAATTCAAACAATGAACAAGAGCTTTCAAAGATCAAATACTACAATTATACTTCAAATCTATATTACCTTGGGCTTACTTTTAATTTTGCCCTGGACGACTAATTATTTATTGGTTCTATAATAGAATAATTCTCCTGAATCCGATTTCAACTATTGGACAGTGGATTCAAGCCCATGCTGTTGAAATATTCTTATGTGGAGCTCCTCTCCCAGCTCGATCCCGCCGAACACCGAACGATCTTCAAGCTCGCGCGCCTGGCTCGGAAGCTGACGGCAGGGAAAGGGTATGGCAAGGCAATGTGGTAATCCCAATAAACATTTTATTCTGAGACAGGTGGAGGCAACGGAAAGTCGGGTGCCGGGATTGTGTCGGATGATGCTTCCCTGGACACGGTATTGACATCCTTCAAAATATAAGGCTCTGCGCACGAGGGAGCGGTTTGCATTCTATCCAGCCAGACAGCGTTTCCTGCCTGCGCGATGAGCACTGGTTTCGCGCCGCTATTGCGGAGTGTCACATTATGAAACTCCAGCTTATCAAACACATTGGCGTTGAAGTGTTCCCGGCCTTCTTTCCATATAGCGAAGGAGAAGGAACTATTTAGAATATTCATCTTAAGTTGCCGCGCGTGGCCTCCTGACATTGTCGTGGGCAACTTCAGGTTTGTGACATCCAGGTTGGTAAAGCGTATTGTTCCAACCTGCCCTTTGGCCTGACAATACCCGTTAACATCGTAGTTATAGAAGGCGTCCACATTGTCTATTATGCAATCAGAGACATCCCAGTTGTGGGATAACGGGCTGTCAGCATACGCGCAATGGACAAAAGCCCCAAGCATATTATAGCGGGGAGTTCCATTTACCAGGAGAGCATACCTGTGCATGTATTCCCCGGGGCCCCGGATGTAGAGCCTTCGCGCTACAAGATTGAAACACCCCAAACGAATAGCATTGCATGAGCAATTAAGGTAGCAATCCGTTATTGTGAAATCTGTGTTGCTGCCGCAACCCGCAATGCAGTCGTCCCCGGTACGAAAGTCGCACCCGGTTAGCGTAACCTTTTCACATGAAAACACGTGCAGTCCGTCATGCCCGGCACGGATTGTAACGCCGGTAATGCTTGTTGAGGAACAACCTATGCAATAGATGGCGTAATTGGCTGAGCGTCGAATGGTGATCCCCGTGACAGAGATGCTGCTGCAGTCAATAAGCAAAATGCAGTGCGGCCCGCGGAAGCCTTCTTCGCCTTCAGGATTCCGGCAGTCAACCCCGTCGATAATGCCGCTGCCCTCAATCGTGATGTCATGAAGAGCATTGCCTTTCAGGAAGGCGTCACGATGGGCTCCGGTTCCATAGTCTTTGAAGTTGGTGCTGCCCTGTAGAATAGCACCGGCATCAAGGTGGAGGTTTAAGTTGCTTCCCAGTATCAGAGCGCCGGAAATAAATTTCCCCGCTGGAATGCGCACCGTACCGCCGCCTGCATCCATACATGCATTAATGGCATTCTGAATGGACTGTGTTTGCAGATGCGCGGCATTGGGAACAGCGCCGTAATCTGTAATCAGGTATTCGCCTGCGTCACGATTAGTTGTGTGCATGGTGTTATTTTGCATTTATATCCTTTTTGCTTAATTTAGCCTCATTAATTATAATTTCAAGCCTTTTTTTCCTGACGGGCAATGACAAGTTTTTTTTAAAATATTTTGTAAAAAGTGCTTAAAAAATTTGTATATAAAGATTCAATTCTAATTGAATGATTATATAGTTGATTTATCCTGCAAAGCCAAAATAGCCAAACAGCAAGCCAAAGCATATCATAAGGATCCCCCAAGCACTAGAATGTTTGTAGTACTTACTAAAATAAGAAAGGGATTTCGGAAAGACAACTACAAGTAGTCCCCCAATAAGAAATGCCCAACTGATAATCGTAATCAATACAGTCCAGTTTTTAACCCAATTATTATGGTATTTGACTAAGACCATGCCAATAATTATACCGAAGGATCCGGCAACGAAAATAAGTGCTGGGGATTTGTTAAAGTCAGCAGCAATATTATTAAAATTGATTTGCCCAATTAATACAGCAATGCCACTGGAAATATAGATAACAGCAATTATTTTTGCTACTAATATTGATAGTTCCATAGTAACCTCCTGAAAGAATATTTTACTGATTATTGCGCATAACGGAACCAGAGCTCTGTTGTGCGCAGTAATTTTGCTCCTCTTTTATTTTCATAATTGTTTGGTAAATATTGTAGGAAAATCTTGTGCATTAAATTTTGTACATAAGCCTTTAAGAATATCTGCATTATAAGTTCCACCTGTTTTGACATAAATAACAGCCAGCGGATCCTCTGAATGTCTAATGTAGGAAATATCAGGATGGTCCTTGTAATTCGGCGGAAGTTGTCCTTTATGAATTTTTGAGCAGTATTCAATGGCTTGATATCCATTCTTCACATAAAACATGTTAGCTGCAGACCCAAGGACTATTAACCAACTGCCTTTCGACTTAACTTGATTCTCCCATGTTTTTAATAAAATACTGCCCAATCCTTTGTTACGATATTCTGGAATCATAGAAATGATACAAAGACCCATCGTAAATTTATTCCATCTGTGCACATAATCCGACCATCCATAACAACAAATTCCGATGAGACAATCATCATTGTAACAACCGATGAATAGATTGGGATATAGTTTGTACATATCCGTGGCCTTATTATACTCGGAGATATGAGAATACCATCCTATATTCATTCCAAGATCAAAATCTTTAGAGTTAATTATTCTATAATCCATCTTATGGCTCCTGGTTGTTTAAAATTGCCGATTATTCTTATTAGTACTTTTCAACCCTTTTCTTAAAGCATAATTTCTCATTTCATGTTATTTATTATATCCCCTTTTATCTGCTTTTCCACTTTTTTTTTGCAACGCGTAATGCGTGGTACCCCCTGCTGTTGAAAAAGCCATTCGGATGGAATAACTATGTGTAGCAAATAATTATGTTGAGTAAAAAACAAAAACCGTGCATTTTTATACTTAAAGCCCCTGTTTTTGTTAAATTTATTTCACATAATCAGACTATCGATTTAGTCTGTTATTGTAAAAGGCGATTACTAAACCGCCTTATAATGCTTTGAATTGCTGATTATGCAGTTTAGTGACCACATTTTACAAGCATTTTTGCTATTTAAACAGCCTGATTATGTGAAGTAAAATTTTATTAAATAACAGTATAATGTATGAATTAGTTATTCCTCAACATAATTATTTACTGCACATAGTTATTCTTATGTGGAGCTCCACATAAGAATAAATCAACAGCACGGGGTCATCCGGATTGACTGCGATAGTATTGCAGCGTGATGTATTCATGTCGGGCAGGCCGATCATGAGTGAACGAACCCGCACATACATAGTTTGGTAACAGATGGATTGTTTGAGGAGAACGGTGTGTTTTGCTGCGTGCCGGAATACACGGGCAAAGTTGAGTGTAAATGCCCAGCGGGCATTTACGCTCAACCTTATAATCCACCTTTTATTAACAATTAATTGGACATTGTATTAAAAAAAATATATTTATAGTATATAATGGAGGGTTCAGCCAATGCTAAAGAAACTCACAATTTTTATTTTATTATTCCTGTTTTCCTGCGTTCACCCGGAATATTATAAAGAAAGCGGAAAAGAATTTTCCTCTTCAGAGGAAAAAGTGGATGCCAATATATTAACTATTTTTGATGATTCCATAAGCCCTGGCGGTTATGCTTATGCTTATCCTGAACCGGCAAGTTCAATATCCTTTATAAAAGAAGCTTCCCATTCAGGCAAGGCGGGAATAAAAATAGTATTAGACAATAAGAGCTATGCGGGCACAGGAATTGGATTTTCTACAAGTGATTTTTCAAAAATAAAGACGCACTCAACTCTTGAATTTTGGATTAAAGGTGAAAGCGATAATGGGAGCTCTTTTATAATTAGTTTGTGTGATACTGAAGATGATAAGCAAAAGGCCGCAACATCTCTCAACAGCGGGCAATTTGTCAAAGTTACAAAAGAATGGAAGAAAGTTGTAATTCCATTGTCCGGGTTCAGTGATGTTGGGAAGTGGTGGGATGGAAAGCAGGAAAATGATACAGAATTCGAGTGGGGAAAACTTCAGGAACTTAAATTCTCTATCGTGCCATCTGCAGAGGCATTTGTTATTTATATTGATGAAGTCCTAATTAATAAAAAATCGGCCATAGAAAATAAAATTGATTCAGCAAAGAATAAAATTACAGCCTGGCCTGACGCCCCTCCGAAAGCATTTCAAAGGGAATTTTTATTTGGAGCTGATTTTGACCCGAATTCATCAGAAAAAATAAAAAAAATATTTTATGAAACCGGTATGAATTGTATTCGTTTGTCAGGAGGGGGTTTTTCCTGGGCGGTTGATATGAACAAAAGAATTACAGACGAATTTGAAGCCCGGGGGCTGAAAATCTATATGCAATTGGGCAGCCATTATCCGTCGGCTGACTATTTCAAATTCAAAGATGCCTGGTTTGTTGATCAGGACGGCAAAACCGGTGTTGAAAATAGAAATGCCTGGGCAATCACTTATTCAGATAATAGTTGGCCTCAATATTCCTATACATCTGATGAAACAAAAGCAAAATTTGCAGAAGATTTTGAAAATTATGTTAATAGTTTTTCCGGCAACCGTAACATTGCCGGCGTCATACTCCATAATGAACCCGGGTTTTTCTGGCTGGCTGACAGAATATTTGATTATAATCCGGATACAATAGCGAAATTCCGGCTTTGGCTGAAAAAGCAGTTTACAACAATAGATAATCTAAATTCCAAATGGAAAACTTCTTATTTTGTTTTTGGTGAAATAGTTCCACCGGGAAAGCCGCCTGTTAAGGAGATTGGAGCCTGGATGGACTGGCGTCGTTTCAGCGTTGCAACCATAGCTGACTTTATGGAATGGGAATCGGGACTTTTTGCCTCTTTTCACAGCGGCATACCGCGCACAACAAATCTCGACGGCCCTTTGAATCACTGGTATGGATACCGGTGCGCAGATATTTATGCTTTCAGCACAATGATGGATAAAGTTGGTATCGATATATATCCATCAGAATGGACGGATAGGGTTTTCATTCCTTATTCCATGGATATGCTGATGGGAACGGCTCAAAAACGTGAAGGTCATATCCTTGAATGTGAGGTTTTCACTCCAAAACGCTGGCCAGGCCTTTCCGGAACCCAGCGGGCAGGATTGCTCGCTGCCGAGCTCTGGTCATTCATTGGCCATGGAGCAACCGGCATCCTTATGTGGGGGTTTACCAGGGGAGAGGACTTTTTTCTTACTGATGGCAATTTTAATGAAAGGCTTCTTGTATGCCGGGATATTGCTTATCAGACAAAAATGATTAATGTCGTCAATTTCAGGAGAAGGCCATCAAAAGTAGCTGTCTGTGTTGATACGGACCCATACCTTTATGGTGCAGGCATAGAAAATAAAATACATCAGCAAACTCCATTTCTGGATTCGGAAAGCCATGGATTTTATGCTGCACTTGCTGATGCTCATATACAGTCTGATGTTTTGCTGTCAGGTCAAATCCAGAATGGAGATATTCATGAATATAAAGCAATCATTCTTCCCTGCTCAATAATGATGGATGAAAAGACTGCTGAAATTTTAAAAGAATATGTTATCGCAGGTGGAACTTTAATCGTTGGTTCTTCGTTCGCAATCATGGACCGCTGGGGACAAGTATCTGATAATGCCCCTGATTATGGTTTGAACCGGTTATTTGGGGTGAATTATGATAAAAAAGAGCTTCAGGCGGAACGAAACGTTTCTTTATGGGTACCAATTGAGAATCTCTCTTTGATTGACGCACGCACATTAGAAAAGCTTGAAAATGGCAAGCCGGGCGTGACTATAAAAACAAACAACAAGGGAAGAGCTGTCATGTTCGCAGGCCATGTGGGTTCTGCTTATATGAATAATTCTGCAGTGAATAATTTAAGCGGCGTTTTAAAGGGAATAATGAGTTCAGCATCTATTTTTCCTTTTGTTGAACTATCTTCCAAAGGGCCTGAAAAACCGGATAGTTCCCTGCTTGAAGATAATAAAGGGAATCTCCTATTAACCTTTGCCACTCATAGTTCAAAAGGCAAAATGTCTAAAGAAATAAAAGATGTAGAGATAAGCGTTCCTTATGAACATCCTTCTGTTTTCAAAGCGTTTATGCTTTCTCCCACAAAAATTGAAAATGGAATAGTGCGCAGCGGCCCGCAGAATTTGAATTTTACTGATGATAAAAAAGCCAAAAAAATTATTCTTTATATTGGTGATATTATTTCAGCAAGCCCCGTGCTGATTGCCCGGGACATATCACCTTTGCTTTCTGTTGAGTCTTCAGCATTCCTGCGTCAAGGACAGGAGGCTGAATTCAAAGTCACCTGCTGCAATCCATCAAAGAATAAACTTGAAGGAACCCTTCAGTTAAAATTACCGGATGAATTATCCGATATCAGCGGCAAGGTCAAGGTTAACATTGAAGCCTTTAAAGAACAGACTGTGACCCTTAAATTCAAAGTAAAATTAAAGGAACCTGCTGACAGGCTTCCTATCAGTGCAATTTTCATTTGTGCCGGAAAACCGGAAAGCATATCCACTGTGCCTGTTGATATAAAGGTTGAATAAAATAACAAATTCTTTAATTTGTCATCCCCGCGGGGGTGCTTTATCAATCTGGATGACTTTATCAACAGCACGCCCTGAAAGGTCTTATGTTTTTTTTATAATTCAGCATATAACCAGAGAGATAATACAGTTTGGTATTGCAATAAATCCCCGGCTCATTTTAATGCCACCTTGATATGGTGGATTTTTTTATCATTAAAAACAGGGATTAAATTGCTGTCAGAAAGCTTGCCGTCAATAGTGATGGCAAGTGCCCCTTTTTGAAGCTTGTTAGGATTATTTATTTCAAACCTGTAGCGTGCATTCCTGAAGTCACGTTCCAGAACACATTTTTTCCATGAAGAAGGCAGGCAGGGGTCAACCAGCAGCCCTTCAAATTCAGAGCGTATTCCCATTATATATTCCATCATGATCCTGTAATACCAGCCTGCGGTTCCGGTCATCCAGGCAAATTGCGTCTCCCCGGCGCGCCGGTTCTGCGGGCCTAAATACTGGTTAGGAAAGACATAGGGCTCGCATCCGGAATGAGTTGACGGGTTCCGGGGATTGTCAGGAACAGCTTTTTGAAAGGACTGCCATGCCTTATCCCCCCTTCCGCCAATACAATCAGCAACAATCTTGAAACCATTGGAATGACAGTAAGGGGAGCCATTTTCCCATATACCCGGGAGCATACCGGTTACGCGCCCGATTTTCGGGTTGTATCCGGTGTAAGGCGGGTACAATGTAAGACTGCCGTAATCACTTTCCAGGTATTTGTCAATCATCTTATATAATTGCTTCCGCCGTTTTGGGCCGGGTATGCCTGCAATGATGGACCAGACCTGCGGCAGCAGATAAATTTTGCCCTGTTTTTCAGTATGGGTACCGACTTTTTCATTGAAATCATTTATAGCGCGCAAATACCATTGCCCGTCCCAGGCATTTTTATTTATAGAAGAAGTAAGGGCATCAGCTCTCTGCAGCAGCTCTTTTTCTGTTGTTCTATTTTTTAAAGCATATCGGGCTATGCCGGCGGCATTTTTTAAGCTGAATACGATGGCTATAGAAGTCCAGACTGATTCTCCCTTGCCATTAATACCCACCCCGGTCAGCGAATCGTTCCAGTCACCGAAGTGGCAACGGATAAGCCCGCGTGAGCCAATATCATCAGATGAATGCCTTAATCCCCGGAGCAGGTGGCCCCATACGGTATCTTTGCCCTTATCAAAATAAGGAACTACATGATCGAGGATGCCTGTATCCCCGGTCTCTTTTATATATGCATCCACAACAGGCGATATCCAGACCGGGCCGTCAGAATAGTGATGGTCATCAATAGGCAGCCAGCCGCGCAATGTGTGACCGTCAGAATATTGATGCTGCAAACATTCAGCCAGCATCTTTTTCGTGTTTGTTATATCAAAGGAAGCTGTGGCCCATAATAGCTGCATAGCATCTCTGAACCCCCGTCCGTTGTCGCTCCCTACATCAGCATAAACCTGTATCTGCTGCTTGACCCAGTTGTTCATTATGTAATTCACGTGCTTATCAGGTGTTTCGAATTTAACGCGATTGACCATTGACTCTTTCTGCTTTTTTAGATTTGTGAATTCATTTTCAATCTTATTTTTATCAAAAAGGGATTTGACAATTTTTCTTGTCATTTCATATCCATTCGAAGCACCAATCAGGATATTTAAAGTGATTTTTTTATTGCTGCCAAGGGATATCTTATGTTCTAATACACCTGCCAGCTTTTCGCAGGACGCCAGGCTGTTGGAGCAGTTTCCTTTTTTAACAGCTTCCGGGCAATTGATATACCCGTAATTGCCCAGGAACTTTTTTCTGCTCGTATCAAAGCCGCTTGGTTTTAAATCAGAAGCAATAAATCCTTCAAATACATCATGGGGCCGTTCTACAGCTATATTAGCGCATTGAACAGCATTTATATCATCATAATAGCATCCGCTCAAATAAGAATAATAATCCGAATAAAGCGCATATCCTCCAAAAAGCCAGTCTGCAAATGTGAAGAGCTTTAAGCCTGCCTTTTTTTTTCGCGTATTTGTGATTGTGATGGTCCATATCTCACATGGTTCTTTCTCCGGCACAAAAACACGCATGGATATCTCAATGCCTTTTCTTTTAGATGACAGGATGGAATACCCGAGCCCGTGCACGCATTCAAAAGAATCCAGGGGAGCTTGAACAGGCTGCCACCCGGGTGACCAGAAGGATGAATCATCACAATCAAATATATAAAAATATTTCTGCCCGTCACGGATCATGAGATTCCTGCCGCGTTTGTCTATATACTGAAGGGCCCTGTCTTTATATACTCCCTCCCCGGTGCCGTGGTGAGATATGCCGGATATGAATGACTTGTTCCAGAAATAGTTTATCAGGCTTCTGGGCGTATGAGGTGTGGTGATAACAAATTCTGTGCCTTCATTACGGAAATAGCCAAAGCTCTTTTGACGAGTAGACATAATATATTTCCTCCATAATTTTCAAAATTAATGTAAGGAACATCAACGCCCCTCACAGAACCGGACTTGTGAATTTCTCACATCCGGCTCTTCAATTTAACTCACAATAACATGTGATAGTGTATATAAATTATGCCTGATACTTGGTTTGGGAAGAGGATAACATTCCAAATAATGCTTTAATTTACTCCAGTTCATCCTCCTCTTTTGACTTCGTCTGTTCAACCATTTATGCACTAAACGAATTGTAACTTTGTAGTATTTTGATATTGCAGGCATATTACCACTGACACCATAATATTGATAGTGCCCCCGTAGTTTCGCCTGTAATATCTTCCACCAGTCTTTCGTTTTCACAAGGTTTCTTATTGCCTTGAGCCATGCATTTATTTCTTTGCACTTCGCTCTGAATTTCTTACGGTCTGTTTTGCGTCCGACTTTGAATTTTCCTTTGCGTGTTTTATCACAATAATGTGTGAAGCCGAGAAAGGTAAAAGTATTAGCCCTCCTGTGCTGCTTTTCAGCATTTATCCCTTCAAATCTGCCAAAACTGAATGTTTTGCTTTTGTCAGGAT
>SDBV01012489.1_pt1 | contig 10877 bp, 10 predicted proteins | sample 2277081 | NCBI WGS metagenome assembly SDBV01 (sample SAMN10402039, study PRJNA504765) | marine sediment metagenome | isolation source: marine sediment core GS10_PC15, 223 cmbsf | place: Arctic Ocean: Southern Knipovich Ridge | collected 2010
TCGGCGACGCCCGGCTCCTGGAAGTAGAGGATGTAGAAGAACTTGTCCTTGAACATGGCGTCCATCATCTTGAGCGGCGGCACCGGGCCGCGAGGCAGGTAGGGAACGCTCATGCCGACGACGGCGCGGAAGCGCTCGGGGTGGAGCGCGGCGGTCGTCCAGGCCATCATCGCGCCCCAGTCGTGGCCGACGATCACTGCCTTCTCCTCGCCCAGAGCGTCGAGCACGCCGAGGTAGTCGGCGACCATCTCGCGCATGGCGTAGGCTTCGATCTCGTGCGGCTTGTCGGTGTCGCCGTAGCCGCGCACGTCGGGGGCGACGGCGTGGTAGCCCGCCTCGGCCAGCGCGGGCAGCTGGTGGCGCCACGAGTACCAGAGTTCCGGGAAGCCGTGGACGAGCAGGACGAGCGGGCCCTCACCGGCTTCGGCGATATGCATGTTGATGCCGTTGGTCTGGATTGTGCGGTGCGTAATCTCGGTCATTCTGGTCCTTCAGGTACGGTCGGGTTCAAGGCGGGGAAATGATAGCACGGGGCGGCCGTCCGGCCGGTGTGACCGCGGTCACAGGAGACGGGCCGTCAGTAGCCGAGCGCGGCGCCGTCGGAGCGTGGGTCGGCGGCGGCGACGAGGCAGTCTGGTTCGACGAGGATGCCGTGGGCGTGTCCGGCCTGCTCCGGGATGGCCATCGGTTGCGCGCCGAGGTCCGGGAGGCCGGCCTCGGCGAGGAGGCCGCCGCCGCCGTCGCCGAACCGCCAGCGCGGGGCGGCGAACGCTTCGCCCAGCTCCTGGCCGGCGACGAAGACGCGCGCGAGCAGCTGGAGGTGCACCTGGATCTGTGCCTCGCCGCCCATCGTGCCGAAGACGAAGCGTGGGTGGCCGCCCTGCAGGGCCATCGCGGGCGCCAGCGTGTTAACGGGCTTCGCGCCGGGCCGGTACTGGTGCGGCTTGAAGTAGGCGCCGCGGTTCTGGAGGAGCACGCCTGTGCCCGGGACGGTAACGCCGGAGCCGAACGCCTGATAGAGGCTCTGGTTGAGGCTGACCGACATGCCGTCGCGGTCCACGGCGCAGAGGTAGATCGTGTCGCCATCGCCGCGCGCGGGGTCGAGCGCCTGGATCAGCCGGCGGTGCCACTCCACGTCGTCGGGCGAGAGTTCATCGAGCGGTTCGAGGCAGTCCAGCGCCTTGAGGGCGAGGTGGCCGCGGCTGTTCGGCGGCATCTCGCAGACGTCGAGGTCGCGCCACCGCGTGCGGACGGGCTCGACCCACTCCGCCTTGTGTTCCGCGAAATCGTCGGGGGTGAAGGGAGCCGGGGCGCACTTGCCCATGCGTTCGTAGAAGTCGTCGAGGTGGTCGAGCGTGTCGGCGAGGTCGGTCTGGACGAGCGGGCCGGGCGCCAGGAAGATGCGCTCGGTCTCCGCGTTGCGTTCGAGGAGCGGGCGCGCCATCTCGGTGATCTTGCTCAGGCCCGGTGCGCGGGGGACGCCACGGCGCGCGTAGTCGATCGCCGGCTGCACGAGGTCGGCCAGGTCGCGGGAGGCGAAGCGCTCGTGCAGGGCGCGGAGTCCAGCGACACCACCGGGTACGGTGACGGAGCCGATGCCGCGTCCCGGCACCTTTTCCCGCACTTCGGCGGCGGCGGGCAGGCGTCCGGTGGAGTTGAGGCCGTGGAGCTTGCCGTCGGCCCAGATCATGGCGATGAGGTCGCCGCCGAGACCGCACATGTGCGGATAGACGACGGCGAGGACGAGGTTCATGGCGATGGCGGCGTCGGCCGCGTTTCCGCCAGAGGCGAGGACGGATAGCCCGGCGGAGGAGGCGAGGTAGTGGGGCGAGGCGACGGCGGCGTTGGGGAAGACCGGGGCGGGCATGCGCCGATTGTAGGCAGCGGGCACAGGGAAGGGAAGAGTGACGGATTTGGCGGCGCGGTCCGGTGGCGTCTGCATGGCCAGCGCCAGCACCGTGTACGCTAACCTGCAACTGCTTGAAATGGAGAAGGTCAGGCGGATCGTGGGTAAGGCCGCCTCCGAGATCGAGAAGCTAAAGGAGTGAGTGATGGGAGCAGCCGCAGACGCCTGGAAGCAACAGGTCGAGTCCCACCACGCGCAGAGCATTCGCGCGCGCGGCGACCGGCCGGACGGCGACATGTGGAGTGCGCTCGCGGACAATTTCCGCGACGATCCACGGCGTACAAACGACCCGATCGTAAACCTGACCAACCAATGGCTGACGCCTCAGACCACCGTGATCGACGTTGGTGGCGGCGCCGGCCGATACGCTCTACCGTTCGCGCTCGCCTGCAAGCACGTCACGGTCGTCGATCCCTCACCGTCGATGTTGAAGGCGCTCGAAGACTCGGCGCGCGAGGCTTCGATCGAGAACGTCTCAAGCGTCGAGGTCTCGTGGGAGGATGGGGAGGTCGAGCCACACGACGTAGCTTTCTGCGCCAACGTTGTCTACGGCGTTACGGACATCGAGCCTTTCCTGCGCAAGCTGGACGGCGTGGCGCGCGAGCTGGTGGCGATCGTTGTCTACATGGAAGCGCCGCTCTCGGGGCTGTCGCCGCTCTGGCAGGCGGTGCACCAGGAGGAGCGGATCGAGCTGCCCGCGCTGCCGGAGCTTCTGCCGGTGGTGTGGGAGATGGGCATCTACCCCAACGTGTCGATGATGCCGCCAAGGCCGCCGCACCGCGCGCCGACCATGGAGGCCGCGCTGGCGTTCGCCCGCCATATGCTCCGCGTCGACGAAGGCAGCGAGAAGGACAGGCGCCTCGCCGAGGCTGCGGACCGCCTGGCGGACGTCACGCCGGAGGGCGTGACGCTGCGGCAGGCCGCGCCACCGCCGGGCGTCGTCTGGTGGCGCAAGGACGCCCGCTAGCCGCGCGGCGGCGAAGGCCGCTTGGCCCTACCTGAGAGCCGGCCGGCGGGCGTACGCTTCAGTCGTGAGGCAGCGCGAGGAAGAGAAGAAGCTGGCCGGGACGAGCGTGTGGCTCACCGGCATCCCTCTGGGGGCGCTCCCGCGCTGGGCGACGATCGCGATCGGCGCGTCGCTGGTCGTTGGGTTTACCCTGCTGGGCATCGCCGCCTGGGCCTTCGACTGGCTCGACGAGCAGACGATGGAAGACCTGGGCTACCTGGGGATCTTCATATCGAACTTTCTGCCGCACGTCTCCGTTTTTTTGCCCTTGCCCGGCCTCACCGCTGTCGGGCACGCACTCGTAATCTGGGGCGCCGAGGAGCTGAACCCGGTCGTCGTCGTCGCCATCGCGACGGTGGCGAACACGATCGCTGAGTGGACGTCGTATCTGGCGGGCGCCACAGGCAAATCGGCGGCGGAGGAGCGGCCAGTATCGGTTCCCGGGGTCGCGGGCCGGTTGCTTCGCCGGTCGTGGGCGCTGGCGGAGTGGTTCATGGCCCGGAACGGCTTCATGACGCTGCTTGTGCTTTCGGCGGTCCCGAACCCGGTGTTCGAGGTGACGGGCATCATCGCCGGCGCCACGCGAATGAGCTTTCTCAAGTTCAACGTGGCACTTCTCATCGGACACTTCATCCGGGTGATGTTCCTCGTTCTCGTCGGACACGAAATCATCGAGTGGGCCGGTATCTGATTACTTTCCTGAACGTATACTGGAGAGGATGACCGAAGACGCCATTCCCGGCGCGGCTCAGGACGACGATCCGCCGATTCCCGAGCATCCGGAACAGCAGCGCATCGTCCTCGATGAGCCGTCGTGGGTGCCGACCGACAAGGTCCCGCGCGGCGTGCTCATCGGTGGGCTGATCTTCATCCTGCTCGCGGCGTTCCTCGGGACCTCGATCCCGGTGGCGTTGGGCTGGCTGGGCGAAGAGGAGTTCAACGATTTCGGCTACGTTGGCATCTTCGCCGCGAACTTCCTGGGCACGGCCACCGGCTTCATTCCGGTACCGGGACTGACGGCCGCCGGCCAGGCGCTGATCATCGCCGGGGCCGATTCGCTGTTCGTGCCGGGTGTGGTCGTGGCCGGCTCGCTGGGCATGACGCTGGCGGAGTCGACGGCGTATCTGACGGGCGCCATCGGGCGCGGCCTAGCGGAGGAGCGCCAGATGCCGGTGAAGGGGCGGCTGGGCGAGTTGATGCACCGGGCCGCGGGCTGGATCGACTGGTTGATGGAGCGCTACGGGTTCATGACCCTGCTCGTGCTATCCGCGATCCCCAACCCGTTCTTCGAGTTCGCCGGGATCACGGCCGGCGCGGTGCGGATGAACTTCTGGCGGTTCATCGTCGCGGTCGGAATTGGCAAGACGGTGCGCGTCATCCTTCTGGTTACGGTGGGCAAGGCGCTGGTCGACTGGATTATCGGGGCGTTCTAGCCGGCGAAGGAGTAGCCGAGGCCGCGCTTCGTCAGGATCATCTCCGGCTTGCGCGGGTCGTTCTCGATCTTCTTGCGCAGGTACGAGACGTAAAGCTTGACCTGGTTGCGGTCGCCGGCGTAATCGGAACCCCAGACGTGGCTGAGGATCTGGTCGTGAGAGAGGACCCATCCGCGACGGTCGATAAGGTAGGTCAGGAGCTTGTACTCGGTGCCGGTCAGCTGAACCGGTTTATCGTGGACAAAGACGTCGCAGCTGCGCAGGTCGACCGTGAGACCGTTTCGCTGGTATACCCAGCGCTCCTCGTCCGATTCCGAGGCCTTGTTCTGGATGGCGTTGAGACGTTCGGTCAAGTCGTGCTGGTCGTACGGCTTGGCGAGGAAGGCGTCGACGTTGAGTTCGAGGGTGCGCGAGACGTCCTCGTTAGTCGCCTCAGAGGCGGTGACCACGACCGGCGTGTCCGACAGTTCACGGATGCGCTTGATGACCGTCCAGCCGGACATCTCGCTGACTTCAAGGTCGACGATCACGATGTCGGGGTGCAGGTTGAAGAACTGGCGCAGGCCGGACAGGCCGTCGTGGGCTTCGGCTGTGTCGTAGGCGTTGGCCGACAACAGGTCTGATATCCGGGCGCGAGCGTCCGGATCGCTATCGATGATTAAGACGAGGGTCCTTCCGAGCATGCGAGGGTCCTTTCCGGCGGCGGATGCGGCTCCACATATGATGTGATGTGCTCGCCGCGTAACCCGTTGCGCGAAATCGGGGTTGCATCAGTGTAAACCAGCCGAAAAGCCCGACGTTACGGTGCTTCTTTACGACATCTGAACGGCTGCGAGCCATCTTCTGACGCTCTTCTAACGGTTCTCAGACCCCCGGCCAACTTTACCCAAACTTTACGGAACTAACTTGGGGGGCGTGAAAGAAGCGATAACCGTGGTCGGCGGCGGCTATGTTGGGCTGATCTCGTCGGCCTGCTTCGCCCGCCTCGGCCATCAGGTGTTCTGCCTGGAAATCGACCACTCCCGCGCCGAAGCGTTGCAAGACGACCGCCTGCCGATCAAGGAGCCGGGGCTGGCCGAGGTCTGGGAACGTGGGCGCGCGTCCGGTCTGCTGAAGGTGACGCGGAGCTACCGCGAGGCGATGAAGCAGAGCGGCTTCGTGTTCCTGGCGGTCGGCACGCCGGCGAAGGCGAACGGCTCCGTCGACCTGCGACAGGTTATTTCGGCGGTCCGCAGCGCGGCGACGAACGTCAATGGCGAATCACCGGTGATCGTGCTCAAGAGCACGGTGCCTCCGGGCACTGCGGAGCTTGTCGCCGATGTCTGGCGCGAGTATCACCCGGACGTTGAGCCGCGCGTCGTCTCCAATCCGGAGTTTCTGCGCGAAGGCCAGGCCGTGTTCGACTTCATGAGGCCGGCCCGCATCGTCGTCGGCGCCGATGAGCGTGAGACGGCGGAGCTGGTGGGCGCGCTCTACGAGAAGCTGCGCCGGCCCGTGATCTATACGAGCACCCGGGCGGCGGAGATGATCAAGTACGCCTCCAACGCCTTCCTCTGCACGAAAGTCAGCTTCATCAACGAGTTGGCTGCTCTCTGTGAAGAGATTGGCGTCGACGTCGTCGATGTCAGCGAGGCGCTGGGTATGGACCCGCGCATCGGCAGCTCGTACCTCGACGCCGGGCTCGGCTGGGGCGGCAGCTGCTTGCCGAAGGATATCGGCGGGCTGATCTGGTCCGCATCAAGGATGGGCGTGCACACGCCGGTCCTTTCGGCGGCCGTGAAGATCAACAAGCGCCAGGTGCGACTGGCTGCGGCGAGGCTTGAATCGCTGATCGGCGACCTGAACGGCAAGACGATCGCCGTCTGGGGCCTGGCCTTCAAGGCGAACTGTGACGACATCCGCGAATCACCGGCGCTGGCGCTGATCCGTCAGCTGCGCGACTACGGCTGCAAGATCCGCGCCTACGACCCGGTGGCGATGGACGCGTCCGCGAAGCTCTTCCCCGAGGTTGAGTACTGCGCGGGCCCGTACGAGGCCGCCACCGGCGCCGACGCCATCGTGCTGGCGACCGCGTGGAGCCAGTTCGGGTCGTTGGACTTCGACCGCCTGCGCACGCTCGTGCAGCGGCCGCTGATTCTGGACGGACGCAACTTTCTGGACGGCGAGGCGGCGACGGGCGCTGGCTTCATCTACGTCGGCATCGGCCGCGCTGTCGCCGGACCGGACTTCGAACCCGGTAACCGCGACGTGCTTCCGCACCTGCAGCCTGCCAGGCGCCGTGCCAGGACGAGGAGCGCATAGTGGAATACTCCCGCACGGATACTCAGGGTGCCGAGCGCTCGCCTGGAACAGGCCCGGCGCTCAAGCGGGCGATGGACATCGTACTGTCGCTGGTCGCGCTGGTGGCGCTCTTGCCGCTGCTGGCGGCGATCGCGGTCGCGGTCAAGACTGGTTCGGCCGGCCCGGTGCTGTTCAAACAGGAGCGGTTGGGGCGAGGCCGGAAGCCGTTCACGATGTACAAGTTCCGCAGCATGCGTGTGGACGCGGGGGACGCTCTGCACCGCGAGGCCGTGAAACGCACGGCGCAGAGCAAGCGCCGCGAGATCGGCGTCTTCAAGTCGCTGGACGACCCGCGGGTGACGGGAGTCGGGCGGTTCATCCGGGCCTGGAACCTGGACGAGCTGCCGAACCTGCTGAACATTTTGCGCGGCGAGATGAGCATCGTCGGCCCGCGGCCGGCGCTGGACTATGAGCTGCCGTACTACAAGGACTGGTTCTTCCAGCGCTTCTCCGTCCGTCCGGGCCTTACGGGGCTCTGGCAGGTGAAGCGCGCCGACGCCGAAGACTTCGACGAGATGATCCGCATGGACGTGGATTACACGGAGCGGATGAGCGTCTGGCTTGACCTCAAACTGATCGCGCTAACGATACCGTCAATCATCAGGGAGAAGGGGACGTTCTGATGGCACTCGAAAACAGGATCAAGGTTGGCCTTGCCGGTTGTGGCTACTGGGGCAGCAAGCACCTGCGCGTGCTGAACGAGCTGCCCGCTTGCGAGCTAGCCGCCGTGTGCGAGCCATCGACGGAGAACCTCGCCAAGGTGTCGAAAGCCTTCCTGCCGGAGTTCATCACGGATGACTTCGACGAGATGATCGGGACCGACATCGACGCTGTCGTAATCGCGGCGCCGGCGCGGCTGCACTACCCGCTGGCGAAGGCGGCGCTTCTCAAGGGCAAGCATGTGCTGACCGAGAAGCCGTTCGCGACGACCAGCGAGCACGCGCTGGAGCTGGCCGAGCTGGCGGCGGCGCGCGGGCTGACGGTGATGGTCGGCCACACCTACGTCTTCCATCCGGCCGTGCAGTATCTCAAGGAGCTGGTGAAGAGCGGTGATCTGGGAGACTTGCTTTACGTGCACACGGCGCGGCTGAACTTCGGTCTGCTGCAGCCGGACGTGGACGTGCTCTGGGACCTGGCGCCGCACGACCTTTCGATCCTCGTCTACCTTCTGGACGACGAGCCGATGGTTGCCGGCGCGCGCGGGGCGGCGCGGATCAACCCGCACCTGGCCGAGGTGGCCCATCTGGACCTGGAGTTCATGGACGGGCTCTTCGCGCACATCCACGTCAGCTGGCTCGAGCCGGTGAAGGTGCGGCGGATCACGCTCATTGGCTCCGAGAAGACGGTCGTCTACGACGACGTGGCACAGGGCGAGATGATCCGCATCTACGACAAGTCGATCACGCTTGGCGAGCGCACCGGTGAGACCGGTTTCGCGCCGCCGACCTACAACGACGGCGACATCACGGTGCCGTTCGTGAAGCAGGATGAGCCGCTGAAGCTGGAGGACGCGCACTTCATGGACTGCATCCGAACGGGCGCCAGGCCACGCAGCGACGGCTGGCAGGGACTCAAGGTCGTGAACATTCTGGAGTCCGCCTCCAAGTCGCTCTACAACAGCGGGTCGCTGGAGGACCTTACGCCGCGCTACTACTTCCAGACGAACAACGGCGCCGCAGAAGAAGAATCCAACGGTCACGCGAAATCAGGCGGCCGCGTCAATGGCATGGCCAGGCGCGCGAACGGCCGCGGCCGGATCGGCCGCCACAACGGCAATCAGACACCAGTGAAGGGTCAGGTCGGAGAATGAAGAATATTCCGCTGGTAGACCTCCGCGGCCAGTACGCGCCGCTACAGGATGAGGTCAAGGAAGCTATAGGCAGCGTTCTGGACGGGATGAACCTCTTTCTGGGCGAGAACGTGTTCCAGCTGGAGAGCGACTTCGCCGAGTTCTGCAACGCGAAGCACGCCGTCGGCGTGGGCTCGGGAACGGACGCTCTCTACCTAGGTCTTCGAGCGCTGGGCGTGGGGACGGGGGACGAAGTGATCACGGTCCCCAACACGTTCATCGCGACGGTGTCAGCGATCAACATGGCGGGCGCGAAGCCGGTCTTTGTCGACATCGATCCCGACACGTATCTCATGGACACGGCGAAGATCGAAGCGGCGATCACCGAGCGGACGAAAGTGCTGCTTCCCGTTCATCTCTACGGACAGCCCGTGGCGATGGACAAGGTGCGCATGCTGGCGAAAGAGCACGGCCTCGCCGTCCTAGAGGACGCCTGCCAGGCCCACGGCGCGGAGTACCGCGGCGCCCGCGCGGGAACGCTGGGCGACGCCGCGGCCTTCAGCTTCTACTACTCGAAGAACCTTGGCGCTTACGGTGAGGGCGGTATCGCCGTCACGGACAGCCGCGACATCGCGACGCAGCTCCAGCTGTTGCGCAACCACGGTTCGTCGACCCGCTACTACCACTCCGTCCTTGGGATGAACTCGCGGCTGGACGAGCTGCAGGCGGCGGTGCTGCGGATCAAGCTGCGCTATCTAGAGCAGTGGAACGACTCACGGCGGGCGCTGGCCGGCGAGTACAACAGGCGTCTGGCTGGCCCGCCCGGCGTGGTCACACCGGTCGAAGCGCCGGACGCGAAGCACGTGTACCACCTGTACGTCATCCGCGTTCAGGAGCGCGACGAACTGCTGGACTGGCTCAAGGAGCACGGCGTTCACGCTGGCATTCACTATCCGGTACCGATTCACCTGCAAGAAGCCTGCAGCGACCTGGGGTACGAAGAAGGCGACTTCCCGGTGGCGGAGAAGGTGGCGAACGAGATCATCTCGTTGCCGATCTACCCGGAGCTAACGATCGAGGACGTTGAGTACATCTGTCAGACGATCGGCGATTTCTTTGGCGACAAGCGGACCGAGCGGCCGCGGGCTGCGGTGGCGTCCGAAGGAGGGACGAGGAAGTGATTCCAGAGCACTACTGGCGCATCCTCAAGAACTGGTACTGGCTTATCGGCGGCATTGCCCTGGCCTGCGCGCTGATCGCCGCGGCGGCGCTGCCGGTGCTGCTCAGCGGAGACGGCGGCGGATACAGCTCGTCAGTAACGCTGGGCGTCACGCGTATGGTCTCGTTTAGCGGCACGACTGCCGCCGGCGATGGCGACGACGAAGCGATGGCCAGCTACACGACGAGCATCGCCGAGCGCGGCGCTTCGCCGCAGTTCCTGGCGACTCTCAAGGACGCGCTCAAAGTGAAGGGTGTGACTCTGACAGACGATACGACATTCACAGCCAACGAGGGTTTGTTCCGCATCACGATCGAGGCCACGGCTGACGTTCGGAACGACGCACAGGTGATCGCCGACACTGCTGCCGAGCAGTTGATCGCCGACACGACGGCCGAGGAAGGCCGTATCGCGCTGTCGCTCACGTCGACCGCCGAGCAGCAGGAAGCGGAGCTTCTGGCACGGCTTTCCGTTGTTTACCAGGACCGGCTCGACCGGCTGCTCGGGCTGGGCGAACCGGCCGTGCGCGAGGCGCTGGAGGCGTGGGTTAGCCGCGGCGTGAGCGCATCCCTGAGTGCGGACTACGTCAGGCTCGTGGAGGAAGTGGCGCGGCTGTCGGCCGATCCTCAGCTGGCCGTCCTCAACACGGAAGCGGAGGCGCTCGAATCGCAGCTGGCGGAGATCTCGGCCAAGAGGCGCGACTTCTCGGCAGAGCTGCTACAGGGCGAACCGGTGTCGATAGTGACGCCGGCCGAGACCGTGCCTTTCGCAGCGGCGTCGGTGCTCAAGGCACGCGACAGCGCCCTGATGGGGCTGCTCGTCGGCCTGGCCTTCGGCTGGATCGCGGCGAACATGCTCGAGTCGATGCAGCTGAACTTGCGAATGAAGAAGCACCGTGAGGAAGAATGGGACACGAGCCTCACCAGCGCCGGGAGTATCTTCAGCGATGACTGAGGCCGTCCTCGTTACCGGTGGCGCCGGCTTCATCGGATCGCACCTCGTGGAGCGGCTGGTCCAGCGCGGTGAGCATGTGGTGCTGCTGGACAACTTCGATCCGTACTACGCGGAGGCTGTCAAGCGCTCCAACATCGAGCGTTCGCTGGCGAGTTGTTTCGTGACGCTGGTAGAGGGCGACGTTCGTGATCCCGAGGTTCTGCGCGACGCCATCACTGTTCACGGCGTGA
>SDBV01012490.1_pt1 | contig 10876 bp, 11 predicted proteins | sample 2277081 | NCBI WGS metagenome assembly SDBV01 (sample SAMN10402039, study PRJNA504765) | marine sediment metagenome | isolation source: marine sediment core GS10_PC15, 223 cmbsf | place: Arctic Ocean: Southern Knipovich Ridge | collected 2010
AAAATTGTTTTTAAAACACTAAATAAATCCTCTGTTTTTTTTGATTGTGTAAATCTATAATTAATTTTTTTACATAAATCAAGCATTATCTTATAAGTGGTATTTATCTTCCAGCAATTAATATAGAATGTGAGGATATTTTGATCCATTTCTTCTTCTTCTAAAGCATTAATTACACTCTTGCAAGCTAATGTTTTTCCTATTCCTGGCTTACCAGTTATAATAAGATTTCTTCCGTTTCTATCGTTTAATAATGGCTTTATACAAGCTATCATTAGATTCTGCTCTTTTTCACGATACTGAATCTTTTTTGGAGTATAATCAAAATCAAGATGAGTGGTTTCTTTGAATAAGCTTTCTCCTTCTTTTAAGATATCTTTAAATAAATCCATTTTTAGTTAGAAATAACCATATTTTATAAATATTTTATTGTTTCAATTTGTTTTCAAAAGTTTTAATAATCTAGGGTAATTTATAAAATATTTTCTTAAAATCAAAAGTTTTTTATATCATTTATTCTAAAATAAAAAAATTATGAATACAAATCAATGGTTAGGAATTGTTGTTTTGTTGGTAGGCCTAGAAGTGATTCTTTGGGAAGCACCACTAACAGGCGCAGCACTAGGCCCAGTAGTACTTGGTGGTGTTGGACGAACATTAGTGGGATTAGTAACCGCTGTAGTTGGTGCGTTAGTAATCTACGATTCTAGACAACAATTAGTATAAGTAGAGAAAAGAAAAAGAGAAATTGAATTATAGATATATACTTATTTTGTTAAATTTTCCACTGGACAAGCATGTCCACTGGCTATAAACTAAGAATTCTTTATTTATAAGCCGTATATCCTTGATTTTTAGTTTGCACTAGACAAATTCTCGAATAGACTATATAAATGAAATTACTATTATATTCTATGAGGTGATTTAAATGATTGATTTGAGCAATGAAACGATTAAGGAATTGTTTTATAGACAAATAAGAAATTTAAGTGTAAATAAAGCAGACAGCTTTGATTTACAATTTAGTGAGAGGTGGCTAAAATGAAAGAACACGATATCTATACTGATCTTGGAGTTGATGAATATCTAGAAGATGATGAAATTAATGCTCAAGAAGAAGCCTTTATGAGAGGTTACCTTAGTTCTTAACTCTAGTTTTTCCTCCTCTTCTTAAGGGGAGGTTTTTCTATTTTTTTTAATCCATCCATATATTTAACTAAAACATGAGGAATCTTAATTGAGCCATTTCTTTGTTGATGATTTTCTATTATAGCAACCATTGTTCTTGAAGTTGCGATTGCAGTATTGTTTAAAGTATGTAGTACTTCTTTAGTTTTATTTTTTCTTAAAATTTTAATATTTAATTTTCTTGCTTGATAATCAGTACAGTTACTTAATGATCCAACTTCTTCGTATTTTTTTGTTGTAGGACGCCATGCTTCTATATCGCAACTTTTTGCTTTCCAGGAAGCAAGATCTCCTGAACACATTTCTAATACACGATAAGGGATTTTTAATCTTTTGTATAACTCTTCTGAATTTTTTAGCAATTCATCATAATGTTCATAAGAATCTTCTGGTTTACAAAAAATAAATTGTTCAATTTTATTGAATTGATGCGTCCTCCATAACCCTTTTTCATGAATACCATGTGCACCTATTTCTTTTCTAAAACACATTGAATATGAAAAATATTTTTTAGGAAGGTCTTCCTCTTTGATTACATCTCCAGCATGCATTGCTAAAATTGATTGTTCTGATGTTCCAATTAAATTTAAATCCTCATCTTTAATAGAATAAACAGAATTTTCAATCTCTTCTTTGCTCATTGAGGCGTAAATAGATTTTTCATTTAACATTAATGGGGTTTCAATATATTCATATTTTTTTTTCCTCATAAAATCAATTGTAAATCTAATTAAAGCCTGGTTTAATAATGCCAATTCATTTTTTAAATAATAAAATCCTTTTCCAGAAGCTTTTGCTGATGCTTCAAAATCTGCTAATCCTAAATCTTCTAAGATTTCAACATGGTTTTTTATTGGATAAGAAGGAACTTTTGGCTCTCCAACTTTCTTTATCTCTACATTTTCAGTTACATCCCTTCCTATAGGAACTGATTTATGGATTATATTTGGAATTACTTTTTGAATCTCAATAATGCTTTTGTGTAATATTTGATTTTTTTTTTCTAATTCTTCTATTTTATTTGGAATATCTTTTGCTTCTTTTAGAATTTCTTTAATATCTTGTTTTTTTTTTTTTATAATATTAATCTCTAAACTTAATTTATTTCTTTTTGCTCTTAAATTGTCTGCTTGTACTTTTGATTCTCTCCATTGCTTATCTTTTTCAAGAAGTTCATCAACTAAAACATTTTTTTTATCTTGGAATTTTTTTTTTATATTTTCCTTTATAACATCTGGATTTTCACGAATAAATTTTATATCAAGCATAAATTGTTGTTGTTATATTTTTATATAAATCTTATGTTTATAGTAAAATTTAAATAATATTGCTCTAAAAAGAAGAAAGTAGTGACCTAAAACGTTAACTGAAACTGCCAAAGCACTGGAATCTGAAAATATTGGATCTGATATATCTGATGTTATTGGGAGTTTAGAAGATGGTTTTTTTTCTGTAAATACGGGTGAAGGATCAAGATTACTACATACAGATTATGGGTGTTATTCTTTAAAAGATTTAAGAAAAATAGAAGAAGATAAAGTACATGAAAAAGGTTTTTCAGCTTTAGAACTATCAAAAGATAGTGATCCAGATAAATATGAAGAGCAGAAAACGTGGTTAACAGAAAATGAAAAATGTTTTTGGAAAGTTTATGAAGAAAAGACAAGGGAAGTTCTACTACAATCTGTCTTAGATAATAAATTCTATCTTACAAATAGAGAAAGTGTTATTACTTTTGCAGATTTAAAGAATTATAATATTGAAAAATCGCTTGTGTTCTATAATACATTATGTAAAACAGAAGGTAGTTCTTGTGCTTATGCTAGAACAATAATAAAAATAAACCAAGATTCAAAAAATCAAGTCAAACAACTAATCTAACTTTTTCTCCTATATTAACCGCATCTAATAATATCTTGCCTATTTTATTTTTTTTATTTATTTTTATAACTCCTGACTTGCCTACTTTTGCTGTTAATAAATAGTCAGTTCCAATAAAAATGTCAATATCTTTGCCTTTCATTATTTCTTCTAAAAAAAAATTTATATTTTTTTTTGAAATTTGTATATTAAATTTAGCTTCTCTTTTCTCTTTTTCCTCTCTTTCTTTTTTTGTTAATTCTTGGATATCAATACTAATACCAAGCTTTTTTTCAGTTTCGCTGATATTTTTTCCTTCCCTTCCAATTATTCCTGCAATTGAGTTTTGAGGAACATAAACTATAACTTTATTATCAGACAGCATTTCAACTTCAACGTTATTTGTATATTTTCTAAATTCATTTTCAATTGCTCTTTTTGCTAATTCTTGTGCTGGACTTTTTTTTTGTGTTGTAACTGGAATAATAACTGTTTCTTCACCATAAGAATAAAGTTCATATTCTAATTTTTTTGTTTCAAAATCAGTAACTACAACGATGGGCCTAGCTAAATCTGCTTCTGTCATTCCACTTGGAACTTTAACAACCATTTGTAAGCTTAAAACCTTATTTATTTTTCCATCCTTAATAAAAATAACAGTGTCGATAACTTGCGGAATTACTCCAAGTTCAATCCTTCCAACAAACCTTTGTATAGCCTCAATTGGATTAGTGCCATGAACAACTCCTGCTAATCCAATTCCTGATAATCTTAAGTCTGTAAATAATCTAAAATCACTTGTATTTCTCATTTCATCAAAGATTGTATAATCCGGCCTGGATAATAATAAAACATCATGAATTTCTTGTGAATTTCCACGGGAAATTGCATATTGGGTTATGTTATCTCCTAATATTAAGTCCCTAGGTGCTTCTATCGTCTTAACGATTTTATTTTGGGCAGCATAAAATTCAGCTAATGCCTGAGCAAAAGTTGTTTTTCCCATTCCAGGAGAACCAGCTATTAATATTCCCTCTGCTTTAGAGATTCTTTGTTTTAATTTTTCGCTTAAATTATAATCTTCTAAATTTAATTGTTTTATAGGTTTGACAGCTGTTATTTCCCATCCATCACTAAATGCAGGTCTCGTAATAACAACCCTATAAACTTCAAGTTGAACTATTGTTGAGCCAGATCTTTCAATTTCAACAAAAGAATCTTTTCTAACACGTGCTTCTTCTATTATTTCTTTAGAAATTTCCTGTATATCTTCTCTGCTTAATTCTTTATTTTTTATTTTTACAAACTGCCAATCCCCTGGCATACCTTTTTTTGCAAAAGGAAACATATTTTCTCTTAAATGAACAGACATTGTTTCTTTATCAAAATAACTTTCTATTAACAATTTCTTTTTTAATTGCTCTATTTCAATAAAAATATGCTTTATTCCTCTTGCTTGAGCAATTTTTGCTTGTACCTTATCTGCTGTGATTAAAGTTGCATCTTCATCATATGCTAACTCCCTTATCATAGCATCTATCTCCCCTAATTTAGCATATCTTATCTCTCCAGCACTAGGACGTTTACCCATAAATTCAATATTAAACTTTAATTTTTCACCTAATGATTTGATTTTTTCTATTTCTTCTAGTCCATAGAATCCAACTGTTTTGTTAACATTAGCTTGATGCTCTAATTCAGCTAAAACAGCTTCATGTATTATTAGAGTTTTAAGCATAATTTCTTTTTTCCCTATTTTAAGGGATATTAAACCTTCAATAATTACAGAAGTATCTGGTACTAATCTATCTATTACCTTTTGTTTTGGCATAATTATATTGAGTTTAATGTATTTTAAAAATTTAACTATTCAGGTAGGTAAGAAAGTTTATGTTCTTGATATATCAGTATGGAATTATAACTTTCAATATCTTCACTAAATATATTTTTAATTTTTTTAATAATTTTCCTTAACTCATTTGCATCTTTGACTTCTAGATCTATTCCAATGTCATAATTTCCTAAATATTTTACAAAGTAAATTATGTTAGGTTGTTGTTTGAAAAAATTAAATATTTTATTTATATTATTAAATTTTTTAAGTCTTATTAGAATATTGTAATATTGATATTTTAATAATGGTGTATTTATAATCGGCCTAAAAGCTTGAATTATATCTCGTTTCTGAAGTTGTTTTATTCTATGTGCAATTCCCTCTGCAGTTAATTTTATTGATTTTGAAATTTTATATAATTGAATTTTTGAATTATTAGCTAAAAATTTGATTATTTTTAGATCAGTTTCTTTTAAATCGTGTTCTGGTTCACCTTTATAATATGTATCTTGCGTTTCATCTCTTTTTTTATTATATAAATAAGCCTTTCTGCATGCATGGTTTTCTGTAATTACAATTATATCTCTCTCTTTGATATATTTAGAATATTTTTTTAAGAATTTTTTAAAGAAAGTATCAAATATAATAGCATTTTTAACCCAAGATACAATCATTAAATTGTAACATCCATCACAACTAACTAACCACCCAACATTTTTATTTTCTTTTAAGTATCCTATTATATCTTTTTCAATTTTAGAAGTTGTGTTTTGAAATGTAAGCATTAATTTGTAAGTTATATAACCCATCTTTGTAATATTTAAAAGCGAATAGTATCCTAAAATGATTTTATTTTTTTCTAAATTTTTTATTCTGTATCCAACAGAATCTTTACTTAATCCTACCTTTCTAGCGATTTGGCTATTACTCTGTCTTGAATTTAGGTCTAAATGTTCCAATATTTTCTTATTTTTCAAATCTAATTTAATTCTCATATTTAAGACATATCTAAATATTACTATTTAAATATTTCGTTTTAAGGCAATATATCAAGAAAAGTTTCTTATATTCTTAATTTACTATTATTGTATGATAAAAGAAACAGGATTAGAACAATATACAGATCAAGAAGAAATAATAGAAGTAGCTAAACATAACTTCGAAGTAGCTTCTAGAATAAAAGAAGGAGAAATTCAATTTAATCATGCTTTTGTAGATTTGGAGGGAGTATGTAACTTAGCTTGCCATGGTTGCTTTAAATTTATAGATAGAGATAAAACAAGAAGAAAATTAAGTTACAAAGAAATAACAGATGCTATTGATTTTGCACAAGAAAGGAAAGCAAGAGTTATTGTTATTGCAGGAGCAGGAGAACCAACATTAGATTCAGACTTTAGAAGAATAATTGAATATATCCACAAAAATAGGTTGTCCCCTGTTGTATTTACAAACGGAAGTACATTAAATGAAGATTTGTCTAATTTTCTATTTGATAATAATGTAAGTCTTATTGTAAAAAAGTTTGCAGTTGATTATGAAAAACAAAATTATCTTATTGGAAGACAAGGAATGAGTAAAAAAATGCAGATGGGTTTAGAAACATTGATCAAAGTTAAAAAACAAAGAGAGGAAGAAGAAAAACCTATATCCAACATTGCTATTGAGTGTTATGTTTCAAGAGAAAATATACCAGATATTCCACATGTTTTAAGATATTGCAGAAATAACGAACTTGTGCCTTACATTGAAGCATTTATAACAACAGGGCAAACTACAACAACCATTTCTAAATTAATTCCATCACAACAACAATTAAATGATATGTTTGAACAATTGGCTCAAATTGATAGAGAAGAATATAATATACCTACACCATTAATGTTAGGTACAAGAGTTTATGGGAGAGAACCTTGTATGAAAGGAAAAGCAGGATTTGCGGTTCATACAGATGGAACTGTTTTAGAATGCGTAAGTGGAAGATATCTGTTTGGAAATATAAGGAATAAAAGTTTGAAAGAAATATTTGATTTAAACAATCCTAGAACAAGAGATTTTTATTCTTCAAGTCAATGCTTAGGTTGTAAATGTTCTGATAATTATAGATGAATTAGGAAAGACATCTATTCTATTTAACCACTTCCATAACATATCTTCCAATATTCTTAAAAAAAATAATTATTTTTTGAGAAAACTTTACATTAATTAATTCAACCTCAAATTTCTTTGATTCTATGAATTCTTTATAATCTTTATCATAATATATTGTTTTTATTTCAAAATTATTTATTCCAGGGCTTAATTCATTTCCATTTAAGTTTATTTTGAAGGTCTGGCTATCAAACAACTCTTTTATATCCCATTTTTTTGTGAAATGATTTTGCTTTAAAACCAATTCAACATTTAATGGATTTGAATAAGAACTTTTATTTAGATTAAAAGAAATCTCAAAAAGCTGGTTGTATTCAACTTCATCTATTGCTTTAATATCTTCTATAATTATTTTTGGCTCATCTAAAACTTCAATTTTCAAAAAATTAAATTTTGATATGTCTTCATTCTCTGCTTTAATCTTAATTTCTTGTTTTCCAATCTTACTAGTTGAGAAATCAAAATCAACTTTTTTTATTTGAGTTATTCCTAAATCAATTGTTTTACATTCGTTCAAACAGATATTTAAATTTTCTAAGAAAACATTACCAATATTTTTTATATTGCAATTAACTAAAGCAGATTCATAATAATAGAATGAATCTTTATCAATATTACATTTTAATTCAATATTTTTTGATAATTTTTTCTCTTCTTCTTTTTTATTTTCTTCAATAATTTCATTAACATCATCTAGTGTATAAACAGCTTCATTATAATCGACACTAAAACTAGTTTCTGCTGTTTTGTTTCTTTCAGAAAATATTGTTATTGGGAACGTATATATATATCCCCTGTCTAACTTGCCTAATTTAACTCTCCAATATTCTTTTTTTATTTCATTTGGTTTTAATAAAATAATCTTTTTAGTATCCAAATTTTCTAATTCATCTGTTCTTGAAATATCTAATGTTATTATAATATAAAAATCATTTAAATTTTTAATTTCAGCTTCAATTAAATTATAAGAATTAAACCCAATTTTTTTTTTTTTTTGCATTGATATTTAATTCAATTAAATCATTAATTTTATTTTCTTGTTTTGTTATAGTAGCTTTAATATCTAATTTTTTTGTTTTGATATCTCCACCTTTCCATGTATATTTTGTTGAAGACTCATCTGAGTCAATGCTTTCTTTAAGTTTGATATGGGTTAGATCAATATAAGCAAACTGGCCATAAGTTATGTCATAAGGAATCCACCCATATCCTGGAAAGTAAACTTCAACCCATGCATGACTTCCAAAGTCATTAATATTATTCCAATTTGTATAAGCCACACCTGTAATAAATTTTGCAGGGATTCCTAAGCTTCTTAACATTGCAACAAATAAAGAACTTATTTCATCACAAACTCCATATCTATTTTCTAAAACCCATGATGACTTCTGGCTTACTTCTGCTGTTAATGTATTTAAGCTATATTCAATATTATTTTCAATCCACTCTGCAATTTTGTAAACAACAACATATAAATCATCTTCTCCTTCAATAATTTTAGAAGCTCTTTCGATTATATCTTGGTTTATGTCTATATTTTCCTTTGGTTTAGTGTATCTTAAATATTCATCTTCAACAACTATGGGAAATTGAATTTTTTCTTTAATTTTTACAATATTATTTTTTGTTATTATATTTGATTTTAAACTGAAATACAAATTATCTTGCGGATTAATCCACTTATACAACAATCTATCTTCATTAAAAACAGCTAATGGATCTGTAATTAGATTGGTTATCTTTTGATTTCCATCATCTCTTGGAACTAAACTTAATTCTGCAGAAACATAATCTACTTTCTCAACATCAATTGTTGAAGAAATATCTAAATCAATATACATCTCCTTAAAATTTAAATCTGGCTCTAAGGCTATTGTTATTGGTATTAATATTAATAATAAAAATAAACTAATATTTTTCATATATCAAATAACTACAATAAAATATATAAATATTGGTTTTTATTAATCAAATTATGGGAATCTTTTCTAAAGGTAATAATAAAAAACAAAATAAAAATAAAAACGAAAAAGAAGAATCAGAAAAACTATTTAAAGATGGATCTAGGTTAATGAAATTAAAACAGTATGAAGCGGCAATTAAAGAATTTAAAAGTGCTTTAAAATTAGATCCTGAGAAATTTGATTTTTTGTACAACACAGGATTGTGTTTTTTTAATCTCGAAGATTATAGAGAAGCAATTGATTATTTTGATAAATCAATAAGACTTAAGGAAGATAATGAAAATAAGAGCAGTGCTTATTACTATAAAGGAAGTTGTTTTTTAAAAAAAAATAAAAACGAAAAAACAATTTTAAAAGCATTGGATTGTTTTAGTGAAAGTTTAGAAATTAATCCAAAAGATGTTGATTGTTTATATATGAAAGGGTGTATGGAAACTGAGTTAGATGGAGTAAAAGAAGCAACAGAATCTTTTGACAAAGTTCTTGAATTAAATCCAAAGTTTGAGAATTATTATGAAAGTGAGTTGTTTGATACACTAAAAGAAGAAAAAGGGCCTGTTAAAGAAGAAAGTAAAGAACTAAAAGTTGAAAAGAGAGTTAAAGAATATAAAACTAAAGTTGGATTGAAAGTTAATAAGATGACTGAATTAATTATTTCTAATTTTTTGTTTGATAATGATATTAAATTTCAGTATAAGCCTTTAATGACCTGGTCAAAAGAAAATTTTGAGCCGTTATTTTTTCTTCCTAAATTTGATCTTTATCTTGAGCATTTTGAAGAAGAAGATGAATCTATGAAAAAAAAAGTTGAATTTTATAACAATTATAATAAAAGCTTAATCTGTACAACACCAAAGGATGAAGAAGACCTGTTAAATGTTTTAAAAGTCAAATTAAAAAACTATGTTTCTGATATTATGAAGAAAAGGTCTTTAATGGGTAAGTAGAATTATTCACATTTATAGTACATATACCAGCTTTCATCTGTTCTCCAATTATAATATATTTTATGAGAGCAGATGGATTCTTTATGATTGTTTCTGAATTCGCTACAAGGCCTTTCGCATGCATCTTCACATTCATAAGGATTACAGTAAATTGCTTTTCCATCCTGCCAAATAATATCTGGCTGCACTAATATTGTTTTTCCTGAGAGATTAACGTCTGATATTCCAATTATTCCTACTATTATCAGAACACTTATTGTTAATAGAATGGCTTCTTGTCTCATAATGTAATTTAGAAATATTTACTATAAATAATTTTTGGAAAACGCCGTAGCCCGGACTTTCAAACAAAAAGGCATAAAACCAATAGCTTTTGAACCGGGACATCCCGAAGGAAAGTAGATCTTTACAAATTCATAGCAATCTACCGCAATACCAGGTTATGCGACTACGGCATAATAATTGGATTAATTTATTTGTTTATAAAAGTTATTATTAGAAAATAAAATAGCGGGAGTAGGATTTGAACCTACGACCTACGGGTTATGAGCCCGTCGGGCACTCCTGATTAGGCTATCAGGAAATTAATCCAGTATATCTGCCCTATCCCGCTATAAAGAGAATGAGTTAAATCTTACTTTATAAAATTTATTATTATTTTTTTCTAGGTTTTTGATTATCTGTATGGAATTTATGCTGTATCTCTCTTTCAATTGCTTTAAATGCTTCATGTACTACTCTAGCTAAATCCCAATCAACAGCAGAAGCTTCAAATGTTTTGAAAGGGCCGTTAACTCTAACATGCAATGAATACTTCTGTTTTTTTCCTGATTTTTTATAAGATTTAAGATCAAGAACAACATTAGTTATATTTCTTAAACTTCTAACTATTTTTTGATAATATTCATTTGCTAATTTATTAACTAATTTTTTCT
>SDBV01012491.1_pt1 | contig 10876 bp, 11 predicted proteins | sample 2277081 | NCBI WGS metagenome assembly SDBV01 (sample SAMN10402039, study PRJNA504765) | marine sediment metagenome | isolation source: marine sediment core GS10_PC15, 223 cmbsf | place: Arctic Ocean: Southern Knipovich Ridge | collected 2010
GCCAGCTTGAAGCGGTTAGCGCCAAAAGTATTGGACATAATGACTTGCGCCCCAGCGTCAACATAATCGCGATGGATATCTGCCACGAGAGATGGGTTGGTGAGGTTCAGGTTGTCAAAACACCCATCCAGGTCCTCTCCTTGAGCATGAAGCATAGTCCCCATCGCGCCATCGAGGAGCACAGGGTTTTCGGAATTTTCTATCAGATCAAGGAAACGGTTTTCTGCCAAAGTACTTCCTTTACATGCATGAGATTATAATCTTGTTAACGATAATATAAGCATATAGTTTACCACTTTTGTCTAGTATTGTTGGGGAAGGAGTGCCTAAATACACGTATTTGTTAGAATAGGTAAATGAGTTTTCCGAAATGCAAATAAGGAAGTCAACAATTATAAGCTGGATTAACCTCAAGAGGGAGTGACAGCAACCGTGTTATGGTCATAAAGGCATATCGTATTTTTAGGAAATTTAAAATTTCTGCAACCACATATTAGTCTATCTCACTTTTCAAGAATATGAATTATGAAATTCTCAAAACACCTATTTATTTCATAGTAGAACAAATGGAGTACAATTCTGATTATATAATGCCTGATAATTCCCTATAATAAAAACCCTGTTTTTGTCCAGTAAATTTATAGACATATAATCCATAATTGAGTAAGGTTAAAGTCAGCAAACAATAAAGGACAGAGGAGGAGCTTGATGACTAACAGAAATAAATTAAAAAAAATATGGCTAGAAAATTTTAAAGCCTATAAAGAAAAGGCGTCTTTACCTTTATCGCCAATCACGATAATGATAGGATATAACGGTTCCGGGAAAACAAGTGCAATCTTGGGTCTACATTTATTATCATTATTAGCAAAAGGCAAGTCGCTGAAGCCAAAGTCCTTGAGTAGAAATTTAAAGAAACTTGATTTCAGTTTTTCAATGGAATACTTACCTCATTTTAAAAGCGATACACTTCATCTTGGTTGTTCTATTGATACCAATTTTGAATGGCGAAATTTAAATATTACCTTCGAAGTGACCCCTGAAGGACTTAAGATCGCTGAAGAGACAATTTCAAATGAACGTGGAGATTTACTGTATCAGGCAAAAAAAGAAAATAGCCAAAAGCTTATTGTTCAATTGCATAATGAGCAAGAGGACAAATTACATGTTGAAAATCAGTATAGTGTATTTTCACAGCTAGCGAAGAGGGAAAAATCCATACCGGTCACTTTTGGCTCAAATAATGAGCTTTTAAGAGTAACTAGGGAATTCCGAAAAGTGCTATCGAAAATTCAGTTTTTTTACGCGAATCTATTGGATTGGAATTTTAGCAGTTATACTCGATACAAAAAATTAAAAGAAGATGGTTCCAACTTACCAAGTGTGTTATACCATTTATGCAAAGATCGTCAGATAAAAGAAAAAATTTTAGATTTTGTTAATGAACCGTCAACTGATCGATCATTTGACCTTAGTTTCGAAAAATCCCCAAGCGGGAAAATTAGGATCAAACAACATTCAATCCCCTATTTCTCAGAAGGGCAACTCCGTTTACTTGCTGTTGCAGCACATTTGTACTCGGCACCAAAAGATTCATTAATTGTATTTGATGATATAGATTCGAGCTTAGACGCGATTCATGCGAAAAAGATTATTATTGATATTTACAATGTCAGTAACCTTCGAAAACTTCAAGTACTATTAACTAGTCACAATCCAGCATTACTTGATGCGATACCAAATGAAGCAATATCCGATGTTGTATTTAGCTACCGTAAACCTAGTAAAAACGCTAGTTCACTCATTCAGATTGATCAACTTGATACTTATCCTGAGTTAATCTCTCAAGGTCCTATTGGAAACCTGATGACTACCGGCGTCATCAAGCGTTATGTTGAAGAGAGAAAATCTAAAGAACAAAAAAAGGCTGATTCAAAGAAATGGGTCGAGAACTTCAGTGATAGGTAGTAGAGCGAATGAGAATCGGCATTATTGATACAAGTGTCATGTGCAATATAATAAAGGTACCGGGGATGCATCAGAATTACGATGCTGTAATTCAACAGCTACGTGATTATATTGAACAAGATTATACGTTGCTTTTACCAATGGCTACAATTATTGAGACAGGAAATCATGTGGCTCAAAACGGGGACGGCAACCAAAGACGAGAAACATCACAAAGATTAATTGATTTAGTAATAGATGCTATTGAAGGAAACGCACCATGGACAATCCCAACTCCGCTATTTAGTCACGAGTTTCTTAGGGAGTACTTACAAGAATTTCCTGATTACGCAATGATGGGTGTAGGGTTGGGAGATTTATCAATCATTAGGGAGTATGATCACCAGTGTGAATTACATTCTACGGGGCGAATTTTTATTTGGTCATTAGATCACCATATGGATCCATATATACGAGAAGCCCCTGAGTGGATTGATTGATTCCGTAATAAAACAATATCAGCTTGTGGGAGGATTTTATATTTATATAGGGGTCAATTTAGAGGCTAACTTATCCACAGACATCTTAATTATCTCCCTAGGGCGATAATGTTTGCACAATGAAGCATTGTAGCGTATAATACGAAAAAAAACTGACCAAGGTGCCTCAACCCTCGGAAGGGCAGGCACAATGGCGAAGCCGGTTTAAGTCCGGCGCTGTCGCGCAACTGTGATCCTCAATTCGAGGAAAGCCAGGACGCCCGCCTTGATCAAGTTCCAAAGTTCCTCGCGTAATGGAAAACGGAACCCGGATTTTTTCCTGGTTGCTCAAAAACCTGTCCGCGAGACAGGTTTTTTATTTTAATCAAAATTTTTGGAGGTACAACATCATGAGTAAAAAGAAACACACCCTTTTAGTCGTTTGTTTGATAGTATTGGCAAATCTGGTACTACCCGCTTGTTCGTCTACGAGACAATCGTCTGGTCCAATTGCTGTTACAGATGGTTTGGGGCGGACAATTGAACTGGAAGAACCAGCTGCAGCGATCGTCACATTGGGCGCGTCCAGCCTGGAAAGCCTGTTCGCGATCGGCGCGGGGGATCAGGTAGTGGGACGGGAAGAATATTCTACTTACCCGGAAGCAGCCCTTGAAGTCACCAGCGTGGGCAGTTTGTGGGGCGAGCTGCCCGCCGAAGCTATCGTGGCTCTTGAACCTGATCTAGTCATCGCTCCGGAGATCATTTCGGAAGAACAGGTCACCGCATTAGAAGATTTGGGGTTAACGGTTTTCTACCAGACGAACCCGAAAGACTTCGATGGACTATATACTAACCTTAGAGAGCTGGCTGAGTTGACCGGACACGAAACAGAAGCTGAGGAACTCATCGAGTCTCTGTCGGAACGTGTGGCAGCGGTAGAAGCTGTGATATCCACAGTTGAAGAATTCCCAATCGTTTTCTACGAACTGGATGCCACAGATCCCCTGAATCCCTACACTGCTGGGGGAGGCACTTTCATCGACATACTCATCACCTTGTCTGGCGGCACAAACATTGGCGCGGTTTTGGATGGGGAATACGCGATGATAAGCTCTGAGGAAGTGATCGTCCAGAACCCTGATATCATATTACTAGGTGATGCCGCTTATGGCGTAACCCCTGAAGGTGTGGCAGAGCGCCCCGGCTGGGATATAATTTCGGCTGTCGTAAACGGCCAAGTTTTCCCGTTTGACCCATTCCTGGTGAGCGTACCCGGCCCGCGTCTGGTAGATGGCCTGGAAGCCATGTCAAAGCTGCTCCACCCTGATCTTTTTGAGTAATGAAAGGTGATCTCGGGATAAATTTAGTAATGCTGCAACCCCATCCCCGCCCTTCCCCTATCAAAGGGGAAAGTCAAAATGCGTCAGCAGGTGGGAAGGGGTTTTAAAAAAACAATGTCGATATTTAAATCTCGTCCCTTCTTATTGAACCTGTCCCTGCTGCTGCTGGCTCTTATCATGAGTGTGGCAGCGGGGGCAGTCTTCATTTCCCCTGGCACGGTTACAAGTATCCTGGCTAACTTACTGCCCGGCGTTAATATCCCTGTGGATTGGCCGAACTCCTTCTCGGTGATCGTTATGGATATCCGCTTACCCCATACCATCTTGATCGCCATGACGGGGGCTGCTCTGGCAGGAAGCGGGGCTGCCTATCAAGGACTGTTCCGCAACCCACTGGCTGACCCATATTTGATCGGGGTCGCATCTGGGGCGGGATTGGGGGCAATCTTCGCGATGACCATTCGTTGGCCGGAAGACCTGGTGGGCTATTATTTCATTCCGATCGGGGCTTTCTTTGGGGCTATCGTGACAGTCCTCCTGGTTTACAGTCTGGCGCGAGTTGGCCGGATGGTCCCTATGACTACATTGATCTTGGCGGGGGTGGCGGTCGGCGCGTTTGCCTCTGCGCTAACCTCTTATCTCATGTTGAGGTCAGAAGACCAGATCTACCGGGCGATCTCATTTTTGTTGGGTGGGTCAACTGTTGCTGGGTGGAAACCAGTTCTGGGGATCTTGCCCTACATGGCCCTCGGTATGGGTCTCCTGTCCACATCCGGGCATATGCTGAACGTGCTTCAGTTCGGCGAAGAGCAGGCAAAACAGCTTGGTCTATCCGTCAACCGAGCCAAGGTTTATATCATCGTGACTGCCTCACTGACCACCGCTGTGGCAGTTTCCTTTTCTGGGGTGATCGGTTTTATCGGTTTGATCGTCCCTCATGTCATGCGAATCGTTTGGGGGGCGGATTACCGCCGCATGATCCCGTTATCAATTATTGGCGGGGCAACCGCGCTGCTTCTAGCGGATACCCTGGCCCGGGTTCTCCTCGCGCCGCAATCTCTCCCGGTTGGGATTGTGACTGCCTTGGCTGGAGCGCCTTTCTTCCTATGGATCCTCAGGAAAGCAAAGACAGAGGTCTTCTGGTAGCCATGTTAGACATCCAAGACCTGACCGTATCCTATGGGAAGAAGATCGTCCTGAATGAGGTATCTCTTTCTGTGTCGCCGGGTGAAGTCCTCGCTCTGATTGGTCCTAACGGTGCAGGGAAGTCAACTCTTATCCGAGCGGTGAGCGGAGTAATTCCAAAGAGATCTGGCGGGATGTTTTGGAAGGAAAATGACCTGACCAAGATGTCACCCTCGGAGCGCGCCCGGATCCTTGCTGTGGTGCCCCAAGCCAGACAATTGGGCGGGGCCTTCTCGGTTGAGCAAACCGTGATGATAGGGAGGACAGCCTATTTGAATTGGTTGGGACAGCCTCAAGAAGACGACCTTGAACAAGTCCGGTTGGCGATGGAAAAAACCAACATTTCTCAACTGGCGCACAGAAAAGTAGCAGAACTATCCGGGGGAGAGCAGCAGCGTGTCTTTTTAGCGAGGGCGCTGGCTCAAACCACACCAATTCTTCTGTTAGATGAACCGACAACCCATCTCGATCTACAGCATCAAGCCAAACTCCTCTCCCTCGTTCATGATCTGGCTCATGACTCTGGACTGGTTGTTTTGATGGCTCTTCACGATCTTAACCAAGTTTCCCTTTATGCAGATCAAGTAGCATTGTTGGTTGAGGGCAAGCTAAAAGTTGTAGGAACACCTAAGAAAGTCCTCACTGCCGAAAGGATCAGCGACGCTTACCAGACTTCCATTCAGGTAATTAACCACCCTGAATACAATTTCCCACTAATTTTTCCTGAAAGGTAAAGGAGAAGCAATGAATACATCATCCCAACTAGGTAAACTTATATCCAAAATTGGCCCTCTTGACACCAAAGCAATTGACTCGGCATTGTCCCGTCACAATACTCTGACCAAGCCCCCAGGCAGTCTGGGGCGTCTGGAAAATTTATCCGTTCAGGTAGCCGGAATTACTGGTCAAGCAATCCCCATGATACAGGAAAAAGTTGTTATTGTTATGGCTGGTGATCACGGTGTTGTGAAGGAAGGCGTAAGCGCATACCCTTCGGAAGTTACTCCCCAGATGGTCATCAATATGCTGAACGGAGGTGCGGCCATAAATGTGCTTTCCAAGCATTTTGGATTACGTGTTGTCCTCGTGGATATGGGAGTAGCTGCTAAACTGGAACCTCATCCTGAACTGATTAGTAAGAAAGTCAGGCAGGGGACTTCGAACATGGCAGTTGGACCGGCTATGAGTAGGGAAGAGGCTATCCAGACCATTTTGAATGGCGCTTCTGTTGTAGATACAGAAATCGAAAAAGGTTTGGATGTTCTCGCTACTGGTGATATGGGAATTGGCAACACAACCCCCTCAGCAGCAATTGCAATAACTTTGTCAGGAAAAAAACCTCAAGAAATCGTCGGGCGGGGAACAGGCGTGGATGATAAAGGTTTGAATCGGAAAATTTCTGCTATCGAGCGCGCCATCAGCGTCAATCAACCTGATCCCAAAGATGGTTTGGATGTGTTAGCTAAAGTGGGTGGGTTTGAGATCGGAGGGATTACCGGAGCTATCCTGTCTGCGGCTGCTCATCGACGTCCCATAGTCATTGATGGGTTCATCTCCACTGCTGCGGCGATGGTCGCGGTAAGTCTTTGCCCACAGGTTCGGGATTACCTGATTTCTGGTCATTGTTCAGAAGAACAAGGCCACCGCCTCATGCTGAAGTGGCTTGAGTTGGAACCCCTGATAGATTTGAACCTGCGGTTGGGTGAAGGGACAGGAGCTGCTCTGGCAGTTTCGTTGGTTGAAGCATCATGCAAAATCCTGGCTGAAATGGCAACCTTCGGTGATGCAGGTGTATCGAATAAAGAATGAGCAAACTAAATAAAACAAAAATGGATAACCTTGGCAGCGAGAAAAAATCATTTTTCTCGTTTTTCAGCCCCGTTCTTGTTGCAAGTCAATTCCTGACATTAATGCCGCCAATCATCCGGCCCCCATTTACTTTGCAAGAGTTAGGTAGATCAGTAGGGGCTTTCCCCCTGGTAGGTCTTTTCATTGGGGGAATTCTTGCAGGTACAGATTCCCTGCTTTCAATCATCCTACCACCTTCTGTTAAAGCCGTATTACTCCTAGCCATCTGGATCGTTCTTACCGGCGCCCTTCACCTGGACGGCTTCCTCGACTCCTGCGATGGTCTATTTGGTGGCCGCACCCCAGAAAGAAGATTAGAGATCATGCGGGATGAAAGCATAGGAGCATATGCTTTTGCGGGAGGTATCTTGCTGATCCTGACTAAATTCACAGCTCTGGTATCGTTAAGCTCCCTGACGATCCCTTTATTACTCACCCCTTTGTTCGGCCGCTGGGCAATATCTCTAGTTATTGTCCTTTTACCGTATGGGCGGGTTGAGGGATTGGGACGCGCGATGAAAGACCATGCTACTTGGATACAACTGGCTCAGAGCGCCCTGATTGCAGTTAGCGCTGCCTGGTTTTTTAGTCAATGGATAGGATTGGTTGCGCTAGGGCTAACCGCTGTCGTGGCTTTTGGAATAGCTGCCTTTGTATTGCGCCGCATACCCGGCCTGACTGGCGACATCTATGGGGCAATCTGCGAATGCAGCGAAACCATTGTGCTTTTGCTATTTGTCATAATAGGGAGATCTTCGTGACACGCCTACTATTAGTGCGCCATGGAGAAACAGATTATAATGTTCAAACCCGCTTTCAGGGTCAAAATGACGTAGAGTTGAACGATCACGGCAAACAACAAGCAAAGGCGCTTGGAGAACACCTCGCTCAAGAAACCATTCACTCCGTTTTTTCCAGCGATTTGGTTCGAGCCCATCAGACAACAAAAATCATTACAGCTAGAAAAGAAAGGGAAGTTATCCTAGACCAACGATTGAGAGAGATGGACTTTGGGGATTGGGAAGGATTAACCTATGCGGAAATTGAGCAGAACTACCCAGATGAGTTGACTGTCTGGCAGGATGATCTGATGTCAACGTCTCCTCCAGGAGGAGAAACTCTGAAAAAATTTTCGGGTCGAGTAAATTTAGCCGTTAAAGATATCATCCAAAGTTACACTGATCAAAATGTTCTTATTGTCTCCCACGGTGGAGTCTTGCAGGTGATTCTTTGTCAGGCGATAGGGCTGTCTCCCCAAAGCCATTGGCAGTTTCGCTTAGATTTGGCTTCGATATCGGAAATATCTATTTATTCAGAAGGCACAATCTTAAACAAGCTAAATAATACTTGTCATCTAGAGGCGTTCAAATGAAAAAACTGACTATGATCTTGGGAGGGGGTCGGAGTGGCAAGTCCACGTATGCTCAAAATTTGGCAATGGAAAAGAGTCAGAAAGTGTTATTCATCGCCACTGCGGAGGCATTGGATGATGAAATGGCAGCGAGAATTAAACAACACAGGAAGGATCGTCCTCAACATTGGGAAACTCTTGAAATCCCCCACAACGTTGGTTTGTTTCTACAAAAACAATCTGTTGACGCTGAAGTGATATTGTTAGATTGCTTGACATTGTTGGTAAGTAACCTGATATTGAAACAAACACTTGATGTTGACCATCCAGATGAAGAGTTAATTCGCTCTCAGGGATTTGAAGAAATTGACGTATTAAATGCAGTTATTCAGAAAAGCAAAGCCGATTGGATAATTGTTTCAAATGAAGTTGGATTGGGTTTGATCCCACCGTATCCAATAGGGCGAGTTTATCGTGACCTGCTAGGAAGCCTGAATCAGATACTTGCAGCCAAAGCAGATGAGGTCTATTTTATGGTAGCGGGTATTCCTCTGCCACTTCATGAACATAGATAGTGACCCTCCCCATCTTCTCACCTTTGAACTTTTACACCAGGACACCACTGAAAAGATCAGTGAAGCGTACAACACGCCTGTGAAGGTGCTCTCCCCTGAAGGAGATGATGTGTTAATTATTCTTCCGGATTAATAGTGAAATTTCAATTGCGATCAAGACCTGACAGGTTTCTTGAATCCATCTTTTATTGAAAAATCCTCCAAAACAGAGTTCTTTTAGGGAGAAAAGTTACTATTAAAACCTGTCAGGTCTCAGGAAAACGATTCCTCACGTACCGAAAACCTATTGCCAAACTACTAAGTACTGGTTATTATTAAGTATCGAAGGGTTTTGACAGAGGAATTAAATATGAGATCATTTCATCAATACATGAATGAATATAAAAAGCAGATAAAGAAGGGTGACATCAAAGAAGCATACAATGGGTTGATGGAATATTTTAGGGATCTGAGATCATATTTAAAAAATAAATATCCTGATCACACCGTGTCTAGCAATATTTATTACGGATATATGGATATGACATACTTTTCCTTCACTCCAGGATCATTAAAACGCCACAAATTAAAAATCGCGATAGTTTTTATTCATGACACGTTTAGATTTGAAGTTTGGTTAGCGGCAAACAATAAAAATGTTCAAACAAAATACTGGAAATTGTTAAAGGAAAGCGATTGGAATAAATACCAAATAGTATCAACGCTCAAAGGCTTTGATTATATAATCGATCACATTTTAATTGACGACCCAAATTTTAGTGATCTGGATGCTTTAACAAAACAAATAGAGACAGGGACCTTGAAATTTATCGAGGATGTTGAGGGCTGGTTATCTAAAGCTAAATAGGGATAAAGCCCATATCCGTTTGGTTCAGGTTATTATCCAATCAGGCTTTAGGCTAAATTATCTAATCAAAGGCTTACGAAAATATCCAAGTGTTGGAGACAGTGGGCTTTAGCCCACTGAATAAATATAACGGAATCTTCCCAACTTGTACACTTGTAGCCAAGTTGTATCAGTTGTAGCAGTTGTATCGGTTGTAGAATCCACCCCCCCTCCAAACCGATACAACTTTCATGTGGTGGTGATGGTGGTGGTGGTGGGTATGGAGTGTGCAAAGCATTCTCCCAAAGCAAACCGAAGGTTTGCGACGCATTCGACAAACTCCTAAATCACATCACCTAAAGCATCCAGGATCGAATCGAACAATCTAGCCCCTTGGCCCTTTAAATAATCCCGCTTGATCGGGTCTGGGGAAACACCAAATTTGTGGATTTGAATGAGGGTGTTGTTTTTCTTCAATACCCTTTGCATGCCCTCCACACTGATGATCCCCGCAGCGGTATCCTCAAACACATAAACTGTACTTTTACTCAGAGCATTTGCCTCAGTAGAATGATCAGAATGGATCAGGTTATAAGCATTGATTAAACTATCCTCAAATCGATTTCCTAAAGCAACAAAGGCAGCCGCTAGCGCGTGCGTGGGGGCAGGTTTCATTAATGCCCCAACATCAGCATTCGTTTTTTGTGCCAGCCACCGGATTTCCCCGTTCCCAATGATCGGAAGCGAATCCAACCCCAAAAGCTCAGCCCCCAATTCAGCTTCGGGTGTACCCGCTTTCCCCAAAGCAATCGCCGAGGGCCGATTGGTCATGATCGCAGCGTTATGCTGGGGGTCTTCCAGCCACCTGAGAAGTTTGTCCTTTAAAGGGTTAATAAGAAGGAGTTTGTCATACTTTTGCAGGTAGCTCTCCACATTCAATTGATTTTCTCGTTGATAAGTTCTTTCAAAATTTTCACTCCCGAGCACAAGTTCTTGAAAGACGTTCAAAGTAAGGGAGTGTTTGATCGATTTGCTGTTTTTAATGATTTGAGATGGCTGCTTTGGGTCTACATGATATTTATAAGCAATATCCTCAATCGCTTGTTGAGCACGAAGAACCGCAGGCAGTTCAGCAGGCTGACCTTTGAGCGCTTCAAACAACTCGGGAAGTTTTATCCTTCTTTTGTACTGAAGCATATGAACTGTGCTAAGAGAAGTTGGAACTCGGAATTCTTTATCAATCGTACTAGCGTCTACCACCAGCAAGGCAGCACACAAAGCGCTTGAATCCCATTCACTAGAGATCCCTAGAGCTTCAAATTGAG
>SDBV01012492.1_pt1 | contig 10875 bp, 14 predicted proteins | sample 2277081 | NCBI WGS metagenome assembly SDBV01 (sample SAMN10402039, study PRJNA504765) | marine sediment metagenome | isolation source: marine sediment core GS10_PC15, 223 cmbsf | place: Arctic Ocean: Southern Knipovich Ridge | collected 2010
GTAGTACTCCTGCCCCTGCAAGTAGAGCCGGTACGCCTCGGCGTTTGCCGTGGGAGCCTCCGCGAGCAACTGCTGCTCCGACCCACCGAGCGTAGCGCCCACCGCCGCAACCACCCGCTGCGCAGGGTTAGTCGGGCGTGGGGTCCCGGCCTTGTGGCCCAAGACCTGGTACCGTACATTTACCGAAGTGAGTTCAATGTCCGCGCACCCGCCCCGAGGCTACCGGCATGGGGAGTCAACGCTAACGTGAATCTCCTCCGCGAAGAGAGCATCGCGTCCCACCTCCTCTACGGACTTCTCCGCGAAGGACTCCGCACCCCTGCCTACGCGCAGCTCGTGGCGAAATCACTGCTCTTGCAGATCCGGCACACAAAAGCCTCCCTCGACCGGATCCAGAGGGCCATCGCGGAAATGGGGGGGGCGAGGCCGCCACGGGACGAGATTCTGCAGGCCCTGAGGGGCAACTGTGTTGCAGCCAGAGCGCAACGTGACTGCAAGGTGGGCGGGACCAGCGATCTAGCGGACCGGTTTCGTACTCTTCTTGCTAGGAGCGGACACGACGGGTGAATCTCGACGACCAGAGAGAAGGCCCTCATCGCGGATGTCTGTTCGTCCTGGAAGGACCAGACGGCGTCGGAAAGTCTACGCTCGCAGCGGGCTTCTCGCAGCTCCTTCGCCGCCGCGGTACTGACTGCCGCCTGATGGCATTTCCAGGACGTGCGCCTGGAAGCCTCGGACACCACGTTTACTGCATCCACCATGACCCGGGAGCCTTCGGGATCGAGAGAGTTGAGCCCACAAGCCTTCAGTTGCTCCACATCGCAGCTCACATTGATGGATTGGAGCTGCAGATCCGCCCCTTGCTGAAGGCTGGGGTCACGATCGTTCTGGACCGCTATTGGTGGTCCACATGGGTGTACGGCATGGAAGCGGACGTGCCCCAGAGGTCGCTAGAGGCGATGATCGAGCTGGAGCGACAGCACTGGAACGGCCTGGCGCCCGAAGCTATCTTCCTCGTACTTCCGGACCGTCCCTTTGCAACGAAGCCTGACACCGACTGGTTCGCTCGCTTGAGTGCCCGCTACCGAAGCCTGGTCTCTGACACCGAGGACCAGGTGGTGCATCTTCTCGCGAACGAGGGTACCGTGGATGAGGAGGTCGCGCGTATGGTAGCCCTCGTTGATGATACGACTCTCAGCGGCCCACTCCCCGAGATACCAAAGTGACTAGTCGGCGTCCTCGAAGACCCTCCTCCGCCAAGCAATCGCAGCGGGCGCTCGGGGTAAACGCCCACGGCGAAACGGCAGGCTGCTTCGTCGCCACCCGTGGCAACTGGGCAACCAGGTCCCAACTGACTCGGCTCGGTGAGACATTAAGACTACTGCATGCCCGCTGGACGACGCGATTGTCGTCCCAAATAGTCCGGCTCTTGACTCCCTTCAGGGAGTGTCGGGGCGCTTTCAGATCCACCGCGGCGTCACTCGACCGCGTCTCCTTGCCTCGGCGTCCTCTGCCCCCCCGACTAGCATGAGCGAATGCGCCCGACCGTCCGGGCCGGCCTCTAACGCGTACGCCGGCCATCGTCGCACTCAGTCACCTGCTCGTGCCCGCACAGATGGGGCGTCAACACTCCGCGCTCGGCCTGAAGGAGATCTGGCTTGGTAAACACCTTTGAAGGGGAAACTGCCGATCAGGTCTGGCGGCTAGCCGCAAATCGGATTGCATCTGGCGTGGGCGCTTATCAGCCGGGTCGAGGGGGGCCGACGCGAGAACTCCTTCACGCACTCGTCGCTATCCGAAATCCGCTTGAACGCTGGGTACTGTCGCGGGTTCCGCCAATGAATCCCGCGTTCGCCATCGCCGAGGTGGTCTGGATCATGTCCGGCTCAAGGAGCGCCCACTTCGTCAACCACTGGAATCCTGCACTCCCGCGGTTTGCGGGCCGATGCGCGAGTTATCATGGCGCTTACGGTCAACGGCTTCGCGACAACCTCGGCTTCGACCAGCTTGAGCGCGCCTTCGCTGTGCTCTCAAGAAATCCTGAAAGCCGGCAGGTAGTTCTTCAAATCTGGGATGCACGAATAGATCTACCCGATGACGCTGGAATGCCCAGCGCCGACGACGTTCCCTGTAACATCGTCTCCATGCTAAAGGTCCGTAACGGGCACCTACATTGGACCCAGATCATGCGAAGCAACGACCTCCACCTCGGACTGCCTCACAACATCGTGCAGTTCACGACACTACAGGAGGTCCTCGCAGGTTGGCTCGGGTTGGGCGTGGGCCAGTATGTACAGTTAAGCGACAGCCTACACGTTTACGAGCGAGACCTTGACAACGTCTGTCATGTTGAGCCTATCGCAATACCAGAGACGACCGATTCACTGCGCCTGCCGAAGGCGGAGTCGGATCACGTGTGGCGAGAGCTTCTTGAACGAATGAATGTACTCGCGCAGGAACCGCAACTGACACGGGACCGCTGGAAACGCTTGGTGTACAGCTTCGAGGCACCGGGATCCTTTCAAAACCTCATGTACATTGCTGCGGCAGACGATGCGCGCCGTCGAGGTTGGGCAGGTGCGGCTGAGGCAGTGGCGAGGCAGTGTGCCAACCCCGTGCTACGGCTGGGTTGGGAGAGGTGGGCCCTCCGCCAGCGCAGCTCGTCCAGTCATCGTTCCCAAGCCCCGCTCAGCGCCGCAGCGACTGGAGGCGACGCTTGATCGGGACCTCGGGTCTGCCAATGCCCGATTCTTCGCCCAGAATCGCTCTGGTATGCGCTCCGGCGGGCTGCGGTTTTAAGGAAGCCGTCAACCAACTCGGAAAGCTTCTCCGTGACCAGCATGGGGAGCAGGCTGTTGCGATTCAAGATGTCGAGGATGTTCTCTGCGAGAAGGATGGAGAGGCCTCGCATGCCCTCAGAGGTCGGATTCCCGACAACCGCCAAATCTCAATGCGTGAGGTGACCTATCACCTCCCCGCTCCGCAGGTAATCCGCCTTTGGCAAGCTGCGCTTCGGCGAGCACTGAAATTCCTCACCGAATCTACCGCAGCCATTCGCCTTCTTGCGTGTCATCTCAATCTCTACAGTGCGAGACGACGCGAGTTCTATTCACCTTTCGACACGGCGCCCCTTCAAGAGGTCGAGATTTCACACGTGATGCTCTTGATCGATGATGTCTTTGATATGTACAGACGACTGAGCACTCGAGACCATATCTACGACGAAGCCAAAGGAGTGCGGCAGTATTCGGAGAGCATCTGGGAAGAGGAAGGGAAAACCGGCGAGCCAGAATTCACAGCTCCCACCAAACGCAACCTCGAGCTTGAATGGAAGATAGGGGTCCTTAGTTCGCTGCTGGCATGGCGGCACTCAGAAATGATGGTGGCGGAATCCCTTGCACGGCAACTTCGGGCTTCATACACCGTCTTTGGTACGAAGCAATTAGCGTCCGCCGCCTGCCGCTGGCTAACCAACCTAACTCCAGGTTCAGTGTACCTTTCCCATCCAATCTCGCGCCCGCGGAAAGTACACCGTAGACAGGGGGAGTGGCCTGACGTAGTAACCGAATTCAATCAGTTGCAAGAACGCCTGCTGCGTCAGGAGCTAGTTGCAATAATGCCAACGGCAATCGACGAGTATCGCCTCGCTCGTTCCAGGTGGGGAGGTGAACTCACCCCTCGGTTCCCCAAACTCGATTCAAGGTGGCCTCTGCCGGGCGACGACAACAACACGCCGCTGCTGTACTCGGACTCACGTGACGGGCCTGAGCACACGTTTCTTCTGATGCCTGAAGACTATGCCGACGATGCCCGATGGAATGCTCAGCTCAGATTGCTTGAGGCCGCCGTCAAAGCAGAAATCCCTTTCCGTGACCATCAACTCGTGGTGGCAAACCATCACCTCTTGATCTACCGACCCCTGTTCCAGGACGGGAGGTTCTCTAGCGGTGTTTCCGCCGAGATCGCCTACTGGGCCGATTTGAGCGAGACTGAGCCGGATCGCAATCGCAGAGCGGTATTCTTGCACCTGAAAGTGGACGTGCAAGTGTTGCTAGTCGAAGCCAGGAAGTCGTCGGACTATTCAAGGTTGATGCACCAGGAGCTCGAACAGGTTCTCCGAGACCGTGGGTTGGACACCGAACACGCGAAACGCAGCGCTGATGCAGTCATCCAGGGCAACCGACCGCAGCTACTGGATGCGGGTCCCGATATCACAACGGAAGATGCCACGGATCTGCGTCAACAAGTCCATAGGGCTGCTCTTGGCGAGTTGCTCACCGCCAGCCAGCTTAGCAATCCTCGCGCCGACGCATGGATTCTTGACAGCTTCGAGGAATTGGACACGGAGCTTCCGCGGATCGTGAAATTCCTACGGGGCGAATGCGAAAGACCAAGACAGTGGGAGGCACGGTGTCCAGAGCTGGAGGGATAGTGCAGTGGATCTTTGGGTTTTCCGGAATCGTGGTGGGGTAAGGGTGCAGCATTGCCTAGAGCTCACGTTGGAGGGAAAGAGTTAGGTCGAGGCGATTCTCGAAGTTGAAACAGCTGGACACCAGACACCCAACAGTTGAGGCCTTGGGCCGGCTGTTGCCCGAAGCGATCTGTAGTGGGGGATGTTTCGGCTCGTGGCTACAACACCCTAGCTCGCTGCCGAGATCCACGCGGAGATCGGCTTACAATGAAGCCCAAACAGAGGCGGTCGAGGTGTGCATCCGTCAGTTGCTTGTCAGAATCGGGCTTCAGGTGGATGTGCAGGTCGACAAAGGGCCTGGCGGACAACGGCTTTGGCCGGCCGGTTTTGTTGGAAGCATTTCCCACTAGGGTACCGTGGTCTTGGGCATTGATCTCGAGCGATTTGAGGACGCTGATCTTGGTGCCCTAGGCCATACGATTGCGCCGGAGGGCCTGCCCTCAGGCACTGACCCCACTCTCGGTACTCTCCTCGTGTTCGCCGCAAAAGAGGCCATATTCAAGGCCCAGTACCCCCAAACCGGAGATTCGATGGAGTTTTCCGCGTTTTTGCCGACACCCATGGCTGCATCCGTGACAACTCTCTGGAACGAATAGTTGATAGTGAATGCCGAGTACGTTCTGCGCCGCATTCGCGAGAATCATGTCACTGGATCCTCATGTACATTCGTGCTATGTGGCCTTCAAACCCCTTCGCGTAGGTACGTCGATTGGGAGATCAAGGCCACGCTTGACAAACAGCACGGATTGGTTGGTGTGTTGTTGCCGACAAACCCTACTTTGCGAAACGGCGGTACACACAAGCCTGGTCGGCTACAAGACAACATTAATTCAGGTTACGCCCCGTTTGTCAGCTGGACCGAGCTAATCGCGGGCGGACCAGTGGAACTCAAAGAGGTAGTAGAGAACGCCATCGCATTATCAAAGGACTTGATCCGTAACTGGCGACCGTTACGGCACCGCAACGGGTGAGCTGATGACCGGTTGGAAGCGTAGATCATTGAAGCTGTTCGTTTGTTTCCACCCGGCGAGCATCCTTGCGCCGGCCATTGCGCAGAAAGTCGCGCACTCCTTTCGTGGAAGGCGCACTGCTGACAACCCCGACATCCTGGGCGTCCCGGTCGCATTCCGCTCCGAGCCAGTGGGAACCGCCGACGATGGACCAGCACCGATAGATGTCACAGGTGCGGAGCACACGGGGGTAATTCTCCTACTTGATGACACCCTAGCTGCGGAGGGGAAGGACGGTTGGAAAACGTTTGTACGCGATGTCGTGGACCGGACCGAAGCAATATCACGCGGGAGCGTCACGGTTTACCCCGTGGCACTAACGCTAGACGGTCGAGATTTCGGGGCGCTTGGTGAGGAAGGAATCAATGCGATCCGGTACTACAACTGGGACGAGAGCGACAGCGCAGACTATTCGCGTACTGATCGGCTTATCGCCACACTGACTCGTCAGCTGTGTGATGATCTCCGCATAAACTGGAGGGCGCAGAATGAGCCAGGGGTGGAATTCCGCCTCGTCGAGCGCGCCGTTCCGAAAGTGAAAATATTCTTGAGCCATGCCAAAACAGATGGCGAGGAATTCACCAAGCGCCTTCGCATGCGAATTCACGAGCAGACCGACCTCGCCACCTTCTTTGATGTGAATAGCCTACCGCCAGGCCGGCGTTTCGCACCTCGCTTTCGCGATGAGATTAACGAAAGTGCCTTCCTCGCCGTGCATACTGACGAGTACTCTTCGAGGGAGTGGTGCTGCCGTGAGGTTCTGTACGCTAAGGAGCTGGCTCGTCCAATCCTGGTCGTGAATCTACTTGAGAAAGGTGAAGTGCGAGCGTTTCCGTATCTAGGCAACGTCCCCGTCATTCGCATCGGTGGTGCAGGCAACCAGCACCTTGATCGCGCCGTGGCCAGGCTCCTCGATGAGGTAATGCGCGATCTGCTTTGGCACCGAACGGTGAACGAACTCATCCGCGACTCGGGCAGTCGAATCCGTGCCTACGCGCGGCGACCTGAGACCACTGACGTCGCGTACCTGCTGGCTCAGAATGTCAGCCCCGAACTGATAGTGTACCCGGATCCGCCGCTTGCGACTGCAGAGTTGGAGCTTCTGCAGGCCTTGCTTCCGGAGACGGAATATTTAACACTTACTCAACTGGAAGCACACGGCGCACCCTAGGTAACTGAGATGGCACGCTGGCTCGCGGGACATACCGTTGCAGTTTCGATTTCTGAAAGCGAGGACCTCGGGCGACTCGGCCTGGAACCCGACCATGTCCGTGAAGTGTTGGAGCGTATAACGCAGCAGGTTTTGGCCCTTGGGGCGACGCTCGCGTACGGCGGGGACTTACGGCAAGGCGGATTCACATGGGATCTAGTCAACTACGCGAACCGCTACAATGTCAAGGGAGAAACGTCGATCGTTCACTACTTCGCTTGGCCGTTCTATGAAGAGTGCACGTCCGAGGAGATTCAAGACTTTCGGAAACTCCTGCAGGGCTTCGGACGCCAGGTACTACTGGGCCCGCGAGGTGAAGAGCTAAATCCCAAGGACCTATCCAAACGCCGCTGGAGGCGAACTGCGAAACTCCACGCGCAGGCTCTCTCTGCAATGCGTAAGCGGATGAACGACGATTGTCAGGTCCGCGTGGTGCTGGGCGGCAGGAGGACGGGCTACCTAGGCGTGATGCCGGGCGTAGCCGAAGAGGCCTTTCTTGCTTGGGATGCGTTCAAACCATTGCTTGTCCTCGGCGGATTTGGCGGAGTCGCGTCCGATATCGCGGGTTCGCTCGGACTCTATGAAGGTGATTGGGCCCAACCCGAGCGAAGCGACAAGGCCTACCGACAAATGCTTGCGCACTTCAACGAAGGAAGCGCACGTTTCCGAAAGTCGATACCCATCCCGCCGAGCGATTTGGAAACACTGGCACGGACACATGACGTGCAGGAGTGCGTCGCGCTGACACTCAGGGCCTTCAAGGCGGTTTTCCAGAAGTACTGATGCAGAAGCGGACATGCCCAAGCTTGACGGCACCCGAGTGATCCCACAATCGCGGTGCGCAGAACGGAAACGCACGGAGTGAGCTTAGTTCGCAGAGGAGTGAGCGACATGCCGCGTCCACAATCGAACGGCAACACCGAACCTCGCACGCGGCAGCACTTGCTGGCCGGGTTACGTCCTCCCACCCTAGCGGTTGGTCAGCCCGCAGAGTTGCGCTCGGCTCCGGAAATTATTTCCCGCAGATCCGCGCCGCGCCCGACGAAAGTCTTCGATACGTACTGGCGATTCGCGGCGGAACGCCAGCGGATCTTCTTCCTGCGCGCTAAGGCGGAACCGCCCCCCTGGACAGACGATCCAATCCTGCAACGGTACAAGTTCACCAACGCTTACCGCGCGTCGGATCGGGTCAGTCAGTACTTGATCCGTGAAGTTATCTACGATGCGGAACGCGATTTTGTCGACACGTTTTTGCGAATCGTCCTGTTCAAGATTTTCAATCGGATCGAAACGTGGCAGACCCTGGAACGGGCGATCGGCGACCTTAACGTGGCTGATTTCGACCCACTCCGTCTCGGTGCTGTACTTGAAGGCGAGCTCGCCGCCGGCCGCCGCATTTACTCAGGTGCTTACATCATGCCCACTGGTGGCCGCAAGCAGCGGAAGCACCGTCTCCATCTTGAGCTTCTCGCATCCATGGTACAGGACCGTCTACCCAACCGAATCGCGAGCTGTAATTCAATGGAGGAGGCCTTCGAGGCGCTCCTCGCATACCCTAGCGTAGGGCCGTTTCTCGCATATCAATGGGTGACCGACCTCAATTACGCACCTCACCTGAACTTCGATGAGATGGAGTTCGTCATGCCCGGTCCCGGTGCCCGGGACGGCATTCGCAAATGCTTTATGGATCTCGGGGATTGGACGGAGGCGGATCTAATCCGGTGGGTTGCCGACAAGCAAGAACAACAGTTTGAGCAGCTGGACATCGAGTTTTCATCGCTGTGGGGTCGACGCCTTCAGCTAATTGATTGCCAGAGCTTGTTTTGTGAGGTTGACAAATACGCACGTATGAAACACCCTGAAGTGACTGGTCATAGCGGTCGCCGGCGAATCAAGCAGCTGTTCCGGGTCGATACGCGGGCGATCGAGTACCTCTATCCTCCAAAATGGGGGCTCAGCGGAAGTGGTGCGCTGCGAGCCTTGCACACTCGCACCGTCTAAGAGGTCGGCTCAACGTTGGAGCTAGATGTGAGCAAAACGAAAAACCTGTTCATCAGCCACGTTCATGAAGACGACAAGGAAGTCCAGGATTTGAAGCAGCTGTTGCGGGACCGCGGCTATGACATCCGCGATAGCTCGATTGACAGCTCGAAGCCAAATCAAGCCCAAAGCGAAGAGTATATCAAATCCGAGATCCTTGGACCACGAATCCGATGGGCCGGTGTTGTTGTCGTGCTTGTCTCGCCCGGCACACACCAGAGCGACTGGGTCGACTGGGAAATTGAGTACGCGCACAAGAACGAGACTCGTATTGTCGGCGTTTGGGCTCAAGGTGCGAAAGAGGCTGACCTTCCGGAGAACCTTGATCGCTACGCAGATGACATGGTGGGTTGGCAAGCTGACTCCGTAATGGATGCAGTGGAGGGGAAGACGAACAACTGGGTCGGGCCTGATGGAAAACCACGAGAGCCCCGAAACATCCCGCGCTACAGTTGTCAGTAAGGCCGAGCCAAACGATGGTTCTGTACTCCTACGTCGTTGCTCGTGACTACGGATTTGCGCCCAACCCCTTCTTTGGAGTCTGCACTCTCGCCACGTGTAAACCGCTCATCCGAAAACACGCTCAGGTCGGCGACTGGGTCGTTGGCACCGGATCCAAGCGCTACGGACTCGAGGGTCGACTTGTCTACTCGATGGAGGTGGCGGAGATTCTAACATTTGATGAGTACTGGAGCGAATCGCGTTTCGTCCGGAAGCGACCAAACCTGCGAGCCAGCCTAAAGCAGGCCTTTGGAGATAACATATACCATCGCGATGAGAAGACTGGGCGGTGGCGTCAAGAAAACTCTCATCACAGTCATAACGACGGACGCGCGAATCGGGGAAACATACGGCACGATACCCAGACGCCCCAAGTATTGATCGGACTCAAATATGCGTATTGGGGAGCATCTGGACCTAAGATTCCACGGCGGTTTCGCGGTAGCGTTGACGTCTGTTGCCACCGCGGTCACAAGTGCAGGCTATTCCCCGAACCCTTCGTGACGCAATTCATCGAGTGGATAAAGTCGCTGGATCAGACAGGTTACCTAGGAGATCCAGCAGAGTTTTCAATGTAGGCGCGGACTGATCAGGATCGGTCTGCGGAGAAGAAGAATGATGTGGCTCACCGAGTACAGCGCTAAGGCTGCCAGAACTGATCAGCTCCTGGATCGTAGAGATCATTGCGCGCTCTTAATAACAGGCGTGCTGGGCCGGGCGTGGCGAATGCAGGAACCGGTTCGCATAGTCGAGAACCTCCTCGTTCCAAGTTCTCGAAAAGCGCATGGGATTGGCACCGAACACCGAACGCCCGAACGTGTACTCCTGAGGAAACCTACCCCACCTCACTCCGGCGGAGGTGCGGGCAATGCGCCGACCGCGGTGACCTCTGGGTGCGCACCGTCATCGCCGTGCTGCTCGCCATCGCCTCGACGCGCCCTGCAGGAAATAGATCGAATCGCCACTCGAAGCCATTGGCCGCATATCACATGGGATCCGGAAGCGTCCGCTCTTGGCCGTTATCGGCGGCAACAGCGTCGCCCAGGCGCTCGTTTGCTCTATTTGTCAACTAATTATGAAGGTACGAGATCCGTGAACATCAGCCCGCTTTGGAGAGAAACGATGCGAGTGCGTAACACCACGATTGAGCGGCTGCTAAAACCGTCGGAGGTCTGTCAGATTCTTCGGGTCAGTCGGCGGACGCTAACGCAATTAACGGCAACTGGCGTGTTGCCGTTCGTTCGCATAGGTGGGTCCGTTCGTTTCGTGCCGTCCTCTATCACTGAGATTCTCCGGGCTCAAGAGATTACCGTAGGACAGAGCTGTGAATAACATCTTCGAGGAGCGCCTACTCGAAACAGCCAGCAACAGCGGTCTCGTCTACCTGGATGCCGAGACGATGGTGCCGCTTTTTCAGCAGATGAACAATGCAAGAAAGCCCTGGGCCGAGGTCAAGGCGGTACTCGCAGACGTGTATCGGAAGCTGGACCTCGAAGGTATCGGTTCTGACCGCCTCAGGACACAGGTCGCCGAGGAGATCGCAGCTATTGATGGTCCAATCCGCCGCACACTCCACATTCTTGGACGCCTCGAGAAACACTTATCGAGTCGATCTTGACGTGCCCGGATTATTACAACCAACC
>SDBV01012493.1_pt1 | contig 10875 bp, 8 predicted proteins | sample 2277081 | NCBI WGS metagenome assembly SDBV01 (sample SAMN10402039, study PRJNA504765) | marine sediment metagenome | isolation source: marine sediment core GS10_PC15, 223 cmbsf | place: Arctic Ocean: Southern Knipovich Ridge | collected 2010
GATCTGATCATTGCCTCGGCATCGATGAGAAGATCAGTATAAAATGACTTAATTTTATCCTGATAATTGTGAATACTGTAATCTATTTGAGCATCCTCAATTGAGAGGAAGTTGTAGTTTGTACTCGGAACGACGGCCAGAAGCTTCAGCTCTGAACCGAATTTATCAGCGAGTGCAGCAGCGTGATCTAGTGCCTTATCCGACTGCTTAGAGCCATCAACTGCAACCAGTAAACGCTTGTACATGATTCAATAACTGAATGATACAAGATAAGTTTATATGTTTAATATATTTTTCAAGTATAAAATTAATATTTGTGGTGAGTATTGCCGGCCCTAGAGCGCGTGCGCACGTATAAAAAGGGTGCTATGCAAGAGCATAGCTTTAGACACCTCGTTCGTAACTTTATTTACTCGTTAAAGCACCTATTGCATTCTCGCGCAGCTTAGCCGCGGATTTCAACCTGTTCCTTTTCTCTATTACCCGTTTTTTGTCTGTTTTTAGTTTCTCACGACTCGCAGCGATCTGTTCTTTGACTCTTACCGGGGCTGTGCCACCGTGGGACAAAAGCGTCATAACGCTGTTCTCGACGCTGAATGCCTCCTTCAGTTTCTCGTCGCTTATCTTTAGGTGTTTACCGTAGCCCACATATTCCAAAGCAGCTTTGTCTAAGAGCTCAGGGGTAACATCCGCCATCTCCATGCCTTCTTCGAGAGCCCGCCTTGTCATGATGGCTGTGATCTGGTGGGCTGTCCTCCATGGTAGTCCATTATCCTGCACCAGGATCCTGCACAGGGCGGCATTGCCCATGAACCCGTATTCGCAGAGCTCTCTCATTCGTTCCGTTTTCCATATCGTAGTCTCTACGAGTCCACGCGCAAATCTCAGAGAGTTTACAGTCAATCGTATTGCATTCATCATATGTTTGAAGTCATGCCCTCTATAGAGCATTGAACGCCTTATATCTTCGTTAACACTCACAAGACGGCGCATGGACGGATTCTTCTTTTGAGACATAATACTGCTTGTACCTGCATACCTATCGGCAACATCAGCCATCCTAAACTCATAAGAGCACCAAAGTTGAAGGTCATCGCCCAACCTGGCAGTTACATCAGTTATCGCTGCGAGAAGCGCAAAAGCTTCTAGCCTATAGTCATAGTTATGATAAACGTCCAGAGCGTTATCGAACACACCATCAAACCCTGCTAGTTCGGCGGTTCGTTGAAGGTTGATTGGGAAATCGCTGCCCGCTCCATCTGCGGTGCCTAACGGACTTATGTTTGTATGTTTGTACGCTAGCTCAAACATCTCGAATTTTCTTTCCAACATTGTCACGAAAGACTCGAAGTAAAATCCGAGAGTCATGGGTCGTGCATGTTGGATGGCCGTATATTCGGGCAATATCGTCTCGACATGTTCCTCAGCTAGATTAAGCAAAGATTCTCTTGTTTCATTTACCTCATCAGCGACATCTAGCAATAGGTGTCTCTGCTGAATTCTATGGTAGCAAGGCCTAAGATCGTTGCTGCTCCTACCGGCATGTATGTAGCCACCTACGTCCCAACCCAGTTTTTGAATAAGATAAGCCTCGCCGGAATGAGCTACGCCTCCTGCCTTTTTTCTGGCTTCATCGATGCCTTCTTTCTCCATCTCCTTTAGAGCCGTCAATAGTTTAGCACCTATCTCCTTGGGGATTATCCCCTCTTCTGTGGTCATTATCACGTGAGAAAGATCGAAGAGATGGTATGCATGGTATTCAGGTATGCTACGTTCATAGGTATCGAAGGGTGCTGCGTCTTCCATTAGCCTACCTATGCCACATCTTTCATAAAACCAGCCATGACCCCTATACTCAGATTCCTTAGGAATATGTGTCATCTTTCCAATGCTTATGTATTCTCTATCATCAGTCATTTGTTATCCGATTTATTAATAGTAGATATGTATTTAAAAAATTTATTGCACGTTCGTCTTTTCTCGGAATTCAACCCGACAATAAAAAAAAAGGGGTTAATTATTTAACAATATAGTAATTGACTGATTCAACGAGTTTTTCAGATGCCTGAGTTAATTCTTTTCTTTTACCTGCTAGCCAGTTTGATTCTTCTTCTAATGTATTTTTTGATTTATTTATCATCCTTTCCATTTCTTCTTTACTTGTGCTCCCTCTAGTAATCCTAGTATTAATGAATATTACTGGATCAAGAACATTTCTTATCTCATCAGTTGACATTTCTAGAGTAATCCCTATTGTTTCTTTAGCAGCTCTGTCAACCATGCTTCCAGTTGTTTCAAGAGGTGCCTTTCCTTCATCAAGTGCTATTCTTACAAGTCTTCCAACGACATGGTGAGCTGTCCTATAGGACAATCCTTTTGTCTTTACAATGAAATCAGCCAGATTACTAGCTGTATTCCAATTTTTTGATGCAAGTTCTAGCATTCTATCTTCATGGACGATTAATGTTTCTATTATGTCAGACATGAACTCTAGCATGTTTTTAGTTAAATATAGCGAATTGTTTGTTATTGGAACTTGTCGAGTAGATGTATCTCCCGTGCCTTCTTGCTTTATACAGCCTAGAGCCGTTGAAAGCCAGCTTATCGAAGAACTTGTAGTGCTTTTAATATTCTCTAGAGCAGATGGGTTTTTTTTCTGTGGCATTATGCTACTTGAACCACAGAATTCATCGGCGGTTTCTAAAAGCCTGAATTCATATGTGGACCAAATATGAAGATCTGTAGCAAGATCATTCATATGAGACATGAGAATTGATAGCATAGCTACTAGCTCAGCCGCATAATATTGTTCTCTGCCAAATTTTGCATTATCAATTATTCCTTCAAACCCTAGCAGTTCAGTTGTACGGATTCTGTTAAGAGGCCACGAAGTACCTACTAATGCTACGGTTCCTAATGGATTTAAATTTGTTCTAGAGTATGAATTTATTAGTCTTTGAAAATCTTTGCTGAAAAACTCTTCAAAGTATCCTAGCAAGTAGTGACCGAATAACCAAGGTTGAGCATGCTGCATATGAGTATAGCCTGGCATAACTGTATTACGATATTTTATTGCTGTTTTTAAAATAGTTTTTTGAAGTTTTATCAATGCTTCGATTACATTGATAAATTTATTGCGGGCATATAATCGTTTAACAGTTGCACCCTGATCTATTCGACTCCTTCCAGTATGCATTTTCCCGCCTATGCCTTCACCTATTTTCCCAAATAGATAATCTTCTACTTGTAGTAGAAAACTTCCTTTTCTTGGATCAGTTGGAAATTTATTTTTGCCTAGTTTTTTTATCTCAGTAAGAACTTTGAGAATTTTCTGTCCTTCTTCTCTTGTTATTATCTCCTGTTCAACTAACATGACTGTATGTGCCAGATCTACATCGATAAACTCTGAAAAGCTTTCCATTTCTGCTTTCAGTCCGGGAGTCATTACATATTTTAGCAGGCTTTCTGATGGAGGAACTTTCAATCGGGCTTCAGTCATCGAGACACTTTTAGCTTTTTCTCCATTCAATTTTTTTCCTATTAACGTTTGCTTTGTTTTTATATTTAAAATTATCGTGAGATAATTTATTTTTTCGCGAGTAGAATATTAAAAAAAGGGGAATTTTATCCAAATATCTCTTCGGGTAGATATAAAATGTGCTTTGGTACATTTTCAACTCTTTCGACGTTAGTGTATAACATGCTTCTCAATAGATCGTCTGTCAATGTGTTAATTAAACGGACAATTCCCTCACTTTCATCGGCAATAACAGCCCATACAACAGTGCATCCAATAAGTACGCAACTAGCGCCTAGAGCTAATGCCTTTAGAACATCTGTACCTCGTCGGATTTGGCTATCCATTATTATATCAAGTTTTCCATCAACTGCTTTTTTTATTTTTTTTATCGCTTCGATTGGAGTTATTGAAAAATCGATGTTTCCACCATTATGATTTGAAATCACAATCGCATCGGCCCCCGCTTTCATGCAACTTTTAGCATCGGATTTTGAAAGAATGCCTTTAATGATAAAAGGGACATTAATTTCCTTTTGCAATATTTTCAATTCATCTACAGATAATGGTTTCCAGGGTATAGCATTTCTATCGATAGGCGTATATAAGTTTCTTAATCCTCCGCTTGAATCTACATCTACTCCAACAGCGACGCAACCGCATTCTTCAGCTTCTAGAAGTCTATTAAGAAGTTCATCACGATCTTTAAGGCATTTATTAATATGAATCATCGGAGCACCTAAATCTGCATAGTCTTTTGTAAGGCCCTTTGGCATAGGAGCACCCATCCATAATATAGTTCCAGTTTCTTTAGCGGCAGTAGCCATTTTTGGTATTCCATTTTCAACAAAGGTCTCCATCATTCGCATAGGGGCTATCATGATTGGTGTATCAAGTTTAATGCCAAAAAGTTCGGTCTCGGGACTTGGATCAATATCATGTATTATTTGTTGTTTGAAGAAAATGCTATTATACAATTTTCTATTACGCCTCACATCAGATGAAGTCTCAGAGCCACCATTAAACCAATAATGATTGATTGTCCTGGGGTTAATTCCACGAGCTTTCATAATGTCTAAGCTTTTTTTCCACATTTCATGGACAATAGGACCAAACTCTATTTCAGGTTCAAACATAAGTTGATTTACCGATTAAATAATGATAATTAATTTTATTAAAGTTTTTGCATTGAAAATAGATTTCTTTTTTTTAATAAATATTACTTTAAATAAATTTAAAAAAAAAGGGGGATTAGTTTTTCTTTCGATATATATCATAAAGCACCAATGCTATTGCAATAGGTATTAGATAGTAAGTTGGATATACCAGTAGTTCCCCTAGTCTGTCAATTAAGATAGACGATCTTCCCATTACTGCATAAGCGAATCCGCCACCGAAAGCAATCATTAGAAAGTGTTGGCCAATTTTACTTATAGTTCCTAATGCCCCTGTGGATTCTTTTGAATAGAAGAAGACAAGCAGTCCTGTGCAAACGCCGATGAGTATGATTATGTTATTGATGTTATTCATGGGTTTGATTGTGTCAATTATTTGTGTAATTACTTGTGTTTCTACTCCTGCTCGCATATTTAAACCGATTCCGGTACCAACTAGTACGGCTGAGGGTATTCTGGTCACCCATCTTTTTGATGGCATGTATTTGGTGAAATATAGCAACCCAAGGATTATGGGTATGACATAAACGGCTTCTCCTTCTAGGACTCGGTAGATACCGAAATCCCAAAATCGTTTAAGACCTATAGCAGTTGTAAATCCTGCCATTCCACCGATTAATACATGTTGTCCGAACTCGAAGAATGGGTTATCTTTGTAAAGGAAACTAAAAATTGTTAGTACAAGAGTGCCAGAGATTAAGCTTACAATTATATCAGTCATATTGCTTGTTCACTCCTTTTTTCTCAGGTTTAGAACGAGATGCTAGATATCCTATGTTTCCGAGAACTATCGTGATAATTATTACTACGTGTATCAATGAATGAGAGTCCATTGCAGGTATGGCGTCACCTAAATAGCCAGTAAGCAGTTCATATTCAGCGGCACCTCTTAAACTTGCTAAGAATCCGGTAAGTTGACCTGAAGCTATATAAGGTACCATACTAGCATAGTCTAGTCCACGAGCTCCTCCAGTTATTGTTACACCATATCCAGAATACCATTGTCGGATATAGTGGAAGGGGTATTCGGAACCACCAGTCATAGATATTGCTAGATCAATGTCCTCGGCGCTGTTGAAATCCTCCATTATAGGTAACTCAGATAGAGAATTTCCATAATAGTCTTTACTGATCAATTCTTTTACATCATCAGCAAAAGCAGCTATTGCTGTTTCGTGACCAGGTATAAACCCAAGATGAACATAGTCTACTCCATATGTTTTTCCATATTGTTCAGGATTTACCTTTGCGAAAACTGTTTCTTCTACTATTGCTGAGTCAGCAGCATAGAACGCAATAGTTACAATTTTTACGTCCATTTGTACAAGGTGACGTAGAAAAACGATAAACATCGGTTCCATTTCACCTACATCCATGAAACTGAAGTCCGCAGAAATAATAACCAATCCTCCTGGTGGAACACTGTCAATGGTTTCATACACCGTTCTAGTAGCATCAGAGACCTTCATCGGAAGACCTATTGGATATAGTATAGGAAACGCGGCTGCTATAATTATAGCAATGAATATCCATCTACTATCGATTCTTTGTAAGCGTTCCAATGACATCTAGTCTCTTCCCTCCTTTTTACCGAATTCACCGAAAGATCTTCGTTCGTTTCCAGATAGTACTCGTAGTCCGTATGCAAGTATTCCAAGGCCTATACCGATGGATAGAGCACGCATGGCAGACATGTTAATGACGCTCATTATCCAGTCGCGAGCAGCGGGTGCACCAGGCCATATCGCCTCCCCAATAGGGGCGTTGGCGATGAAAACAATTATGGCACTTATAGTGAAGGCTAGAGATGTTGAGTTTTTGGCTCTAAATCCACGGTAGGCCATGCTAGCCATGAATAGCGAAACCATACCCCATATAGCTTCGTTCAATGCACCTACAGTTGGAATATAGTATATACTATGTTCAATATTTGGAATAGCCGTTACAAAGAAGAAGAATATGAAAGTGACGAAAAGTACTGGGGTATATTTCCATCCTCCCGCTTTATTTTGGAACTTTTTATAGTTCCTTAATAGAAGATCTAAGCCACCTATTGCTAGTGCCAGACTGACCATGGGAACAACCATTCTTTGGACGAGAACTGAAAAATCGTTTAAAACCGGTATGTCAATGAAAAACGGGACTATTGCGACTAGTGCAAGTACTGTGATTATAATTTGTGGTAATTGATTTCTCAATACATTCTGTGACATTCATCATCACCTCATGATCTTAAGATGTCCAGTATTGCTGTATTTCCTATAGTTGCAAAAAGTGATCCGAGAATTGTCAATGCTATAAGTAAAAGTTTGCTATAATCAGATGTTACCACACTAGCTATTTGAACTGGATTCCCTGAAAGTATTGCTCCTGCCGAGAATAGATCCTCGCCGATGAATTGATAGTCAGAAGCTGCCACTACAAAAGGAATCAACCAAGGATTTGCACTTCCACATATCTGAAACGCACCAAGTTCTCTTGCTGTTTCAGCTAGTATAAAGAACTCCGAGCCCATGCCACCTACGATGAAGTTAATGTAAAGATTATCATTCTTAATTGATAATAGAGACCCACCGGCTAATCCAGCATCGTGATCTGCATAAAATCTTACATCTGGTTCAGTAGGATCGCCTTCTGATCGATAAGCACCTCGCATCAATTCTTCGGCGTATGCTATCTGCGCTGGAACTCCAACTGAAGCGACTATTTTAGCGCCTAGTCTTGAAGCAATTTTAGTTGCATGTCCAAGAATAATGTATCCCATCTGAACGTGTGTTCCTCTTGAACCATACATCGATGTTCTTCCAGGACAAAAGTGTACACCAGCTCCCATTTCCACAGCCCTTCCGATAGCCTCCTCGATGCCATCTATGGCTGGAATCTTTTTTTTCAGTTGTATATTTTTTGTCTCAACTATCCGAATTAAATATGTCAGTATAGAAAGGAATATGAGTAGAAATAGACCGTCAAAAATTCTTCCAGATATCAAGATACTCAAGTTTTGTTCAACTCTTTTTCCGAATGCGTTGTTATCTTTTATGATATAAAATATTTTCTATGCGAGCGCGCATCGTATATAGATTAAAATATGTGGGGAGTGTTGCCGGCCCTGGAGCAAGGACGAGAATACCCGGGAGAAGGAACCCGCCTGGCGCGCGCGCCAAGGATTTATTTCTCGATGATCTCCACGTTCGCCCGAGGTACCGTCACGACAGTGCCGTCTCCAAGCTCGACATCCAGGACTCTTACGTAGGACTCTGACTCCAACTGCTGGAGCTCGACGGGGAGAAATGTCACTAATCCGATTGCCCCGAAGTAGGGTTTCCTGATAATGCGCACTGGGGTGCCAGGAACCATTCCGGAGGATAGCTCCTCCGATCCCGGCTCTGTAATCTCTTGGTGGGGTATGATTATCTCGGGCCTTAGGACCCCTGCCCTGATCTGGGTGGCCCCGTTCACCGAGGCCTGGTAGCCCTCGAAGCTCTTCAGAAGATCAAAGGTGGACTGGGACATCCGCATCGTCCCGAAGCCCTCCGTAATGATGACGGTCAGACCCAGCTCCTCCTGCCCCGTGATGGCTACGCCTATCTCTTCTCCAGTAAAAGCAATCAGGTCGTCATGACGGATCCCTCCGACCACGATGCATGAGACGCCGATCTCGACGCTCTTCTTTAACGCTCCTAGGGTTACCATGGATCCGCCGATGAGAACGGCTCCCTTGTCCTCGGGTGTTATCAGATTCTCAGATAGGATTTCGTCCGGCCTATCGACTGCCATACGGATCTTCCCATGGCTCTCCCCGCCGATTCCGAAGATGCCCTGGATGAAGGCGGCGTTAGTCTGTATGACCGCCCCTTCTTTTGGTAGAATCTCAACGACCTTCCCCGGGATGTAGGCATCAATATCGACGGGGATAGGGGGTCCTCTGATAATAATCTGCCCCGTGATATCCGAGATGGATTCGATGGTTCCTGCATTTGGAGATTCCACCCACTTCTTGATGAGGCCGAAGAAGGCCGTATAATTCGCCAGTTGTTCACCTTCCTCAACCTGATCTCCCAACGTCTTTGACATGTACCGAGGGAGATCTTCGGGCTCGACGCCGAGACGCATCGCCACGTTTACGATATTCGGATCGCCTCTGATCTCGGTCCTTGCCACAATGAGCTCGTGGTCGATAATATCTCCCTCTTTGACGAAGACTTCACCGAGTATGGGGAGCCGCCTAGTCTTATTTACGGTCATGGACCGTTTGACCTTCAGACCTGGGGTATACGCGTGGGCTTCAACGGATTTCTCATTGGAAACTCCAATTTTCTCGTTCATTTCACAACAACTCCTCCAGCTTTTTCTCCGGGTATAGATCCAGCGCCCTGAACCATTTAATCAGCAACTCCTTCCGTGCGTTATCCTCCTCCGGGAGGTAGAGTGGTCGTCCCCTTGCGTCTAGGAGCACTCCGGCCACACCGCCCATAATGGTCCTATTCACGGCGTGGCCAGGGCCTTCGCCCATGTCGAAATTCTTGGCGGGGGTGATGATCGCCTTCGCTTCCTGTCCCTCGGTTAGGGGTATGAGCTTGATCTCGCCGAGGCTCAGATTCTCGGTTAGGCTCTCACCTCCAGGCATCGTCATCTCGACCTTCATCACGGGCTCCCCGATTTCGCCCGTACCTGCGGGGGCGACGCAGGTTCCCAGCCTGACGAGGCAGTCCTTGTCGAATATGTTCCAAGCCGCATCCCTGTGAACGGTTGATAAGATCCCCAAGTGGGGCATCATGAAGACGCTATCCTGGAACATCTTGGTGACGCCCTCGGGCTGCCAGGCATCCGTCAGTATCAACATGCTCTGAATTCGCCTAGGCGCGTGGCTGAGGAGACCTCCTGTCCCGGCGAGGATGTCGATGATCATCATCTTTACGTTTGTTTCCTCTAACTCCTGATCGAACATGTCCGAAATTGTCCTCTCCAGCTGGACACCCTTGAGCCGAGTCGCGATGGTCATGTGGTGGACCAACCCCAATCGCAGGGCTTCTCTAGCCACGGAGTGCTCGATGATAAGGTCCTCAAGGGTCTGAGGGATCGTCGTGGGCCGGATCATCTTGTTCATCAGTATGCTAGAGATCTCTTCCTCCTCTAGTTTGAAGGGAATCCACCTCATGATTTTATCGATGCCAGCCTCCTTCATCACATTGGTTACGCTGTAGCTCATCCCCAGGTTAGCGCTGACGCTCCTGACGAACCTGCCGTCTACGATGGAGTAGACGTTGGTAGTAGCACCGCCTAGACCCACGCCTAGGACGTTCTTCTTGAATGTTTCGGCGATGAGCTGTATGGCTATGCCCTCTCCCGCGGGAGTCGGCATGATGTCAACGTCAGTCCACTTCATCAGTTTCGTGTATCCGGGTGCGTGGCTCATGACGTGTTCCATGAAAAGCTCGTGGACAGCCCGGCGGGCCGGCTCAGTATTCTCCACCTCTAGGACAGGCCGGATGTTATCCACCAAATCTAGAGCGAAGCCCTCGCTCATCAAGTTCTCGATCTGGGGTCTAAGGATCTTGTTTCCGGCGTACACGAGGGGGAGTTCATAGTCCACTCCTAGGCGGGGTTTGGGTTCGGATGCCTTTATCAGCTCCGCGAGTTCCATGACACCGGCTGAAGCTCCACCATCCGTCCCGCCTGCTAGAAGGATCATGTCAGGTCTTAGGCTACGGATTCTCTGAATCTTCTGGTATGGTAGACGTCCGTCGTCTCGGGCGATGACATTCATAACTATAGCGCCGGCTCCGAGGGCTGCCCTGTTAGCGCTCTCGGCAGTCATGGATTTGATAAGACCGGCCACCATCATCTGGAGGCCACCGCCCGCGCTGCTGGTGGTGCAGTAGAGGTCTACGCCGATATCACCGTCGTAGGGCACGACTATGCCGCTGCCGTCAGATGAAAGGATCTTGAGTCCCGTGAGCTCCTCCACCTCCCTGACTGCATTTTGGACCCCCATGGTGACATCCTCGTAGGGGGTCTCTACTGTGGTCGGTGCTTCCCCTGCGGCGAGGAACCTCCACTCCCCGTTCTTCCTGTGGAATAAACGGGCTTTCGTGGTGGTGCTCCCGACGTCGGTTGCCAGAATATATTGCATTTCCTCTGGAGGTTTCTTTAGAGATATCATCTTGATTCCGTTATGGGGAT
>SDBV01012494.1_pt1 | contig 10875 bp, 15 predicted proteins | sample 2277081 | NCBI WGS metagenome assembly SDBV01 (sample SAMN10402039, study PRJNA504765) | marine sediment metagenome | isolation source: marine sediment core GS10_PC15, 223 cmbsf | place: Arctic Ocean: Southern Knipovich Ridge | collected 2010
TATTTTCTTTTCATCGCTCTTCCATTCAGCCTCAAACAAAACTTTTTCTCCTGACAAACACTTTTCTGCCTTTTTTAAAACTGATAATTCTATTTCAACCCCCTTGGCTTTATACTTTGATTTAGCTTCTTTCTCCAAAGTTTCAATCCTCTTGTTTACGGTTTCTAAATCTTTTAAAACCATTTCCAAGTCTAAAATTTCCTTATCTTTAATTACATCTATTTTTGATTGGGTATTTATAACTTTTCCACTACTAAAACAACGCAGAACATAAACGACAGCATTAACATCTCTAATGTTTGCTAAAAATTTATTGCCCAATCCTTCTCCTTTACTAGCCCCTTTAACTAATCCAGCAATATCTACAAATTCTATTGTAGTATAGACTTTTTTGGCTGACTTACATACTTCAACCAATTGGTCAACTCTTTTATCAGAAACAGCCACAACCCCAACATTTGGGTCAATAGTACAAAAAGGATAATTAGCAATATCAACTTTCTTTTCCGTTATAGATTGAAATAGAGTTGATTTACCCACATTTGGTAAACCAACAATACCTATGCTTAAAGACATAGAATAAAATTAAATTATTTTAATAAAGGTCTAGAAACAGCAGCTAAATCCTTTGGAGGCTAAATAGATTCCAAAAATAGCCATAATAATAGAGACAACAATATACCATTCTTTGTTCCAGCGAAATGAGTTAATAAACTTAAACATCATTTTTTTAGGAAGAAAAAGAAAAGCCAAGCCCTTTAATAAGATAAGCCAACCAATTAGAGTAATAACTACTCGCCAACTGTTATCCCAAATATTATGACCAACAACCATTGTTAGCCCAAGAATCACTGTAACGATACCAGTGACGTATAGTAAAGCAGGATTATCAGAAAAACCATCTATCATTTTACGAAGCTCCTTGTTTTTTACCGAACATATAATAGCCCCGATGATAAAATAAAGACCTAATACTTTTGCTAGAAAAATTGAAAGTTCCATAATAATTATATTAAGCAATTTAAATATGACAAAAAATAATCGACCTTGACAAAAATCTTATTTTTTGATAAACTATTTTTATACAAAGTTAATAAAAGGAGGGACTGTTTTGAAAGAAACAAAAATAACAGAAACGGAATTTCAAAAAATTATTCAGGGGAAACGTTTGACCCCAAATGAAGAAGCGACTCTTCGGGAAAATTTGGAACTTCCCTATAATGAAACTCTTCCTAAATCAGCACACGAGCGTAAACGTTTGCTTATAAAGGCTAAACTAAAAGTGTTTCGAGTCATGTAAATAAACAATAAATTTCGTATTAGTATTAGCCCGTCAATATGGCGGGTTTTACCTTTAAAAATCAATGGAAATTAATTTAATCAACTTTAAGTATAATATAAATTTTCAAGCTTGACAAATCATTAAAAATATGCTATTATATTTTTAGATAAAACTTCTTTGACAAATTGATAAAAAACAAAGTTAGAAAAGGAGAGAGATCATGAATAAAAGGATTTTACTACAGGTTCTTTTTTTCGTAATTACCAGTTCATTAATGGCCCAAGAGAGTTCCTGGTTGAAAAAGGCATATGTTGGCGCTTTGCATGTTGGGGCAATGCCAAATGGGGAATATTATCATTTTCAAAATGATATCTTCCCTCTCGTTGGTGTGAGAGCTGCATTTCCAATACTATCAGGAACATTACACTCGCGCTTAATGCATGACCTTCAAAATCCCGGGGCACATCTTTGGTGGGAAAAGGATTTATCCATATTAGGATTTAATCTAGGATACCAATTCAGACCAGTTGCTGTAATTAACCGGCCTGAACCTGTTTCCGCAATGGGGAATTTTGAACCACCGGCTATGGCGGTAATTCCTGGACCAGCCTTTGGCGTGATGACAACCATTAACCTTGACCGAATTAACAATGAATCAATGTTCGGTCTATACCAAACCGGTAAAGATTCTGTTGAATTCAATTATGGAATCCAGCAGAATATTAATTGGTCGATTTTTCAGAAAATCGGTGTTTCTGGTTATCAGGCTAATTACAAAAGTCAAAAAGGAGAATCTGTTAATGGTATCGCTGTTAATGCGGAACTCCAAAAAACATCTTTGATGTTTTTTAAAGGAGTAGACGTAAACGATGTCATAACATATTCCGGCTTTGCCTATTATGGTCTGGCAGAAAACGCAGGGACTTTCCTCTGTCTGATTAATCAGGACGAGGAATGGACAAAGATTGAACTTGGTATTTTCAAAATCATTTCAGAACAGATAGGAAATATCACGATCAATTATTTGTTAGGAGCTGGTTATGATTATTCAGAAACCAGACCAAGTTTGTTCAGTTTCTATGTGCAAGCTTGGTTGGAAAAATAACTGAGAATAATATTCTCAATAACAAAAGGGTACCTTAGGGTACCCTTTTCTCTTTATAATATTCTACTATAAAATTAAATTATTGTCAATTATTATTTTACCTCCAATTTCCAAAGCCCATGAACATTACAATAAGCCCTAACTTCAACTACTTTTGATCTAGTATTAAACTCAGCTTCTGTTTTATCTCCTGGTTTTAAAAACTTTTTACCAATCTTATCATCAGCTGTCTTTATTTCAATCCATTCAATATAGTGTTCTGCTTCCATAGGATGAGGAACTTCCCCTACTTTTATCTTTATTCCATCACCTTCTTTGCAAACATTGGCTGGTAATATTTCCACTACGGGTAAATGTTTTTCAAGGCCATCATCTTTAACTTTTTCTTTAATTAATTTCATGGGTTGACCACAGCAAACCAACTCGCCTGCTCCTTCGTGTAAGACTTCAACAATATTGCCGCAAATCTCACACTTATAAATTTGGTTTTTTTGAGTCATATATTTAAGATTAACTAATTAATTTTAATAAATACATTATTACTAATCCCAAAATAAATATCATAAAAGAGCTAATTGATCTGGTTAATTTAGTTTCTTTTCTTATCTCAGGCATTAAATCAGAAGCAGAAATATAAATAAATCCTCCAGCAGCAAAAGGTAAAAGATATGGAATAACGTTTTCTATATAAAAAGAAAGAAAATAACCAATTATTCCTCCTAAAACCACGGTTAAAGCAATTAAATAATTAATAATTAAAGCTTTTTTTCTCTTAAATCCGGCATGAATAAGCACGCCAAAATCACCAATTTCTTGGGGAATTTCATGTAAAGCAATGGCTAAAGTTGTGGCTACGCCCAAGTTTACATTTATTAAAAAAGCTCCAGCAATAACTAAACCATCTATAAAATTATGCAAAGCGTCTCCGAATAAATTCATATAACCAAAAGTATGAACTTCACAATGACCTTTGTGACAATGCCGCCAGTGTAACACTTTTTCCATAAAAAAGAAAAAGATAAAAGCAATTAAGGTAATAAGAAATAACTTATCAATAGACATTTGCAAAGATGCTTCTGGCAAAAGATGCAAAAATGCTCCACCCATTAAAACCCCGGCTGATAAAGAGATTAAAAACAAGGTTATCTTCTTAAGATTTTCTTTTCTAAAGTATAACAATAAGATAGCCAGCCAAACACAACCGGTAATTAAAAAACTAGCGATGATAATAGATAACAAAACACTCATTTTTTATGAATATATTTTAACCACAACTTTTTAATTAATGGTAAAGTTAAAGTAGACAACAAAAAAGCAACCGAAGGAACAACTGCATTTAACCAAGGCTTGGGAATATCAATAAAATTAAAATAAATACCAATGGCTAAATAAGTATAAATCAAAAGCAAGCCCTTTCTTAAATAACTTGTTTCCCAGGCTTTGTCATTCTCCACTCGTTTATTCCTTTCTTTAATGCTTTTAATTTCTTGGTCTAATTGTTCTGGTGTTAGCATAAATTATTTATTTTAATAAAAAACAATTGGCACTCTAAGTTCATCAGCATGTTCAGGTAATCCAGAAGCATTGTCCTTTTTTAAAACTAAAATACCTTTATTAGTAGCTGGATTATCAAAGCTAATTTCAGCCTCAAATTGAACAAAATCTTCAGTCATCCATTCTGATTTAGCCGTTGCATATTTTTGAGTAATAATATTTTCATTGTCATCTAATAACTCAATTGGAAAATCTCCTTCAAAAAACCAACTACCTCTGGCTTGACCAGTAATAATCAAAGGACTTTGGACAACTTGATTGGGACGAGGAAAATCAATTCTAATTAAATCTGTTTTTTCAAGTTCATTACCAATGTCTTGAACAAAGGTTTGATTATCAGTGCGACATTGTTGAGGATAACTTTCCATAATTGGAAAACCAGCTGCTATACATTTATCAAAACTATTAATCTCATCGCCACAACCAGAGCTGGGCATTGGCGCGGATGGTACTCCATGTTTAATCCATTGGCCATCTCGACAAAGCCAAGTATCTTCACTGCCGCGAATGATTAATAAAAAAGCGCCGACAGCGACCATAATAACAATGATTCTTAAAATTTTCTTGTAATTCATAATTTTTATTTAAAAATAGGCTTAAAATGTCTAACTAAAAATTGAGCATTCATGTCGATAGCAATTTTCTGACATTTTTTAATATCAACTTCCGGTAAATCAAGAATACTTAAAGTAATTGGAAAATATTTTTGACACTCCTTGGCAAATTCCAACATCTTTTTATAAGCATCAGGATAAGCCGGCCGACATAAACGATTATACTTTTTTTCATTTTCAGCGTTTAAGCTAATCGAAAGACTATCAACAACTTTTGCCAGCTCTTTAGCCACATTACGATTAGGGTAACGCAAACAAACATGGCCATTAGTATTTATTCTAATAAAAACTTTAAGCTTTTCTTTAAGTTTTTTACAAATCCACAAAACATCATTCAATCTAATTAATGGCTCCCCTATTCCACAAAAAACTATTTCTTTTTCTCCTGAATATTTTTTAAGAGCCTGCTTAAGTATTTCTTCTTTACTTGGATCTGTTTTTAATTCCAAATCATAACCAGCAAAAACATAGGAAAACTTTCTCATACAAAAACCGCATTTATTTGAACAACGATTAGTAATGTTAAGGTAAAGATTACCTTTATAGAAATAAGCAATAATCATTCTTAATAAAATTTAAATAAGAACAGATATAACAATTAAAATCAAAGTAGTAAAGAATATCACTGGCATAAAAGGATATCTTCTTCCTTTCCCCCATTGCTGCCAAAGACGCCTGGTTAATGTATCAACAATTCTAATAAAAACTATAAAAATCAAGATAAAAATAGGTGGTAACAATGAGCAAGCGGCCATTTTAGCGGAAATGTCACCCCAGGCAATCTTACGGATATAATGAAAATATATTGGTAAAAAGACAAAGATTAACCCCCATTTTATGGCTAAATAAGCAATATTTTGCTCTAAATAGTAATTATAATAAATATCAGTCAAAAACATGGCCAAAGCAAATAAAAACCATATTTGCAAAAACTCTTTCTGGGCTGACATATGCTTTAAATCTGACAATGTGGCCACGGTAAACGAGCCTAATAAAAACCAGAGTAGATATACCTGGATACTGCTAACCTTTATCACTAATAATTGTTGGATTAATTCCATATTAATATTATACCTTAATTTTCTTTCTTTTTCCACTTAGCCCCTTTTAACAAAGGAGCATAAATATCATCATCTTTATCTATATTCAAGGGATTATTCTTTGTTGGATCAAACTCTTTAAACTCAACAAAATCAATATCTTCAATAACAGCTATAGGAGTTTGTTCATTCCCCTCTCCCATAACAATAACCGCGGCCGCTGCCAAAGAATCAGCCACATTTGACTGAGACATTTTTAATTTTCTCTTAAATATATCTTTTTCCCCTCGATAATCTTTTAAAGGATAAAAACCAGCATAAGCAATTGAAACTCCTTGCGTGCCTGATCTTAATGGGGTGCAATGACTATCAGAGATAATTAAGCCAAAATCTTTTAAATGATAATTTTCTTTAATAAAATCATAAATTTTTTTGGCCATAACAAATGGATCTTTGGGCCAAAGAATATAATATTCATTGCTATTACTCTCATCAATTCCTGCACTGGGAATTAAAATATTATCCTTTATAGTCAAAACCACATAGCCTTGAGGCACTTGATCTCGATCAAGATAATAATCAGCTTCTTTTTTAATCAGTTCATCTTTATCCTTAACAGAATTTTTTTTCACACACCTCCCCTGGCCAATAGAAACTATTTTAGAAGTAATAACAATAATTGATTTTTCTTTTAAATCCACATTAACAAAACTCTCTTTAATCAAAGAAAACAAATCATCCTGAGGAGGAAGAAAAACCCTTGTTTTAATTGGTTTAATTAACATATAAAACTATTAAAGGGCCGTATTTAAAAATACAGCCCTTTTATTATACCAAAAATATAAATTAAGAATAAGACTTAAAAAAACCAGGCGAAATAAGATAATTCTCATTAACCAAAGGTTTTAATATTTTAATCCCTTTCATTTCCACTAATTTATCCAAAACAGTATTAACGACTAAATAACTAGCCCAGATACCAATGGCAAAAACACCACGTTCAATTAAAACCACTGGAATTAGACCTAACCAAATCTGAGGAGTTAGACTAAAAGCATAAAGAAATATAGTGGAACCAACAGCGTGAGCTGTAAAAGTAGCCCCTAAACTGTTTAAAATTAGTCTTTTTTTGCCAAAAGTAGCCATTAACGGGATCAGCCAAAGCATTGGATAAAGCCAGGCTTGTCTGCCAATCGGATGAATTAAAAACAAAATCATGCAAACAGGGAAAATAATGGCCATTTTCTTTCCTTTTAACCCAAAATAAACAGCGGCTAAGATCATTGGTAAAAACCGCATTATTGTCAAGAAATCCCATGCCTGCCCGCTAACAAATACATTAAAGCCCCTAACCACAAAAGCAGAAAGAGCCCCAAATAAAGGACCTAAAAACATCCCCCCAATTGGAGCCATAAATTCAAATAAAGTAAAATCCTGGCCAGAACCAACAATTCTGGAAACAGGAATTTGAAAAGCACCAAAGCTTAACAGAATAAAGATAATTAAGAATAAAACTTTATGTTTAGTCATATTTTAAAAAAGAGAGTTAACAAATTAGGTTTCCTCAGTATAGGATATAATTTTTTAAAAGTCAATATCTAATTCCTATAAATAATTAGACATATAAAGGCTTTTAATTGATTTTTCTTTATGAATTAAATGAATAGCTTCGGCTAAAATAGAACTTACAGATAAAAATTTAATCTTTTTAAACCGATGTTCTGGCAAAACATCAATTGTGTCTGTGGTCACTATTTCCTTGATCGCTGGATGAGACAGCCTTTCTTTAGCCTGACCACAAAAAGCGGGATGAGTAATGCTGATATAAATTTCTTTTTTGGCTCCAAGTTCAACCAAACTTTTAACATGATTGATAATTGAACCTCCGGCAATCAAATCATCAGTAATAATAGGAATTTTACCTTTTACGTCTCCAGCTACTAATTCAATCTTTACTTTATCCTTTATTCTTCTTTTGTGCATTAAAACTAAAGGTAAATTTAATACTTTGGCATATTTATCTGCCAAACGGGCTCGACCAGCATCTGGAGAAACAATAACTGTATTTTTTAACTTTTTTTTCTTCCAATAATCAACCAAGATACTAAAAGGAGTTAAATTATCAAACGGCACTTTAGCAAAACCCTGAATAGCTGAAGCATGCAAATCAAAAACAATAATCCCGTCAGCTCCGGCATTAATAATGCTATCAATGGTTAACCGGGCGCTAATTGGTTCTCTTCCGCTAGTCATCTTTTCTTGACGAGCATAACCAAGATAAGGAATAATAGCAACAACCTTTTTAGCTGAAGCCCTTTTAGCGGCATCAAGCATTAAACAAAGCTCAATTAAAGCATCATTTACAGAATGATTGGCAAAACGAGATAAAGATTGAATAATAAAAACGTCCCTGCCTCGGACGCTTTCTTTTATCTTAATATGAATCTCAGAATCTGGAAAATCAGATATTTCAATTTTATTTAATCGATGTTTTACTATTCGAGAAATTTTTTGAGCCAAAGGAAGATTGGCTCGACCAGAAAAAATTCTAAAGTGATTAGTCATACAAATATAATTTAATGTTAGTTATTTTTTACAACAAGCTTTAATAAAAGCTTTAAACAAAGGATGAGGATCTAGAAAACGAGATTTATACTCTGGATGAAATTGAGTGGCAATAAAAAACGGGTGATCAGTAATTTCTACTGATTCAACTAATTTTTTATCCGGAGAAGTGCCGCAAACTGTTAATCCTTTTTTCTCTAATAATTCTCTATACTTATTATTAAACTCATATCGATGGCGATGACGTTCAAATATTTTTTCTTGTTTATAAATCTGATAAATCTTTGTTCCTTGTTTTAATTTACAAGGCCAAGCCCCTAATCTAATTGTTCCGCCATATTGTTTTTTGGCTAAAAGTTCTTGTTGTTCTGGCATAATATGAATTACTAAATCAGGTGATTTAGGATTCACCTCTTCAGAATTTGCCTGTTTTAAACCACAAACATTTCTGGCAAACTCAATTACTGTCATTTGCATTCCATAACAAAGACCTAAAAAGGGCTTTTTGTTCTTTCTACAAAATTCAATGGTTTTAATCATTTCTTCTGAGCCCCGAGAACCCCAGCCTTGAGGCACAATCACCCCGTCTAATTTTTTCAAAATATTTGTCCCCTTCTTTTTTATTTCATTTGTATTAATCCAATAAAATTCTGGCTGGCATTTATTAATCCAGCAACCATGCTTAATTGCTTCAATAACAGAAATATATGAATCAGCTAGAGTAAACTTACCAATGGCAAAATATTTACCCACTAAACCGATTTTTACTATCTTGTTTTTCTGGCTCATAATTTTCACTGCCCGAGACCATTTTTGCAAATTTTTCTTTTTTGGTTTTAAACCAAGTTTTTTAAGAATCTTCAGTCCCAACTTATCTTTCTCAAAGTTAAGAGGAATCTTATAAATATTATCCACATCTGGAGCTGAAATAACATCTTCTTTATTTATATTACAAAAAATGGAAATCTTTCTTTTTCTAACATTATCTAAAGAAACTTCTGATCGAGCCAAAATAAAATCGGGCTGAATGCCCGTTGAGTTTAGAATCCTGACTGCGTGTTGGGTTGGTTTTGTCTTCATTTCTCCAACCATATTAGGAATTGGTAAATAAGAAAGCATAATAAATAAAATATCTTTTGGATTTTTTAAATGCATCATTCTGGCTGCTTCTAAAAAAAGCATATTTTGATATTCCCCTATTGTTCCCCCAACCTCAATCAGCATAATCTCAGCCTTGGTCTTTTTTACTGCTTTTTCTATTCTGGAAATAACTTCATTTGGAATATCAGGAACAACTTCCACGCAACGCCCTTTATACTCTAAATTTCTTTCTTTTTGAATTACGGTCTGATAAACACTGCCCGTAGTCATATAATTACTGCTATAGATATTTTCCCCTAAAAAACGTTCATAATTACCAATATCTTGATCGGTTTCTAATCCGTCTTCAGTAACAAAGACTTCTCCGTGTTCTTTGGGATTCATGGTTCCAGCATCAACATTGATATAGGGATCAATCTTTATAGCTGAAACCCGATAACCCTTACTTTGTAGAATTTTACCAATTGAGGCTACGGCAATGCCTTTTCCTAAACCAGACATTACCCCGCCCATAATAAAAATATATTTTGTCTTCATAATTTAAAACTTTAAAACTTCTAATATGGCCGGTAATAATATTAAAATCCCAATAAAAATTGACCCTATAGAAACAATTAAGACCGCTCCAGCGGCCATGTCTTTAATGCGTCCAACTTTGGGATGAAAATCAGGATGAAGAACATCTAATGCTCTTTCAATCTGTGAGTTAATTAATTCTAAACTCCAAACCAAAATCATAACTAAAATTAAAATAGCCCTTTCAACATTATTCAAGGGCAGCCAATACATTAAAATCAAAACTAATGCTCCAATAAAAATCTGAATTGTGAAAGTCTGCTCTTCTTTTATGGCAATTTTAATTCCCTTAAAAGCCACTTGAAAACTAATTTTTAATTCTTTTAAATTAAACATGTATTTATTATAAGCAAAGCTTGAAATTAAATAACAATTCAATTATAACATCTGAACAATATCCATGACAATCCCAATAATTAAGGCGATCACGGAAAGAATAAAAATAAAACCAGAATTCCATCTTGATTTTGAAGTTAAACTGGTTTTAACAATATATTTTAATGCTTCTCTTTGTTTTTCATCAACACAGGGAGCTTTATCCACTACATCAACCAAATTGTAATCCTCAACTAATTTTGACCGTTTTTTCTGAATATTATAACGATGACCAAAATAAAGAATAAAGCCAATTGTGCCAATATACCAGGAAATCTTAACCCATAAAGGACTATAAAAGTTTAAAACAATAATTATCCGATAAGACAAAGTAGCAATAATCCCTGCCCAAAAGAAAAATAAACGAATAGGTTTTGGATTAGGTTTTATAATATCCATAAAGTTTTATTGTATAAACCTTTAAAAGAATAAGTATAACTTAATTTATCTTTCTAACAACCCCTTTGTCAGCATCTACTTCTACTAAATCACCATCTTTAAAAAAACTAGTAGCCACTTTAGTCCCTATAATACATGGTTTATTTAATTCACGCGAGATAATAGCTGCATGACAAGTAATTCCGCCTTCATCAGTAATAATTGCCCCGGCTCTTTTCATGGCTGGAACAAAATCAGGAGTGGTCATCGGAGAAATTAAAATCT
>SDBV01012495.1_pt1 | contig 10874 bp, 11 predicted proteins | sample 2277081 | NCBI WGS metagenome assembly SDBV01 (sample SAMN10402039, study PRJNA504765) | marine sediment metagenome | isolation source: marine sediment core GS10_PC15, 223 cmbsf | place: Arctic Ocean: Southern Knipovich Ridge | collected 2010
TTACCATTCTTAAGAATAGCCCACCACTCTTGTACAATATGATCTGAATTCCCTTTTACAAGTAATTCTCCTGTCTCAGTATCATATAACACATAAATAATTTCTTCTTCCTGTATTTGCCAACTAAACTTAAGAGATGCATCTCCTTGTATTGCATTATCATACTTATTACTTATATCACTATCAGGAGATTCTGTATATCTATCATGCCTTTCATCAAATCGTTTAGGATTAGTTCTTCTGAGATGTTTATCATCAATAGGATTTACTAATTTACTTTCTTCTATAGGATTAGATTCTGCTGGAGAAGAATCAAAATATTCTTCAGAAAATTTAAGAGAAGATGTTATAGTAGAAGTTACTTCATTATCATCAATTTCTTTAAAGTATTCAAAAAAAGTATCTTTATCTAATAATATATTATATCCTACGGCCTCTATCTCTATAGAATCATCAGAAATAAGAACTTGTACTAAATCATGTTTATCTAATAACTTGGTAATTACCCCTTGTGTACCTTCCTCTATAATCATTACAGCACGCCCCTTAACAATTTTATTTATTACTTCAACAAACATTCCTACTGTAGGTTCATGTATTTTCCATGCAAGCTTAGATCTATAATTAAACCATTCTGATGTTTTAGAGCCTATATACTGCGTAAAATGTGTACGTGGTTTATCTACTATATGCTTTTCGTATGCATCAACAGCATTGTTCCATTGTTCTTCAGAATATCTTTTTCTTTCTACTATTTCCCAATTAAACTCACCAGCATAACCTGCAGATGTATCAAAAGTTATAAAATTATTACCTACGATAGCATCTGCTTCTTCTATAGAGTATACTCTAATTGCATCAACATGATTACCATTATTAGTTACGCTCATAACTAAATAAAGTCCAGGAATTGTAGGATTTTTAAAAGATACTCCTAATTCATCTTCTTCAGGTATCTTTACAATATCACTTGTCATGGGGGCTTGCATTTGCCATGCAAATTTTAATGAACCAAACCCAAATTGTAAATTCTCTCTACCTGTCCAATCAAAAGCATCTCTTTCTTTTTGGGGTCTTTGAGTGTCTTCTAAATACATTAAATCTGTATGGTATATTTGTTGATCGTCTAATGCATCAATTGCGGGCATGTCATCTTTATCATACTTAAAAAAATCATTCCTTTTTCTATCTTTATCATTAACATCATAATCATCAAAAGAAGGATCATCCGAAGCAAATTTGAAAGAACTAATACTATGTGGCTTTTCTAAAAATCCTTCAAATATTACTTTTTGACCTATAAGTAACTGTGCACCAATAGAAGGTGATTCCTGTGTTAAACTATTAGAAGTTGAATGTTTTGCATTATTAAAAATAATAATATGATCATCTACTGTTTCTATAGAAGGATTTTCACCAATTACTAAATGCCAATCTACTTTACCATAATTATATTCTGCTGTGGATATCTGTCCCCATACTGTATTAGAAGGAAGCTCTTCCTCTAATCTTTTCATGTCCCAAATATCCCCAATTTTAGGTATTTGTACTTGCCAAGAAACTATTCTTAATCCTGCACTATTTGATGATGAAATCGCTGTCATTACTTTTTCTTTGCGTTAACTTGTTCTAATAATCTTGTTTCATCAAGAGCCCCACCTATATGTTTATCTAAAGCTCCTGTTACTATATTTATCATTCTTCTACCTCTGTTAGGGTCTTCTTTAAACTCTGATAACAATGCTGGTACTAATTGTTCTAAAAACGTTTTCATATGTACTTGGAATATGTTAATATAATTCTGAGTAATATATACAGTTCCTTCTCCAATACCTTTATCAGAATTTTTCTCTTTAATAAGTACCTCTTGGAGTTCTTTCTGCATACCATCAATTTGTCGAATTAAATCCTGTATTTTCTTTTGTAATGTTTGTTCCCTTTTTTCAAGCCCCTCAATTCTCTTACCCCCCTCATCCGTAGATGTTTCTTTATGTTCTTCACGTGCATTCTCTAATTCTATTAAAGTATCACTCCTATTATCCTTTTCTTCATCTAATACAGTTTGCAATGTCTGCATATTCTTAATACGTTCACGATAAAGCTCATTTAATGTATCATTCCTATGAATTTCCTGATTATATATTTCTGCGTACAATTTAGATACTATTGCTCCAGGAGTTACACCTTCGCCTAACTTCTCCAAATCCGCTTGTGCTAACAATTTAGGATTACAATGTTTTTTATGACTATTTACATTTACTTCATTAAGATTAGGTACACCTTCTGGTAACATAGGAGTATAATGCTCAACAATACCTTTAAAAGTCCTTCTTTGTAAAAGTACATCCAAAGTTATTTCATTAAGTACTGCTACATCAAAAGCATTACATATTTTACATAATGGATGTTTTTTTGGTAACGCTATTAATTCTAATTCATTCATTAATGTTTTTTATCTCCTTTCTTCTATCGTAAAAGCTATACTACCACTAGATAATAATTTGTATTCCCCACTTATTAATGGATCAAATTCTTTTAATATTAATAATATATTATTAATCATTACCTCTTTTGCAATCCCTCCTATATGTTCTTGATCTCCAGAAAAACTTACTATAGCATATATGGGGTATGTTATTTCATCATCCTCTGTTTGATATCTCCTAATCTCTACATCAAATCCTAACTTTTCTTTTATTTTCTTTTTTACATCTCTCCAAGGTATACTCCCCTCAGGTGTCTTTTGTAATTGCCATGCTTGTTTTTTTATTATATTTTCATGTATCCAAGTATCTATCTCATCAGAATTAACAGACCATGCTTCATCTCTAGGTAAATCTGATATAATATCTATCTTAAACAATTGGTGATATTTATTAGCAAACACAGCATCACCCGTATAATCTAATAACATAGCTAATGCTAATTGTGCAGGGCCTGATCCCATATAGCCCCAAGCAAACCCTGTAGGAGAATGATTCAAAATTTTAAGTGACGGTTCTAAAGGTAAAAAATCTTTATCATTTACATATACATAATATTCTCCCATAAGAGATACATATTTTCCACTGTAAGTTTTAGGTTCTAGTTGTTGTTGCCAAGCAAGTGTAAGTTTCCTATTCCTTTCATTCTCTAAAATAGTATTATCATTTCTATCTAATTTATTTAATGTATTCTCATTTGAAGGATCATTAAAATTAGGATCAGGTTCCAACCACATAGTATCTACAGGCATATCAATATCAGTGGCTTCTTCTGTATGGAACATTAATGCTTTATCTTTCATAGGTTGTCCATCGTTTATGCCACTAGTATCTGTATATGTAAGAGGATCTGCAAATTTCAAAGATGAAGTTCTATAACTCTCTAAATCTTTTATATCATTATATATTTTAAATATACTATCTAGATTAAGTTTATTAACATCTGACACATGTAATCCTTTTACATTAGCCGCATCTATCATATCTTTAATGTCTTTTACGATTGTATCAGATTTAAAATTAAATGTATGAGCTATATCCCCTTTTACCCAATCTATAATATGTGTCCATGCATCTGCTGCAGATATATCTTCTTGTACTCTCCAAGATAATTTATGAGAAGCTTCTTTGTATCTTTCTATAGGTATGTACTCTTTATCTTCTGCTTTATAAATATCAACATCTCCCTTATTAATTCTATAGCCAGGTACAAAAGGTGTCTCTGCCCATATATCATTAAGCTTCGGTTTATCATAAAATTCTACCCATCCTATAAAATCTTCATCTACTTCTTCATTTGATGGTATATCAACAATTACCCCCATATCTCCAGAATTCACATAAACAGTAGCATCATCATGTCCTCCATAAGAATCTTGCCCTGCCTTCCATATAATAATATCTCCTATCTGCGCTTCTTCTGCGGTGATAGGTTCAACTGATTGTATTTGCCAAGCATATCTTGCCATAGGAATACTATCAGCATCTTCTTTCTTATATACATCAACAGCCGTATTCCTTATACTCCAGCCATCATAATATATATTATCAGGATGTACTTCTTTAAACGCAGGATGCCCAAAAAATCTTACAGAAAATACCACTCTATCAGGTAGTATTTCTACTATCTCACCTTTGTCTCCTTTATGTATATTTAAAACTATATCCGTAGCAGGGTTTGTATACCTATACTCCTGCTCTTCATTAAGAATATCATTTACAACAATTATGTCACCTACCTGAGCGTCTTTTGCCTTTATAGGTTTTGCTTCCTGTATTTGCCAAGCGTTACTTTGTAAATCTTCATAATCTTCCCAATGATCTTCTTCTATACTATATTCTCCCGTGAATCTTCCGAGCAGATGTAACCATTGTACATATGCTACTGATTTATCAATGAATTTAGCAGTAGCTATATTACCTCTATCATTACCTTCATGTACAAGAAACTTTGTTCCATCATATTCTACATGTGCATAATACTCATGCGTACGTCCTCCTTCTACGATGGTAGGTTCTGAAGCATATGCCACAGTTACAGGACCCATTGGTTGTATTTGCCAGGCTTGTTTATTCACACTTAAATACTCTTTTTCATTTACACTTATATTATACCAAAAACGTGTAAAGAAATCATCTTTCCTGCTTTCTATTAAACCATCTGCCCACATCTTAGCATCTTCATATTTCTTTGTAGTGTATAAATGCCCTGCTTCAGAAATAACTCCTATAGGTTTATGAATAGTAGCTACATAAACATCCCATCCGTCATCAGTGTTACGTCTATTTTCATAAAGCAAGAAAATTACACGATCGCCTTCATGTTCTAACCATGTATCATCCGTAATAATAGGAATTACTTGTTTCTGCCAGGCTACTTTATCTGTATTTATGTTGGAAAATGCTAAATCTACCATAATTTTTATTTAGTTTTATACACTAAAATGTAGCTTTTTAAGGAAGGAAAAACAAGGTGCAAATATTCTCAAAATAAGTAATATGCACTGTATAGTAATTATTTAGACATTCTAGCCACAGACTTAACTACACTATCCGGAACTTCCACACTTCCAGCGGGTGCCCTCTGGATAACATAAACAGTGTCTGGTGCTTTGCTTGGGGCTATTGCGGCTACCACTGCTGGTACTTCTTTAATGAGTTGTGTTAATGTGACAAGAATAGCCAAAATCGCCCCTATCGTACTTAATGTAATCTTTTTCTTCGTTTTCATATCAATCCTTATCTAAACAATCTCCACACTTATAAATTTGAATAGGTATAAAAAACCATAACCATTTAAGAGAATAATATAAAATAGAGACTTTACATCCGCACTCTGAACATGCATGCCAATTACATGTACTATATGATTGATGCTTCTTTTCATTTTCCCTACGTTAGTTTTTTCCTTTCAAGGTTTTAGATATAGCTAATGCTAAAAATTATTCACCAGTAGAATCACCATCAGGAGTAAGATCCCGTACCACAATATCGTTTTCTATTCTATAAATTAATTCTTTTTTCATAAAATCTCTAAACCAACCAGCACCTTGCTTTTGTCTTATGATTGCACGCAAATGTGCATCTCTCATATCTTGTAATATAATAAAAGTTAACGGTTGATCTCCCATCTTACCATACGTTCCCCATGTTAACTCTTTCCTTATCATTTCAAAAGGTTCATCTCCATATACACTTAATTCTTCATAAGGATCATCATCATGTACAGTTCTTCTTAAATAGTCATGACCCCCATCAACCATATACTCTTTACCATTAGCATCCATATGAGTTTTATAATCATGTACACTATGACTCGTTAATATCGTACCATCAGGGGTTTTAATTCTATTCACAATTATTTTTCTTCTATTTTTATCCATTTTCATAGTTAATCGTGGAAACCCTTTGATTGTAGGAGAATAATTTACATCTCCACAATTCGAGCATACAAAAACATATTTTGTAAACCACCAAAATATTTTAATATGTACTCTCCACCCTACTTCATGTATGCATTCGTTATTCATTTTAATTACCTCATTTATAAATTGATTTTAGTATTATTATCTCTATGCTCTCTTAAAAGATCATATACTTCTGCATAATATTTTTTCTTGCTTTCTAATCTCATAAGAATTAAACCATCTGTAATTCCTTTAATTTTTGAATCAATTATTCTAATATTCCTGTTAAGAATATCCATAGCATCTTGAAAAGAATCTGTCGCAGGCACTATTGCAATACCATCCCAATTCTTAAAAGCACTTTTAAAATTCCTAACTATACTACGCAATCGCTGTTCCTCTTTTTCTGTAAGTGTAGTAACAGGGAACAATGCGAGTGCTTTCTCAGAAATTCCTGATATAATTTCTAATTCCTCCTTACTAGTAGCAAACAAAGTTCTTACTTTTTTACTACTTCCTGTACCTTTAATTTCTTTTTTAAGCAGTTTCATAAAATTAACCTTTCTTTATTTCATTACAATCTTTTATTAGTGAAGAAGAATCATCTTTTTAGTTTCAACATATCCTTTTGTTTTTAGTTGATAAAAATATATCCCGCTTGAAACATAACTTGCATCCCATTCAACTTTATAAATTCCGGATGGTTTTTCTTCATTAACAAGTATCGCAATTACATTTCCTAAAACATCATAAACTTTAAGTGTTACAAATTCTATTTCTGGAACTGAATAACTTATTGTTGTCGATGGATTAAACGGATTTGGGTAATTGTTTAATAGACTATATGTTTTGACGTCATCTGGTAATTGTTCAATTCCAGTAGCATTTATATAATCATAAGTTGTCTTCGAATAATTTACCCAATTAAAAGCATTCCAGTCCTGCCATAACCGTTCAACCTTATTATTATTACCATCATAAGTATATATCCATTTCCAATAATTTACCCAATTTAAATCGTCCCAATTTTGTCTTAATTCCTCAATCTTATTATTATTACCATCATATGTGAATGTCCATTCACTATCTAACACCCAATTTTGACTTACCCAAGTTTGGCTTATCCATTTAATCAAAATGTTATTTCCATCATAAAAAAATGTTCTCTTCCAATCATTGGACCAGTTTTGGTATATCTCCTCAATCAAATTATTACCATCATAAGTGTATGTCCACTTCCAACTATTCACCCAGTTTGAATCACTCCAGAGTTGCCCTATATATTCAATCCTATTATTATTCCCATCATAAGTGTATATCCACCTAGAAGCATTCACCCAGTTTAAATCATTCGGTATTTGAAACAATCTTTCAATCAAATTATTATTCCCATCATATGTATAAATACTCTTCCAATTAATCAACCATACTGAACCATTCCAAGTTTGAAACGTATATTCAATTAAATTATTATTCACATCGTATATATAAATATTTTTCCAATTAATCGACCATACTAACCCATCCCAGGTTTGAAACAGGCTTTCAATTAAAGTATTATCCTCATCATAGATGTATATTCTCTTCCAATTATTAACCCAATCATTGGACCAATTTTGATATACTTCCTCAATCAAATTGTTATGATCATCATAGGTATATGTCCGTTTCCAACCATTTCCCCAATCTGAAACATCCCAGAATTGCCTCAATTCTTCAGTTAAAAGAAATCCATTATCAAGATTAGCATTTATTCTTGTATGTAAAAATGTATCAGAATCAAGCTTGATTTTTACTTGTGAAAAAGATTGAGAAAAAAGAAATATTACTTGAAATAATACTTGAAATAATAATACGATTTTAAATAATTTCATAAAATATCTTTCATTATAAATTCTTTCCTAATGTTTTTATTTCTTGTAATAATTTTTTACGTGCTTCTTCAAATTCTTCTTTAGTAATTTCTGTATAATCACTAAAAGGCAGCCTATTCTTCCATATGATCGTATTTTTCCATGTATTAAATTCAATCTGCCCATAACAAGTTTTCTGAAAAGTAATACAATGAAGAGTCATACCTCTGATTTTTATTACTCTTATGTATAACCACCATCTATCAGGGCCTCCCGAGCTATTCCTAAATTTAAAACATTTATTACAATAAGTTTTTGCTAAAGGTATTAACTCTTTCTTTTCTTTTTGATCCACAAGCACCAACAGTTTAGTGTTTTCTCTACTAACAATTTCCTGTTGCTCTTCAATAGCTATAGTTAATTTATCTTTTTTTGCTGCCATTTTTTACTCCTGTTTATTATTTGTGGGCCTAAATGGACTTGAACCATTGACTCCGAGGTCATGAGCCCCGTGCTCTACCAACTGAGCTATAGGCCCCTTTTTATTATTTAAATTCTTCTAACCAACTTTGTACTAAAGAATCTAAATTTATCGATGAATCTGGTTTTATATCAACCATATCAGCCCTAGTAAATACTCTATAAATAGCTCTATTATTAAAGCCTACAGATACAGTTGTATCAGGACGTTCAACTTCCATTCCTATTTCAAAATCAAACTTTTCGTTTCTAAGTTCTGCTTGTTCTACCCAATCGTTTACCCAATCGTTTAACTCTAACGAATTCTGTTTAGCTATTTTTTCCCAATCAATACGTATTGAATCGGTTCTCTCGGCTTCCCCTCCAGCAATCATAAGGCCAAATATAGCCATAAAAAATATTATTACGTAATACATTTCTTACTTCTCCTATTTATTCAGAATAAAACTTCATCAAAATTCTGCACTTCTCCTGCTGATTGCGTATTTTTGTCATTGCATCAATAAAAGTTTTATCCATGTTAACTATTGCAACTTTTATTTTTTCTTTAGTAGTTACCTTATCTTCTAACATCCTATCAAAATCATTTTGTATGAAACTAGCTAACCTTTGCATTTCATATTTCATATGATTAATTTCCTTAAAAAGCTTCTGCTGATAAACTATAGGAGTAACTTCTTTACCATCTATTTGAAAAATAATTTCTTTACTAGAAATATCTTCTCCATATGCAGGTTTATAATGTAAATACATATTCCAATCACTAGGGCAGCAACCAGTACATTTACTCCCAATTACTATTTGATCTCCATCATATTCACAAGTATCACAATTTACACCCATTATTCTTTTTCCTATTTAAGTAATGTCATTTTCTTAACAGATACAAAATCACCCACTGCAAGTCTATAAATATAAATACCACTTGTTAATGCTGATCCATCAAATTGTACTCTATTGATATTATTCAATACACGCTCATTTACAAGGATTGCAACCTCATTACCAAGCATATCATATACTCTTAATGATACAAACGCAGGCTTACTAATTGTAAATTCAATTGTAGTCTCTGGATTAAAAGGATTAGGATAATTCTGACTTAAAATAAAATCATTCGGAATATTAACTTCTATAAACACCTCATCAAAATACTCATAGGTACCATCATTATCTATCTGCTTTAACCTATATGCATATGTACCAGATCTATTAATATCTGTATCAATAAAACTATAATACTTGGGGGAATTACTATTACCATTACCTTCTATAAACTTAATAACTTTTCCATCCCTCTCAATTTCAAATCCATAGTTATTTATTTCAGTAGCAGTTTCCCATTGTAATTCTACAACTCCATTACTATAGATTGCAGTAAAAGAAACAAGCTCTACTGGAACAGCAGAATCAACATCTATTAATCCATAACCACTGTATGTATCCCATACTCCATTTCTTGAACCCGTTTCTCTTGCAACTAATCTTGCTTCTTGAAAACTAATTTCAAGATACTCTGCTATAAAAGCAACTTGTCCTGCAATATATCCATTAGAAAAACTAGAAAGATTACTAGTAGTAACAGGATCAATAGAATGAAACTCAATAGAATATCCTGTAACATTAGTAGTTGCTCCCGCTCCAGTTATTACCATAAGACAAGTTTCTATATCCTGATAAAAAACATTTACGAAACTATTACTTCCGGCAGGCATAAATATTAAAACGTCAGGATAATTACCTGCAAGTGTTGAATAGTAGTTCGCATTACCATAAGAATAAAGTACAATTTCATATCCATTATCTTGTGCATACTGAAATAAAGAAAGATTCATTAGTGGAATATAATCTAACGCTCCGGTATGAGAGGCATTATTATAACTTTCATATCCATAAATAAATGAATCCATGACATCCATATCATGTGCGTAATAATCAGGATGTCCTCCAACTAACACATCCCAATCCCCCGATGTATCTTGTGCAGACGTATTTGTAAATAGCCCATACATAAAGTATATTAAAACAATTAACCCCGAAACGGTAAAGCCTATTACTGTCTTATTTTCTTTCATAATTTTTCCTCATTTTAGCATTTATAAATAAAAAGATATTATTATTTAATTTGAAAGTGTTTGTATTTTTATTTTAAGCACTTTCACTAACTGTTCTTTAATATCAATGTCTTCTAAATCATGTTCTTCACAAACAGGAACAAAAGCAATTCTTGTCATACCTGAAGTATTACAACCTAGTCCCAAATCACCAGGACCATTTTCCGGCATTAAAACAATCCAATGATTTGTTTCTTTTCTACATAACCAACAAGCACACGGATTATTTTTAAGCTTTTCTATTCTAGCCTGAACTTTCTGACGAAAACACTCAATTTTTTTCTTTTCTTCCGTAGGATCAATCATCATATACCTTTATATAATCTTTTATTAAATGTACGTTCCTTTCTTCAAAAGTATCAAAACGCTTTTTCACACTTTTATACAATTTTGTAATATCTACATCTTTTCGATCTCCATATCCTATAGGATGATTCTTAAATTGTTGTACAGTAAAATCTTCTATCATATTACCTCGCACATTAAAATAATGCCAATGTTTTCCTATTTTTACCTTTTTTATATCCAAATAAAAAT
>SDBV01012496.1_pt1 | contig 10874 bp, 2 predicted proteins | sample 2277081 | NCBI WGS metagenome assembly SDBV01 (sample SAMN10402039, study PRJNA504765) | marine sediment metagenome | isolation source: marine sediment core GS10_PC15, 223 cmbsf | place: Arctic Ocean: Southern Knipovich Ridge | collected 2010
TGTGTGTATCTTAAATAATGATGTTCGTGAATCAGGCTGTTATAAAGTTTTTCATATTGGGTCTTTCGAACAGAGCGTAACTCAATGGGCTGAATATCTTTTATATTACATACGATATGGGTTTGATCGACCTTGACAAGACTAGGTGGTTTGCGGTTTGCTAAAGGATTATTGGTGATTCGTTTGCGGGGAGGCAGGGTAATAAGACCAGCTGATTCGAGTTTTAAGAGGATACTCCTGCAGAGCATATCTTTAAGGGCACCATTTTGCTGTCTCCAATTCCACTGCCGACAAAGCTCTCTTGAGATAAAATATCGGCTTTTATCGGGGTTGGTAGAGATTAGCGTCTTAATAGATACAATGTCGCTATGGGTTAGCTGATGGCCTTGATAAATAAAATCGGACTCCATGTGTTATAAATAACATAATTTGGCTCCGAAAGCAAGTTGAAAGGGTGATTTTTTTATGATTTTTGTTTATTTTCCACAGGATATTGAGTAGTTACAAAAAATACGTTCTGATGTTGTTGAAGATTGCACTGCCGAGCATACTTTTTCTCCTGGTGAAGTCATGATGCTTCGCTGTCTTCCCAAAGAAATTCAAACAAAGGCTTTTTTTAACTGTTGGACTCGTAAAGAGGCTTATATAAAAGCAAAAGGACAGGGACTTTCTATCCCTCTGGATCAGTTCGATGTCTCTCTTGTCCCTGGTGAACCTGTACGGTTGCTGAAAACTAAATGGGATGATGAGGAGCACACCCGTTGGAAATTCATGGAATTGGGCGCAGGTCCAGAATACGCTGCAGTTATAACTGCAGAAGGTCAAGGTTGGAGCTTGAAATGCTGGAGATGGTCTAATAAGGTTAAATAAATTGGTGATTAAGTTAAAAAGTTGAAATTAGATGATTTGCAAAAACCTGTAACACTAATACAAATTTATTAGTTTATGTAAAAATCTAATACCTCTTCCGTATTTATCAACATTCAAACATCACTGAAAAATACGAATAAGAATCATACTATTATTTTACTATATTTTTTTTATTTTGTGTTATTTTTTATGGTAATGAGGGGAATACAACAATAAATGTTATTCGATAAAATTTGAGAGAAATGGATACACACAGAAAAGGAAATACCTTTGATTAATATACCAAAAATGACAGATAATGAACGCCGTCGTGTGCTGGTGGAGTGGAATGATACATATATGGACTATCCCGGTGATGTATGTCTGCACCAGCTTTTCGAAGCGCAGGAAGCGAAGACGCCAAATGCATTGGCAGTCGTGTTTGAAGGGGCTCAATTGACTTACCGGGAACTGAATCGACGCGCAAATAACCTGGCCCATTATCTACAACGACTTGGTGTAGGACCTGAGGTACTGGTCGGCATCTTTATGGAACGATCTCTTGAGATGATTATTGGTATATATGGTACCCTCAAAGCAGGTGGCGCTTATGTGCCGCTTGACCCGGAGTATCCAATGGAGCGTGTGGCTTTCATGCTGGAAGATACCAACGTATCTGTCCTGTTGACTCAAGAACGCTTAGTCGCAGGTTTGCCGGAGCATGGGGCGAAATTATTATGTGTAGACGCGGACCGGTTGGATATATCAAAGGAGAGCGCAGATAATCCTGTCAGTGGGACGACGGCTGATAATTTGGCCTATGTTATTTATACATCTGGTTCAACCGGCAAACCGAAAGGGGTGATGAACTGTCACCGGGGGGTTTGCAATCGCCTCCTGTGGATGCAGGAGGCCTACAAATTAAGTGAATCAGATAGTGTTCTTCAAAAAACTCCTTTCAGCTTTGATGTTTCGGTCTGGGAGTTCTTCTGGCCCTTACTGGTTGGAGCGCGGCTGATAGTGGCACCTCCAGGAAAGCATAAGGACAGTACTTATCTCGTAAAATTGATTGCTGATCGGAAGATTACCACGATACATTTTGTGCCCACAATGCTGCAGATATTCCTTGAAGAAAAAGATTTGGAGGGGTGCAAAAGCCTTAAAAGGATTATCTGCAGCGGTGAAGAGCTGTCCTATATGCTCCAGGAGCGTTTCTTTGCAAAATTTAATGCAGAGCTGCATAATCTATACGGGCCAACTGAAGCTGCCATCGACGTTACCTACTGGGCCTGTCAGAATGATGGCGATCGACAAATTGTTCCCATTGGCCGCCCTGTAGCTAATACACAGATTTATGTGCTTGACCAGGAAATGCAGCCTGTTCCTGTTGGTATTCCTGGTGAATTATATATTGGAGGCGTTCAGGTTGCCCGGGGGTACCTTAACCGTCCTGAACTAACTGCTGAGAGATTTGTTGCCGACCCATTCAGCGATAAGCCTGGAGCCCGTCTATATAAATCGGGTGATAAAGCCTGTTATCTGCCTGGAGGCGAGCTGAGATATCTCGGACGCGTTGATCACCAGGTAAAGATCAACGGCGTACGGATTGAGCTGGGGGAAATAGAATCTTTTATCAAAGCTCATCCTGATGTAAAACAAGCTGTTGTGGCTGCGCGTGAGGACGAACCCGGTAATAAACGTCTTGTGGCGTATCTTGTTCCCAAAAATGGTAAACGGATTGTTAATTCCCGGTTGCTGAGTTATTTGCAGAAGAAGCTGCCCGGCTCCATGATCCCTTCTGCTTTTGTTATGCTCGATGTGATTCCGACGATGCCAAATGGGAAGATAGATCGCCACGCACTTCCAGCGCCCGGGAGGGACCGGCCCGAGCTTGATCAAGCATACATTCCACCAAAAGGACAATTAGACATGTACCTCGCGAGTTTGTGGCGCGAAATCTTATATCTTGATCGCATTGGCATTCACGACAGATTCTTTGAACTTGGTGGTACTTCAATAAAAGCGGCACAGTTCATTAACAAGCTGCAGCAAGAATTAGATGAAAATATCTACATAGTGTCTATTTTCGAAGCACCGTCGATAGCAGAATACAGAGCTTTTTTAGAAATGAATTATGCCGACGCGATCATTAAAAAGCTCGGCGTCAGAAAGGTTTCCACTCATAAGCCGCAATTTGAACAGACAAATAGTGCCGGTGCCTGGAGAATCGACTCTAAGGTGATTTCACAGATGCATAAATGTATACCGTCACTCAAACCCAGGTATGGCGATGAAGGGGAAGACACAAAAAATCCGCCTGCTATTTTTATCCTTGCACCCCCCCGGTCCGGAACGACCCTTCTTAGGGTTATGCTTGCAGGCCACCCTGATCTATTCGCCTCAACAGAGTTACAGCTTTTAGGATTTAATACTTTAGAAGAACGCAGGAAAGATTTCTCCGGCAAGTTCAGCCTTTGGCTGGAAGGTACAGTCCGGGCTATCATGGAAATAAAAAATTGTGACGTCATCCAGGCCAAGCTGATTATGGAAGAACATCAAAAGAAAAACTATACAACAAAACAATTTTATCGAATACTTCAAGATTGGATCGGTGATAAAATCCTGGTGGACAAATCTCCTTCATATGCGATTGATATCAACACTCTTGAAAAGGCGGAACGCGACTTCGATAACCCATTGTACATATATCTGGTAAGACATCCGTACGCCATGGTGGATTCCTTTGTGCGTTATCATATAGACCAGGCACTGTTTTTAAGGGATAATCCTTTTTCCCCACGTGAATTAGGTGAGTTGGTATGGCTTATCAGTAACCAGAACATCCTGCAGTTCCTCCAGAAAGTCCCGGATCATCGTAAATATTTCATGCAGTTTGAGGACCTGGTGAAAATGCCCAAACAAATCATGGAGGAGATGTGCCTGACGTTAAGGCTGAAATTTCATCCCGATCTGACCAAACCATATAAAGAAATAAATAAAAAAATGGTTGATGGGATTTACAAGGATTCCAAGCCAATGGGGGATACAAGGTTACTCGACCATCTTGACATAGATCCGAAGGTTGCGGAAAGATGGAAAGGTGTGTCAGGGGACAATTTTCTCAGTGATATCACATGGGAACTTGCAGTCTCGCTCGGGTACGAACCACCCGAATCGGTGGATATGAGCGCAAAAAGTATAAGGCCACTTGTTGGAAAACTACCGGTAAGCAAAAACAGAGAATTTCTTGAGCAGTGCAGACAGCGCAGAAAGGAATACCGGGATAAGATTGGGTAAGGATGATATAAATGAGTAGTGATGAGTTAGTAAATAAGCCTGAAGAAATCGCCATTGTTGGAATGGCCGGCCGCTTTCCAGGTGCCAAGAACATCGATGAGTTCTGGCAAAATCTGCGGGACGGGGTCGAGTCGATCAGGCCGTTCACCATAGAAGAGTTAAAGATTTCAGGAGTTGATAAAGACACACTCAAGGATCCATCCTTTGTTAATGCAGGAGCTGTGATGGATGAGGCCGATGCCTTTGACGCCAAGTTCTTCGGGATAAGCGCAAGGGAAGCGGAAATCATGGATCCCCAGCACCGTGTTTTCCTGGAATGCGCGTGGGAAGCGCTGGAGCACTCCGGTTACGATCCTGAGAAGTATGATGGTGCTATCGGTGTTTTCGGAGGAGTAGCACCCAATACCTACTATCAGAAAAACCTGGTAACACGGTCTGATCTTCTTCAAATGGTTGGCCACTATGCAGCGATGATCGCGAGCGAAAGAGAGTACGCTATCACCAGAGTTTCATTCAAAATGAACCTCACCGGCCCCAGTATCAGTATAAATACCGCTTGCTCGTCTTCTGCAGTTGCCATTCACCTCGCCTGCCAGAGTGTGCTCAGCGGGGAATGTGATATGGCACTTGCAGGCGGAGCAAGAATCAAAGCACCGCTAAAATCCGGTTATTTATATCAGGAAGACGGCATTCCTTCACCGGACGGTCATTGCCGGGCCTTTGATGCAGAAGCCCGGGGGACCGTGATTGGCAGCGGCGTCGCAATGATCGTCGTGAAGCGGCTATCAGAGGCCATCGCTGATGGAGATACGATTCACGCTGTGATAAAAGGATCGGCCATAAACAATGATGGCGCTCTAAAAGTGGGCTTTACAGCCCCGAGCATGCAGGGGCAGGCAGCGGTTATTGCGGAAGCTCAAGCAATGGCCGGTGTCAATGCAGATAACATCGGATATGTGGAGGCCCATGGGACGGGGACCTCTCTTGGAGACCCGATCGAAGTTGCCGCGTTAACGAAAGCTTTTCGGGAAAGCAGCAGCCGCAAGGGTTTTTGTCCCATTGGCTCGGTCAAGACAAACATCGGGCATTTGGACGCCGGAGCAGGAGCAGCAGGGGTTATAAAAACCGTTCTTGCCCTCAAACACAAACAGCTGCCGCCAAGTCTGAATTATAAAAAACCCAATCCGCAAATTGATTTTGAAAACAGCCCTTTTTACGTTAATAATAAGTTTTCCGAATGGCAGTCAGGCGATATGCCTCGCCTTGCCGGGGTAAGCTCTTTCGGCCTGGGCGGAACTAACGCTCACATTATCTTAGAGGAAGCCCCGGAAATTCAACCTTCGGGACCCTCCCGTCCAAGACAGCTCTTGCTTCTCTCGGGGAAAACAAAGCCTGCTATTGATGCCGCTACTATTAATTTGCGTGAATATCTGGCACAGCATTCTGAAATTAATATTGCTGATGTCTCATACACTCTGCAAACAGGACGAAAAGGGCACAGCCATCGTGGAATTGCGGTGTGCAAAGACGTACAGGATGCGGCTGAGGTGCTGGAATCGCTGAGCCCTAAACATGTCAAAACACGTTATCTCGAGTCAGGTGAACCACCGGTCGTGTTCATGTTTCCTGGGCAGGCTGCGCAGTATGTTAACATGGGTTTGAATTTCTATGAACATGAGCCTGTGTTTCGAGAGGAGGTGGACCGGTGCGCTGAAATATTGGAACCGCTTATGGATCGGGATTTGCGCGGAATATTGTACCCAAAAGAAGGCGATGTGAAAGAGGCGGAAGAGTTACTGCAAAAAACTTGCTACCTACAACCTGCTATATTTACGATCGAGTACGCGCTGGCCAAGCTCTGGAACAGCTGGGGTGTGCATGCAAGCGCGATGATAGGGCACAGCATCGCTGAATACACAGCAGCCTGTCTTGCTGGAGTGTTTTCTATTGAGAGCGCTTTGATGCTGGTTTCAACCAGGGGGCGCATGATGCAGGAACTTCCCGGGGGATCGATGCTCATTGTTCGTACGACAGTGGAAGAGATTGAGCCTAAACTGTGCCAGGAGCTGTCAATAGCAGCTGTAAATGCCCCATCGCTTTGCGTGATTTCAGGAAATAATGATGCTATTGCTGCTCTTAAAAAGAAATTAGAAAGCGAAAAAATTGTGTGCCGCATTCTTAACACATCACACGCTTTCCACTCACCGATGATGGACCCTATGATCGAGCCATTTACGGAATACGTAAAGGGAGTTCAGCTTTCACCGCCAAATATACCACTCATGTCAACGGTGACTTCTGACTGGATGACACCTGAGCAGGCCACAGACCCTGTTTACTGGGGCAGGCACCTTCGGGCAACGGTACGGTTTGCCGGGGGTGTCCGGGAACTTTGGAAAGAAACGGAGCGCATTCTTTTAGAGGTTGGTCCAAGAACAACGTTGACAACCCTTGCCCGGCAGCAGGCAGAAGACATAAATAAACAATTGGCTGTATCCTCACTTGGTGATTCGGCTTCCGATCAGGCTGAGTGGACCGCGATTTTGAATGCGGTCGGGCAGTTGTGGCTGGCTGGAGTGCCGGTCGACTGGAAAGGCTTTTACATTAACGAAAACAGGCACAGGGTCCCACTGCCGACATACCCGTTTGAGCGAAAACGTTTCTGGGTTGAACCAGCCAAACTTAGTGCACAGGTCAATATTGAGGAACGACCTGTGGAGCCCATATCAATAGAAGAGGAAGATGGGACAAAGCCGCCTGTAAGCAAGACCGAGGAATCACGGAGAGAAAGGCTTATCCGCATTTTAAAACAAACTCTACAAGAGGTTTCGGGAATGGATTTAAACAGTGTTGATGATTCTATGACCTTTTTAGAAATGGGTTTTGATTCCCTGTTCCTGACACAATGGACGTTTATGCTGAAGAAAAAGTTCGGCATTCAGATTTCGTTCCACCACCTGTTTGACGATCTATCAACCATAAGTTTACTGATTGAGTATATTGAAAAAGAGATGCCTCCCGAAACTATCTCTGTCCCTGATTTGGACAAAAAAAAGTTGATTGCTTCTCCTACAGAAAAAGGTAAAACAATAATGCAGCAGGAAAGTGTTCCGGTGAAGGAGCCTGACCGGCCTCTCGAGACCATTCCCGTTGAGACAGCGGAGAGAACGGTCGCATCAAGTGTATTTCGTGTGCCAAAACTTGAGCCGGTTCAGCGGCATGGAAATATTCCCCTGTCTTTTGGACAGCAGCGGCTATGGTATCTCGACAAGCTCGAGCCTAACACACCGGTTTACAACCTGCCGGATGCTTACAGACTGAAAGGTAAGCTCGATATTACAGCATTAGAAAATAGTATAAATGAAATATTAAGACGGCATGAAGTACTGCGCACGTATTATAAATTGGACGATGATATGCCTGTTCAGGTCATCGCCCCATTGTTGGAAATAAAGTTATCATTGATTGATCTCAGTGACCTAAATGCGGCTAAATGTGAAAAAGAGTTAACCCGTATACTGGAAAATGAAGCAGGCAAGCCCTTTGATCTCTCTGCAGGCCCACTGGTCAGGGCGAAACTTATACGGTTAGGCGAGGAAGAGCATGTTTTTTTCTTCATGCCGCATCACAGTGTCTTTGACGGCTGGTCGTTTGGTGTGTTTCAGCGGGAGTTGATATCAATCTACAAATCAATTGTGTCCGGACAGCCATCTAAGTTAGTTGAGTTAAAGGTTCAATATGCGGATTACGCAGTGTGGCAGCGAAAGTGGCTGCAGGGGGAAGAGCTGGAGCGGCAGGTGGCCTACTGGCGTGAACAGTTGAGTGGCGAGCTGCCTGTTTTGCAGATGCCAACTGACTTCACCAGGCCGGCTATGCAGAGCACTCGGGGTGCGAGGGAAAAGATGGAGATTTCAAGGCCACTTGTTGAGTCTCTCACAAAGTTGGGGCGTAATGAGGGAGCAACTCTCTATATGGTTTTGCTTGCGGCGTTTAAGGTGTTTTTGTATCGTTACACCGGGCAGGAGGATTTGTATGTGGGATCTCCGATAGCCAATCGAATGCCACAAGAAACTGAGGATCTCATTGGATTTTTTGTAAACACATTGGTTTTGCGGACGAGTTTACATGGTAACCCTACATTTCGAGAGTTATTGGACCGTATACGTGCAGTTTGTCTTGGGGCATACAGTCACCAGATCATGCCTTTTGAGCTACTAGTGGAAGAATTGAATCCCCAGCGTGATTTGAGCAGGTCCCCTCTTTATCAAGTGATGTTCACGTTTTTGACAGGGTCAATGGATTTTGGCATTAAGATGGGTGATGTTTCATGGCGCCGTGAAAAGATAGTAACCAGTGTGGCCCAGACTGATTTGAGCATCTGGATTGACAAGACGGACGAAGGACTGAGTGTAGAATTAGAATACTGCACGGACCTTTTTGAAGCTGAAACTATTGTGAAGCTTTTGAAGCATTATGAGGTAATACTGAAGGGTATTGCAGAGGACCCTGATACGAGTATTGCCGGGTTTTCTATATTGAGCGAAGCTGAGCATAAGCAGCTGGCAAAGTGGAATGATACGGATATAGGATATCCGCGGGATTCTTGTGTGCATCATCTTTTTGAAGCACAAGTTGAGCGGAGGGCTGGCACTGTGGCAGTAGAATGTGGGAAGGATCGGATAACCTACAGAGAGCTTAATCAACGTGCCAACAAGCTGGCACATTATCTACAGGCGCAAGGTGTGGGTCCGAAAGTACTTGTGGGAATATGTATAGAGCGATCGGTAGATATGCTGGTTGGGCTTTTGGGTATCCTTAAGGCTGGCGGTGCCTATGTGCCGTTAGACCCGGAGTATCCTGAGGAGAGACTGGCTTATATGCTGGAGGACTCACGGGTTCAGGTGCTTTTAACACAGCGTGCGCATAAAGGGAAACTGTCTCAGAGCGAAGTGAAAGTGATTAATATGGATAGTGACTGGAAGATAATAGATAGGATGCAGGGGAATAATCCCCCAAGTAGAACAAGCCCTCAAAATCTGGCTTATGTGATATTTACATCGGGGTCTACGGGCAAGCCCAAAGGGGTGCAGGTCCCGCACAGGGCAGTTGTAAACTTTTTGACCAGCATGAGCAGGGAGCCGGGTATGACGGAGGAAGATGTGCTTCTTGCCGTCACGACACTTTCTTTTGATATTGCCGGGCTGGAGCTGTTTCTACCGCTTATTGTGGGAGCTAAAACTATCATAATTAGCCGTGACGTTGCATCTAACGGGGAGAGATTGCTTGGAGTGCTTAAAACCTCGGGAGTAACAGTAATGCAGGCAACGCCTACTACTTGGAGGCTTCTGCTTGCGGCCGGCTGGGAGGGCTCTGATAAGCTAAAGGTTTTATGCGGTGGTGAAGCCTTTCCAAGGGATCTGGTGCAAGAGTGTATTGCGCGTTCAGCAAGTGTGTGGAATATGTACGGGCCGACAGAGACAACCATTTGGTCTACCTGCTGTCAGCTGACGGAAAATGAGTGGCCGGTCCCGATCGGGAAGCCCATTGCTAACACGCAAATATATATCCTGGATAATTGCATGCAGCCATTGCCGGTTGGAGTAGCAGGTGAGCTGTACATAGGGGGGGATGGAGTAACCCGTGGTTATTTGAACAGGCCTGAGTTGACAAAGGAGCGTTTTATACAGGATCCTTTTAGCGATGATCCTGAATCAAGATTGTATCGAACAGGGGATCTGGCCCGATTTTTCAAAGATGGTACAGTTGAGTGGCTGGGCCGTACCGATTTTCAAGTAAAAGTAAGAGGTTTCCGCATTGAGCTGGGAGAGATAGAAGTAATGCTGAATCGCAATCCGGCAGTGCGCGAAGCGGTAGTTGTGGCCAGGGAGGATGTCCCCGGAGATATACGATTGGTGGCATATTTTGTTCCAAAAGAGGAAAAAATATCTTTAGTAAGTGAGTTGCGTAATTATTTAAAAGAAAAACTTCCGGATTACATGGTACCATTATCGTGGGTAAAACTTGAGGAGTTTCCCTTAACTCTTAATGGAAAGATAAACCGCAAGGCATTACTGAAGCCCGATATAGTCGAGACAGAAACTGGTTATGTTGCACCAAGGGACCAACTGGAGCTTCAGTTAACCAGCATCTGGCAAAGAGTTTTAGGAGTTAAAAATATTGGCATAAAAGATAACTTCTTTGAGCTGGGAGGGCACTCGCTTTTAGCAGCCCGTTTATTTGCTCAAATTGAGAAAATAATTGGTAAAAATATTCCACTCGCAGCTCTTTTTAAGACACCGACTATCGAACAAATAGCACAAAATCTACGTCAAAAAGATTGGAGGCCTACTTGGTCCTCTTTAGTAATGATCCAGACATGTGGCTCCAGGCCGCCCCTCTTTCTAATTCACGGGGCCGAAGGGAATGTATTGATATATCGTGAGCTGTCGCACTATCTTGGCAATGATCAGCCGGTTTATGGTTTACAATCCGAAGGGTTAGATGGCAGAGAAAATCTGGAAACTTCATTTGAAACAATGGCTGAAAATTATATAAGGGAAATAAGGTCTATTCAACCCGAAGGACCATATTATCTAGGTGGCTATTGTCTGGGTGGTACTATTGCCTATGAAATGGCTCTACAACTTAACGAACAGAATCAAAAGGTGAATTTACTGGCAATGTTCGAGACTTACAACATAAAATCTAATGATAACCCTCTACCAAAA
>SDBV01012497.1_pt1 | contig 10873 bp, 13 predicted proteins | sample 2277081 | NCBI WGS metagenome assembly SDBV01 (sample SAMN10402039, study PRJNA504765) | marine sediment metagenome | isolation source: marine sediment core GS10_PC15, 223 cmbsf | place: Arctic Ocean: Southern Knipovich Ridge | collected 2010
ATTGCGGTGTCACACCGAACATTCGATTCTTAACGCATAGCCACGGCGGTAATGTTGCGCTCAATTTGTCCAAAATAAAAAATCCTGATGATGAACTATCTATATCGGAACTTATCTTACTTGCATGCCCCGTTCAACTCACAACGCATAATTGTATCAAAGATCCCATGTTCCAAAAGGTTTATTCAATTTATTCTCACTTAGATTTGGTACAAGTACTTGATCCGCAAGGACTCTATAGAAAACGTCACCGAGGTGATTCGTTTTTGTCAAAAAAGTGTTTTGAACCTCATGAAAAATTAGCGCAAGTGAAAATAAAGTTAAATGGACGAGCACTTATACACAGTGAATTTATCATGCAGCGATTTTTAAAACAGCTTGCCACTATTGTTAAAGAAATTAAACAATGGAAACAGGAATTCCCAGATTTTCAAGACGAATGGACCTACACTAAAAAAGTACTCTGCCTTTATACCAACGGACACAAGGTGCGACCGTTAACATACTTAGCACACAACAACAAACAACTCAGACGCGTTACTGAAAAACTTGCGTTGATAGAAATGGAAAAGCAAGTGTTGCAAGCGTAAAATAATGATATAATGACGTCCTTCGATACATTTTCTTTTTCAAGAAAAACACTCAGGATGCGATAAATTAATATTTTATTTAATAATGCGGAAATTCTTTTTAAAAATGTACTTCTCTGTTGTTAAATTAATTAAACTCGCATCCTGAGTGATTTGCGAAGCAAATTGTATCGAAGGACGACATTAAACAGATTTAACAGCTTTAACAATTGCATCAGCATCAATGCCTTCGAATGCAAGTAATTCTTCAGGCGTTCCTGAGCGCGGTAATTTAGTTACCGCCAAACAAGTGATGTTAATGTCGGTGTTACGAACCTCATACGCAACAGCTTGCCCTAAACCGCCCTCTAAATAATGATCTTCAACCGTAATAATGCGGTTGCCACTTGCACGTGCACACTCGAGAATAGTTTTTGCATCAATTGGCTTTATTGAATAAAGATCGATCACTGAAATTGAAATACCATCTTTTTTTAACATGTCATGTGCTTTAAGCGCTTCAAAAAGTGTAACACCCGCGCCAATAACACACACTTTATCTTGATCACTCTTTTTCAAAACATGACAACCACCAATAAAAAAGTCTTGCGACAAATCATACATGACCGGTGTGGCCATGCGCGTTGTGCGCAAATAAGAAATTCCCTGATTATATTCTGCCATCTGTCCAACTAAACGATGCGTGCTCACTGCATCACAAGGATATAACACAATTGATCCGGGCAACGAACGCATGAGTGCAATATCTTCAAGCCCCATTTGTGACGGGCCATCTTGACCAATAGAAACACCCGCGTGTGAGCCAACTAAACGTATATTTGATTGTCCAATTGCCGCCATACGAATTTGATCAAAGGCACGACTAAAAAAGGAAGCAAAGGTGGAAATAAAGGGAACAGCACCGCGCAGTTCAAAACCAACGCCCATTGAAATCATATTTTGTTCTGCAATAAAACATTGTACAAAACGATCAGGAAATTTTTCTTCAAATAATTCTGCAAAGGTAGAATTTTTAACTTCAGCGTCAAGCGAAACAACCCGATCACATACGCGGCCTAAGTCAGTCAACGCTTGCCCGTATGCTTTACGGGTTGGCATCATCTCGCCAAGTTCATAATGAGGATCTTTTAATTCAGTGATCAGACATCCATTTGATTCTTGTTCTTCAGTTTTTTCATTATTAATAATATCGTCGGGAATAGAGGTCATATTGCGATATTCTTGTTTTCCAAATTGTTTTTGCCATGCACCGTAACGCCCTTCTTCAAACAAAATATCTTTTGAAAGTTTTTCTGCCTCAACGTCGGCAAAGCGTTCTTTTAACCGTTTAAGGATGGCAGGAAGTTCTTCTTTTTTAAATGCTTTTCCATGAAAGCCTTCTTTGTTTTCAGCTTCTTCAACGCCATAACCTTTGACCGTTTTTGCTAAAATAATTGTTGGATGATCATCTGCTTCTTGCGCTTTATCAAGCGCATGCATAATCTGCATCATGTCATGACCATCTACTTTAATAGTTTTCCAACCGAACGCTTCAAACTTTGCAGCATACCGATTAAGATGATAACCATGAATAGTTTCAGTACTTTGTCCTAGTCGATTACAATCAAGCAGTGCAACTAAGTTGTCTAACTTATAAAATGCAGCGACTTCTGCCGCTTCCCACACAGACCCTTCAGTAATTTCACTGTCACCTAATAAAACAAATGTGCGATATTTTTTTTTAAACATTTTGGCATACAACGCCATTCCTGCACCGATAGAAAGTCCGATACCAAGCGATCCCGTTGCAGCTTCAGTGTGTTCAAAGCGCATTGTTGGGTGACCTTCAAGCACGGAATCAAATTCTCGATACCCTTGCAAGTCTTTATCGCTTAAAATTCCAACTTCTTTCCACGCGGCGTATAAAATTGGTGACGCATGACCTTTTGATAAAATAAAACGATCATTTTCTGGATTGTGAGGATTATGAGGATCGTACCCCATTCCATAGAAAAAAAGTGCGGCCACTAAATCTGCAGCCGAAAGTGCAGACGTTGGATGACCGGACCCTGCTTGCGTTGTCATACGCAACGCATTGGCGCGCATGTTATACGCTTTTTGTTCAAGAATTTTTTTTACATCGCCTTTTGTAGTACTCATACACTTCTACTTATTTTATTATCTGGAATGGTAAATGGTAGTATCAATCCCAAAAATGCCATAACCAGAAATAACTGCAAGTGTTTATGCTACCTACAAACAATGTAAAAAAATTATTTCTTTTTCGGTCTGTTGTGCGGACGTCTCCAATTATCTTGTCGCGCCCACGTAATTATTTTATCAACATGTTGTGCGCCAAGAGACATACTCTTTCTTGTTGAATTCATTACTTTTTTCCAATACTGAAGTAATTTGTTAGTTATTTTATCTCTTTTTTTTGCCATTATTCTACTCCTTAAATTTTTTTTATATTTTTTATATGAGGCCTGAACAGGTACGGACCCTGTTTCCCCTGACAAAAAGAATCCCCTCTTATTACCAGTGTACAAAAAACTAACCCTAAAAAGCAATAGTTTTAGTAAGAAAAATAAGGTAGTATAAAGTATAATTAAAACATAAACAAAACTTTAAAATTATATTTTATCTACATAATGCGTACAACACTATTAAAAAAAAGCAAAGTATGGATCTTTCGCTTTTTAGAACTACAACTTTTTATCACCATTGTATCACTGCCCATTTTAATTGCGTGGGGCATACCGATTTCGTTGCTTTCTTTTGCAGGAAATTTGCTATTTTCTCCGGTGTTTGTCGGTTTTCTTTTTTTATCATCAATTATTTTTTTTTGTGAAATACTGTACATACCATCAACACCATTCATTTATCTACTTACATGGCTTACTCATTTTTGGACTGCATGTTTAAACATGGGATCAAATAAAGCGCTTGTTGGCTATGCCCTACAACCAACGCTTGTTCTTTGTGCTTTACCTAATTGTGCGCTTTTTTTTCTTGCACACAAAACGTTATCAAAAACAAGACTGCAAAGAATTGGTGGATACACGCTATTACTTATTATTTTTTGTTCTTACGCCACGTTCCTTGGAACATCACAACAATGCGTTAAAAAAATTGAACACAATAAAAAACATGCAACTATTATGAATGACCATGGTCATATCACCGTTATAGATGAAGGTGCTTTGGGTAGATCGCTTTCGTCGGCTTCTTGGAGTGAATACACGCTATTACCAACGATTATCAAAGAAACGGGACATACAAAAATAGATACACTTATTTTAACCAAACCGGGCAAAATTATGTTTGATGTTGTTGAAAAACTTTGTACAAAAATTCCTATCAAACAAATCTATTTAATTATCTGGGAAGGAACACTTCCAAAATATTATTGGAGAAGCTTCTTTAAGCTCAAAGAAGCAGCACAAAAAAGTGGAATCACATTTTCTAGAATTGGAAAATATCCTATTACTATCACTACCTCACAAAACAGTTGCATAACAATAATCCCAGAAAAAGTTACCCGTACCTCGGGACCATTTTCTTACCAAAAACTGACCATCAACCATATAATTGACAACAATGATATTCCTCTTGTATGATTCAAAAAAGATGTACATTGCCAGGGGAGATTAGATGTCAACAAAGCTAGTACTTTTTGTTGTGGCTCACAAAGGTTATCAACCAGTCGAATACGCTACACCAAAAAAATTACTCGAACAAGCAGGATATAAAGTGGTTACCGCAAGTGACCAAGCAGGAACTTCAACCGCAACTGACGACTCTGAAACACCCGTTGATATTGTGTTGTCTAAAGTGAACATGGACCACTATGACGGCATCTTTTTTATTGGAGGCAGCGGTTCACTCGAACATTTAGATAATCAAACAAGTTATAACCTTATCAAAAAAGCCAATGCCGTACACAAAGTTATCGGAGCAATCTGTGTAGCAACCAGAATTTTAGCCAAATCTGGCGTTTTAACAGGCAAATCAGCCACAGGATGGAACGGCGACAACGAACTGGGAGCTATTTATCGTCAATACAACGTAAATTACGTGCATGAAGACGTTGTAGTAGACGACACCATTATCACTGCTGTAGGCCCCGAAGCGGCAGAAAAATACGGCCAAAATTGCCTTTCTTTGCTTCAAGCACAGGGTTCCTGGGAGTAAATTTCCTCTGTAGGCCTTTGAAACACATTTCTCATAGAAAACTCTTCTTTTGATTAAAAAACCCCTAAACTATTGACTTTTTACCTCAATATTTCTTATTGTAATTATAGAGAGGTATGATGCCCAACAGGGTATATATCCTCAGCTACGCTGATGTAGAGCGTAAAACAACTAGAGCGTAAAACAACTAGAGCGTAAAACAACTAGAGCGTAAAACAACTAAAGCGTAAAACAACTAAAGCGTAAAACAAAAGGAATATCAATAAAATTAGGGGAGTAGTATGAAGAATAAATCACTAATATTCACTATTGTTGCATTGGTAGCACTTAGTGGATCTTTTGGCACCGTTGATGCCATGAGACGTGGCGGCGGTATGAGACGTGGCGGCGGTATGAGACGTGGAGGCGGCATGCGAGGCAGAATGGGCGGCATGAGACGCGGCGGAATGGGCCGAGGAATCGGTCGAGCAGCCCGTGGTAGAATGGGCGGTCGAATTGGCCGAGCAGCACGTGGTTGGCGTGGTGGCCGATGGAGACGACATGGATTGGGCTGGGGTTTTGGACGACCTTGGAGAAGAGTATGCCCTTACTGGGACCCATACTGTGATTATTATGACGGCTATGGCGGCAACGGATTCAGTATAGGATTCTCTGTTTAATAATAATGTGTTAGGAGTGTCATGAAAAAAACATACGTCTATTCGTTCATCACAGCATTGTTGCTGACACTAGTTGGCAATAGTAGTGCAGACATTTATCGGGATGAAAACCCAAACCGAGTGTGGTCAAGTGATCCTGTTTCAACAGGATACGGACGAGACCGGCGACGTATGGCACGACGCACCTACGAACATTGGCCAAACGACACTGATCGTTGGTCTAACAGACGCTGGTGGGACACAACTGGCTACGACGATTCAAGCTCTTATTACAATTGTCCTACCTGCCGATAAAAAAGAAAAACGAAATGGCCTGTTGTTAATTCAACAGGCCATCTTAATTTTTACTGTTGATGCACTAAAATAGCACGCGCAGGCGCAGCTTCTAATCCAACTACAGGAAGTGACAAGCATAAAAAGAAATAGCGTTGTGTTTCAACATGCGACAAACGCAACCCTTCAATGATGCCAATTTCATGCTTCATTAAAATAGTATGGGTTTCGTGATCAGGTTGATTACGTTCAATGCCAAGATAATCAATACCAACTGCTTTAATTTTTTTTTCTACTAAATACTGTGCACCTGATTTTTCAAGATATATAAAGTTTTTATCAAATGCTGCATCTAAACCAAGTGAACTATTTTTTGTTTTAAGTAAAACAATATCACCCTCTTTGATTTTTTTTTTTTCAAGGTCACTTTTAGTAACACCATCTGTAACTTCCATAAAATCAAGTACCGTACATTCGCCTATAATGATGCCTCGATCAATTTGATCAATAGTTTTGCCATCAGACAAAAAGTGTGCCGGAGCATCAATATGTGTCCCGGTATGAGAATCAAGCGTAATACGTGAGCTACGTACTTGATCTTTGGAAAATGTTTTTAATTGTTCAAAGTGAACTGACATTCTGTCTTTATAGCCGGTCATAGACTCACTTATAGGCCAACTTATGTCAATAATGATCATGATTTCTTTCTTGATTTTTTATTTAGTTTTCTTTACTTCATGACCACCAAATGCGTTACGCAGTAATGCAATTAATTTTGTTGCATAATTACCACCTGTTTTTTGTGACCAGTCGCGAACTTGTAATGACGCATCTAATGTTGGAACAGGAACATTATGTTTTTTGGCGTCCTCTTCTGTCCATTTGCATGTACCGCCTTGTGCAACTTCACCGTCAATGGCATCAAAGTTTTGATCTTTTTCAAAAATTCCAAGCGCTAATTCTAACAACCACGAACGAATGACCGAACTTGAATCCCACAAACGTGCAATTTGTTCTAAGTCTAAATTTTCGTCTTTGAAACTGCCAGACTTTAACAAATGAAAACCTTCAGCATACGCTTGTAACAATGCGTATTCAATTCCGTTGTGCACCATTTTGACGTAATGCCCTGTCCCAGAGTTGCCAACACGTGCAACTCCGTTAGGTGCGGCGACAGCTTCAAAAAATGGTAAAACTTTTTCATATGCTTTCTTGTCACCGCCAACCATGAGACAAAACCCTTTTTCTTTGCCCCACACACCACCAGAAGTTCCACAATCTAAAAAGAACATTCCTTTTTGTGAAAGTGTTTGTGCACGACGCATTGAATTGGTGAACTTGCTGTTACCACCATCAATAATAATGTCGCCTTTTTGTAAGTGTGGTAATAATTGATCAATGGTGTCGTCAACTATTTTTCCTGCGGGAACAAACAACCAAAAAATACGTACTTGGTCAGCCATTTCGGCTAGCGTACTCACAACATGGACACCAGTATTTGTTGCTTTTTTTTGTGCATTCTCGTTTGGATCAAAACCAATTACTTGATAACCCGCATTCATCAAAAGGTATGCAACAGCAGTTCCCATTTTTCCTAACCCAATTATTCCAACGTTCATTCTCGCCACCTTATACCATGTTTGTTACTAAAATCTTGTAATGCTGCTTTCGGCCCTAAACTACCAACTTCATACAAATGAAGTGGTAATTTCATTTCTCTTACGTTATCAATTATTTTCCATGCATATTCAATTTCATCAAATCTAACGGATGTTGATAGTTCACCACGCACAATTTCTTCAAATAATGTTTCATAGGCCGTTGGCGTCACATCACCAAAATGGCAACTATGACAAAACTCCATTTTTACTGGCGAAACTTCATTTGTTTTGTCAATTTTTTTTGTATTTAATGTCAACGCAAAAGTCGCATCAGGCGTTATGCGAATGGTTAAATAGTTTGGTTCACTTGGACAGTCTTTTGATAACAAACAATCAACATGCTTAAATCTGATATGAATCACCGTTTCTTTCTTTTTAAGTTTTTTACCTGTTTTTAGATAAAAGGGAACCCCGGTCCACCGGCGATTGTCTATTGCAAAGCGAAATGCAGCAAATGTTTCAGTTGTTGAATCAACAGGCACATCTTTTTCTTGCGTATATCCTTTATACTGCCCCAAAAAACCTTCTACAACAGAAACTTTTTCTAAAACTTTTGCACGCTCGGTTCTAATTGCGTCGCCCGTCAATTTAGCTGGTGATTCCATAGCAACAAGCGCAAGTAATTCAAGCATATGATTTTGAACCACGTCGGCAACTGCACCATAAGAATCGTAATAGCCACCACGACTTTCGACACCGATTTTTTCATTTAAAATAATTTGAACATTGTCGATGTATCGATGATTCCAGAGTGGTTCAAAAAAAATATTAGTAAAACGAAGCAACGCAATATTAGCAACAACTTCTTTGTTTAAATAATGATCGACCCGATAAATTTGATATTCATAAAAATATTTTTTAATACATTCATTAATTTCATGCGCCGACTTTAAATCATGGCCAAACGGTTTTTCATATGCAATACGATTCCAAATCGGATCTTTTTCTTCAACACGCTTTGCTAACCCAGAAATTGAAAGGTTTTCAGTGATTGTGCAAAAAAAATGTGCCGCTGTAGCAAGATAAATTAGACGTTTTCCGCTCATGTTGTGTTCTTTTTCTAATTGGCAAACAAATTTTTCTAGAGCAACATAATCTTTTGCAACAGTAAAATCTAATTGTTGATAGTGAAACGAAGAACGCAGTTGTTCCCATGCAGCATCATCTTTTTTTTGAATAAATGGTGCTGCATCGTCTAAAAGAGCATGCACCATTGCATCACCACGCGCTGCACCAACAATCAAAACTTTACTGCCACTTTTACTCAATAAAGCATGCAACGATGGGAGCAGTTTGCGTTTGGTTAAATCACCCGTGGCACCTAAAATAATAACCGTATAGTTATCCATGAGCTAACATCTTTCGTGTTTCTTGTTTGTAACGTTCAACTCCGGGCTGATCAAATGGATTTACATCAAGTAAGTACGCTAAATACACTGTCTCAATCATTTTGTACTGCAAAAACTGTCCAATATAATACGCAGATTTTTTTGGTAGCACCACAGAAACAAATGGTCGTTTACCTTTTTTGTATGCTGTTTGCGTTCCTTTTAATATTGCATCCATTATTAAGGATAGCGATTTACCTTGAATATTTGAAACAAGTTTTTCAAATTCTGGTAAGTCAGGAATAATTATTGATGAATTATTTTTTTCTACTGAAACAAATGTAGTAAACCGATCAATCGGTCCGGACAAATATAATTGTGCCATCGAATGTAAATCGGTGCTGCCAACCGAAACTGTTGGTGTAATACCAGTTGGTTTGACTTCGCCTGATTTAGTTTGTTCTTTGCCTAAACTCTCACCAACTAATTGACGATACCATCGTCCAATACCTTTAAGCGCAACTGAAAATAAAAAAAGATCATGAATAGTAATGCCATCGCAATACTGTTGATACAAAATTGCGGCACCGCGTGCTGCACTATTTTTTTCATCATTTGCTGTGCACACTGGAACCATTGATTGCGCGCCATCTAAGAATTCTTTTACGTCAACACCAATTAAACCAAGCGGGAACAACCCAACTGCTGAAAAAACTGAAAAACGTCCGCCAACTTTTTTAGGAACTTCAAGGCAATCAAAATTTTCTTCTTGCGCAAGGTTCCAGAGTTTTGAATCCTTGTCCGTTGTTGCCACAATGTACTGATGATAATCATCTTCTTTGTATTCTTTTAACAACGATAAAAAGATTTCAAAATTTGCGATTGTTTCAGTTGTTGATCCTGATTTACTGACGACATTAAGAATAATGTCATTACCTTTTTCTAATTCTTTTTTTGCCAATACAAGTATGTCATTAATCTGATCAGCATCAACGGTGTCAGCAAAATAAAGTTTTATGCCGTCCGTTGTTTGATTATATAAAGGCCCAAACAGCGCTTGCCCCACCGCAAGCGTACCTAAATTAGAACCACCAATACCAATAACAATGCACATAGTTGGCTTTAGTTTTTTTTTGTCTTCAATACATTTTTGTACAACAGACAAATTGTTTCTATCCGTTGCAAGATTTATAAAAGCATAATCAGTTTCATACTTTTTTGCTTCTCGTATCTTTTGTATCTCTGGTTTTAATTTTTGTATTAACGGATTGATATCTGCATCATCAACCCCAAATGTACTAGCATCCACACACTGTATAATTTTTTTCATAACTCTCCCTGCGTCAAAATAATCAAGTTCACTCGTTCGCATCCAACTTACACAAAACATTAAAATTACAAACAAGGCTAATTTATTATTGTGACTATGCATGACATTTATTTTCTTTTTCATACCTCTCCCCATCACTATCACAGGATCCTTATCATTTGAGAGTACAATGCAGAACCTTGACAATCAAATATAAAAAAGATTAAAAATCATAAAGATGAGTAAAACAGAAACGTGAAGGGGACCTTATGATTTCTTTGAAAATGATAAAAATAAACTGAAAAAATAAATTACCAGATGAAACATTGACAACAAATACATATTTTATAGGCTTGTAGCAATATAAACACACTTTTTATTTTTAAGGAGCCCAACAATATGAAGACATACAAAACGGCATTAGTATTAATTGCCTTTTCCTCTGTATTTGCAGGTCAACCAGCCCACGCAAAAACAGCTAAAAAGGGATGTATAAACAAAGTACAAAAAAATGATATCGCTTTTTTTGATGAAACAATAAAACAAGGTGGCATTGTGGTTGTAGATTTTTTTGCAACATGGTGCGGACCATGCAAACGCTTGCACTCAATATTGGAAAAAATTGCAAAAAAAAATCAACGGATAACTTTCATTCAAATTGATATTGAACAAAACCGAGAATTAGCTCAACGCTACAAAATCCGAAGTATGCCGACTATTGTCATTTATAAAGATGGCAAGATTGTATATAACAGGGCTGGCTTTATGAATGAAAAAGAGTTGCAGAAACTTATTGATAGTCTTTAATATAAAAACCCCAGCCAAAAAGCCGGGGTTTCTTTTTTATTAACCCCAAATCCATGAGCCAGCACCCACAAAT
>SDBV01012498.1_pt1 | contig 10873 bp, 10 predicted proteins | sample 2277081 | NCBI WGS metagenome assembly SDBV01 (sample SAMN10402039, study PRJNA504765) | marine sediment metagenome | isolation source: marine sediment core GS10_PC15, 223 cmbsf | place: Arctic Ocean: Southern Knipovich Ridge | collected 2010
ACCCGAGCAGCTTCCCAATCTTCGGGAATGCCTTCGACGGTGTAGAGCAGCGAATGAAGTGTTTGAGCCCCGATACCTTTGTTCTTCAAGACCGAAACGGCCTTCCCGGTGAAAGCCGCTACGACCACCCGGTAGCTGGACAAACTTTCCACGAACGATCGAATCAATGTTGTCTTTCCAACACCAGCGTGCCCCCCGAGAGTAATTTGTCGCGCACCATCGCGTAGTCGCGTTTGTATTTCCTGCGTAGCGTGGACTTGATCCTCGCTCGCGTTGTCGGGAGGAACGAGAGTGACGTCTGAGAACTCGTGCGGCTCATCGTCGTCACGTCGCAATTTGAGAAGCTTCTTTTCAAAATCCATCACCCACCTAGTCCTTGCGATAAGCTACGCCTTCCCAACCGCCATGCGCTATCACGGGCCAGTCCGCGGCCCATGGAGGCATCCTCCCCATGAGTGACTCCAACTCCGCGACAGACCCGTAACCGTATGGCCGCTCACTAACGATCTCGTCGTGTACGGTAAGAACGATGTCGTAGCCGGCTCGGTCTGCGTGCAGCATCCCGTGAGCCAAGATGTCGCGGGACGCGGCCTGCGTTACATTTTCCGCGAGACGCCCTCCATAGGTCTCCAGTTCGCGCCAACCGATAGCGCCGTACTTCGGGTTCCCGTTCCATCCCCAAAACCGAATGCGCTTGGTAGGAGCACCCCACGGTGTCACAGCGTCTTCTACCCGAGGCTTGTGGTAAACGAGCGAGCGCCCTGACGGAAGTACGCAACGCAGCACCTTGCCATCAGAGTGATAGTGAATGCCGCGGTGGGAGTATGCGTGACCCGGACTGCTAATGGCGTTGACCGCTGCCCGTTCCAACCCGTACCAGAAGTTCACGATATTTGGCGACTCTGCACGCCACCGCTTCACGTTCGCCTTGATCTCGTCTTCGGTCATGTGCTTGTCGGCACCGAACGCTTTCCACGCTCCAAGACCTCCACCGTATCCGCTCGCCAATTCTGCGACCTTGCCGATCGCTTGACGATGAGGATGATGCTCACCGTTCTCCTCCTTGTAAGCAAGATACTCCTCTAACGGGATGCCTGTTATCCGTGCTGCACTTTGCTCGTAGATTTTGCCATGCGTGCGAAACACTTCGAGTCGCCATTCTTCCCCCGCTAGCGCCGCCAACACCACGGCCTCAATAGCTCGATAGTCCGAACAAATGAACCGATGACCGGGTGCCGCTACGAATAACGATCGAAGAGTGCCCGCCATGACTCCAAGCACGTCTCCCCACCGTGCGATAGCCCGGTCTACGTCTCGATCCTCAAACGACTTCAAAGCCTCCATCGCAGTATCGAAGTTCCACTTAATCGACTTCAATGGCCCCCAACACCCCACGCACTGTTGTCCAGGTCCTTGTCGCATCCCACACTCCAGGCACCTCGTCACCTCAGCTTTGCCGCGAGGAAAGTTCTGAGGCTGAGCCCCTCGACCAGCCCATCGGCCAGTACGCTCGGCACCTGCATACATGAAGAGCCCACGAACACGCCCGTCTTGGCACAGGGTCCGATCAAGTGCTCCGAGTTTCTTCACGCTCGCGGAAGCGAGGGCAGCGCGGATCTCCAGGACACGGCGAGCCCATGGATGCGCGTGAACCAGATGCGTCTTATCGGCCAACGTCGCCTCGATAGTCTCGGCCTGCATATCGAGGATGTGGATACCGTAGTCCCCCAACATCTTCCCAATCTCCCCCACTTGACCCGCGCTTTGGATTCTCCCGTTGGTGAGATGCACCAACTCAGCGGTAAAACGCTCAGTCATGCCGTTGACTAAGACCTGGCAGTTCTTCATTGCTGCGATGTCCACGGCCACACCGCGCTCGTTGATCTTCTGATCGAGTTTCCAAACCTCCAACTCATAATCCGACAACGGCGGGACCGCACCCCCCAACGCTGATTCCACTCGCACATCCTGGGCACAGTAGGCGTAGAACCGGAACGCGTTCTCGTGATCGTCACCTAAGTAGAGTCGTAATCTCAGGTCCTTCTTAGTGGGACTACGCGGAACACAAAATCGACGAATGAGCCCCTGGCCCACCGGGTCCTTCCGCAGTCCCATCTCCATGGCACTGGCCGCGTTACCAAGGGCGCCCGGGAGACCGTACGCTCGAACCGCGGCCATGGTGTCTCGGGTGTTCTCCAAGGGAAGCGAAGGCCAACCATACCGACGCGGGCAGACGCGATCCCAAAACAACCACTCGAACATCGAGTTGTACGCCTGCACGAGACCGCCACTCCGAACATGTTCCAACAAGTCCTCGGGGTTCGGCATCCCGGGCACCCACGTCTGCATGGGGCCACCTGGAAATTGGTAGCAAGCGATCAAAACCTCAGCGCTTGGGTGCTCAGCGTAAACCGCAGCTCCAACCGCTGGCAGTCCTCCTTTTTGACTGCCGGCAACCGAACGCCACCGCTGCCCATCAAAGTGGTACCCCGCCTCTGAGTACGTCTCCAGGTCTAAGGAGACGGCAGGCACGTCTCCTTAGACTCTTCCCAAAAAACTGCGTTAGACAAAAACGCAATATGGAAACAGATGGCTTGCTCGTACAGCTTCACTGACTTCAACAGGTCGTGTGCGGTATCAGCGTGCGTCCTCGCTAGACGAAGATGCCCGAGAAAGTCACTGCCTCGATTAGTCGCAGTCATGAGATGAACTTCCACCGTAGACAGACCCCAAAGCGCCCGAAGAACACGGTCTCCATCGTCTCCATCATGCAAACCCGCCTCGTGGCGAAGTGCTGCTTGAACCGGGAACAGATGCCGCACCAAGACCCCGTCAACTAACTCATCGACTTCATCTACCTTCGGGGAAGATTGGCGAAGAATCAGGGGTCCCGGATATGGCCGTTCTGCACTCACACCAAGTACCCCGCGGCTCGCATCTGGTCTTCGTTCCATCCGGCCGTTACCAGCGATTCATACGTAGGGGAGCCTGACGTGGTCTGCTTGCCCATCGGGGGCGCAGGTGCAACTGGAGGCACGAGAGTAAGCCCTGGAGGTGCGGGCGCAACCGGAGCTGCCCCAAACCCGGGAACCGGAGCGGGCACAGGCATACCGGTGGGCACACCAGCAGGAACACCGGCAGGCATACCAGCAGGAACGCCAGCAGGAACGCCAACCGGAACACCAGCGGGGACACCAGCAGGAACACCGGCAGGCGTCGCGCCAGGTACGGCGGCAGAAGGTGCGACCGGAGTTGCCGACGCACCCGCGGGCAACTGAATGGGGGCTGCGAACACGACTGCCGCGTCAGGGCCTGAAGCAATCTCTTCACCATACCCGCACAGCTGCAGCATCGTGTGATTTAGGTACACACCCGGTTTGCTCTGAGACGCGTTGCCTTTACAGCTCACGCCGACACGTACCCAATCTCCCCGCTTGATCGCTTTTTCATCCGCAATCGGTTCCTGGTTTTGCCCGTACACCTTCGGAGCAAACGAACTTTTGAAAGTGAGCACCCAACTACCCAGGAAACCTTCTTTCTCACAAGGTTTGTTGCCCCGCTGATTCGGGATGTTGCTGTCCCCGTCCGTCCACTTGAAACTGAAACCGGGAGGTGGTTGCCCGTTGACGAACAGCGTAGGGAATCCCTCCACAGCCGCGGCAAAGATCTCCCTTCGCATCTCCTCCGTAGCCGGGTCCGTTTTGGGGAAGGCAATCTGCACGAGGTACTCGACCCGGGGCTTATTATCCCGAGTCGTCAAAGGACGACCATCGAAGTCCTTATCGTTGGCCTTGAAAATGTTGCCGCCCACGAGGCGTCCAACGGGGGAAGTGAAGTTGTGTGCAGTTGTCATTTCTGTGTCTCTTTCTGCGGATTTTCCAGTTGAGGGTTTTCCCTAGGGAGGTATTGAACAACATCGACGCGGGGTCGAAGCAGGCGAACTGCTTTAGCCAACACATCTATGCGCTCCGACACGGTGAGGGGATTTCCATCTACGTCAAACTCGGGCACGTAAAGACCCGTAACGTGTCCAAACCTGATGACGTCGTCGCCTGGGTCGTACGGAAAACTTCGCCAATGTTCCAGGTCTTCTTCTACGGCCAGCCGTTGGGCTAGATCTAGTGCGTGCGCATACTCCATGCTGAGCACGACTACAGTCGTGCCTTTTCGGAGCGAGATACCTTCATCGATCCGAATCTCACTCATTCCTTCGCAAACTCCATGTTCGGCTCGGTGCCGAAAATTTTCTTAGCGTGATCGTCGGCATCCGTAGACACCACCATCTTGCCGGGTTGGTACTTAGTGAGAGGCCGAAGCATTGCGTCCGACAGCCCCGCGTTCTTGAGTTGGGTGGGAGTAGGAAGTGAGGGGACCGCTTGGTCTTTCCCAGTGAGCATTTGAAGCGTATAGCGAGCCGCTTCTTCATCGATCCATTTCGTTCGACCGCCTTTGCTCTCACGCATAGACACGCCAGGAATCTGCGCGCCACCCCGAAGTTTCACCGCTGTCGACTCCTCTAAGGCCCCCAAGCGAAGCTGAAGAATCTTCACGGTATCCCGTAACACTTGTAGCTCTCGACCAACGTACTCGTTCGGGAGTTCTACTAGCTCGCCGGAGGCGTATTCAACTGCACCCAAAGACACGTTTCGAGCTGCCTCGCAGCCCACCAACGCATCGCAGTACAAACAGTGAGCGCCGGGACGAAGGACCGCAGCAGGCTTGAGCGCTTCTTCCAACGCCATGCCGATCGTCGTCATCCGTTGCTGCAACTCTGCCCACGAAGTGGTCCACGTACGTATGGAGCCGTCGGGGTGATATGGGAGCGGCTGTGCGATGCGTAGCTCGATGGTCCACCCCGGGGGGCACAACATCACCGCATAGCAAAGAAGCTGCCAGTTCATGTAGGCCTCAACGAGACGCCAACCGGTCTTCAGGTCCCAAATAATCAGGCGTTGATTCCCCACGTCCAAAAGCGCAGCGTCTGGGGTGCCCTCCAAGATAGGGTTCAGATGCCACTGCACTCTCTTTTCGACGCGCAGCTCAGATCCCGATCTACCCCAATGTTCCCTCAAAACATCAGCCACATATGGGTCAACGACCTTCCCGTCTTCAACTCCATAGATACGTTCACCTCCGGTCAACGCTGTAGCCGCAAGTCCGTGGAGGCGCGTACCGTTCTCAGCAGCGGCATTAGTGGTCTGTGGATACCGAGCCGCCAAAGCCACTGACCCACGACACCCCGCGCCACACCATCGCTCCGCCGAAGACGGACGAGGACGCACTACATCGGGCACGCGACATCCATAGCGGCGACCGCAGCCGCGTACTGATCGGGGTTGTCGTGCAACGTAGTGGGCTCGATCACCGCAGAGCGAAGCGCTGCTTGAATCTGCTCCTGCGTGTACTTCTGGGCGCGCCCCTGAAAGGCTTCCACCACTTGCTCCCACGTAACTGCCCCGTCTCCGACAGGGGGTACCGGGGCCAACGGCGACGTAGGAGGCACGACTCCGGCAGCCGCTTCAGAAGAAGGAACGACCTTCGGCAGCGCCTTCTCGACATCTTCTTGAGAAACACCTCTCTTACGTCGCCACGTCCCGTCTTTGATCTTGTTCCTCGTCTTCGCGTGAAACCGCTCATCCCAAGGACGCCCTACGCTGTCTACTTCTACGGAAGGGGTTACCGGTGCAGCTGTCGTAGGAGGCGGTGGCGCAGGCGGAGCTGCAGCTGTCGTAGGAGGCGGTGGTGCAGGAGGGGGCGACGCTGTTAAAGGGGGAGGTGGCGCAGCCGGTGGTTGAGGAATTGAAGAAGTCGCGGGACTAAGTAGATCCAAAACACGACGGGCTCTGGAGATCTCTCCGACGTCATCGGAAGAAAAACTCAACGTAATCTTCATGCGAAAACACTCCTATCGCCCCGCAATGTTGCTACGGTTCGGTCGTGCCTGGACGGGGCGACACGCACTGTACTCTTGACCAGAGAGGCCGTCAACACTTACTGTCATTTTTCGGTGTTGCTCCGTCCATACCAGTCCGACCTTCGGGTCGGGATAGACCGCGTATGGGCGCGAGGCGGAACGCCACTCGCCGTACTCGCTACCGGTGGCGGCAAAACAGTAATTTTTGCTCACATCGTTCGAGAGCACGAAGGTCCAGCGGTCGTCATCGCGCATCGTCGAGAACTCGTAGGACAGATCTCCCTCGCTCTTGCTCGTGAAGGTGTCGTCCACCGGATCATCGCGCCCGACACCACAGTTCGCGCCATCGTGAGAGCGAACACCGAAGAACTCGGACGCGCTTGTTACTCACCGACGTCTGATGTTGCCGTAGCCAGTGTCGACTCCATTGGAAGAGCAGCTGACAAGTGGCGGTTCAGCGTGACCTTGTGGGTCATGGACGAAGGCCACCATCTATTAGAGAGCAACAAATGGGGTCGGGCCATCGCTTTATTTCCCAACGCTCGTGGTCTTGGAGTCACGGCTACACCAGAGCGCGCAGACGGAAAAGGTCTCGGGAAAGGCGCTGCAGGGGTGTTCACGCACATTGTAGAAGGTCCGCCCATGCGGGAACTCATCGATGCTGGCTACCTCTCCGATTACGAAGTCTACGTACCTCCGTCTACGTTGGATGTGTCGAAGATCAAGATCTCCCGTGCGACGGGTGACTATTCCGTTCAAGACATGCAGACCGCTGTTGCCAAAGCCGAGATTACCGGTGACGTCGTTGCACACTATCTCAAATACGCCTCCGGCAAACTCGGTGTCACGTTCGCGGTGAGTGTTGCCGAAGCCGAGATACTCGCAGAGGCATATCGTCAAGCTGGTGTACCCGCGGCTGTCGTATCTGCGAAAACACCCGCAGCGGAACGGGCCGAGACGATCCGTCGGTTTCGAGGACATGAACTCATTCAACTGGTGAACGTCGACATCTTCGGGGAAGGGTTCGACTTGCCGGCAATCGAGGTGGTGAGTTTCGCCCGCCCCACCAAGTCTTTTCCCTTGTTTTGTCAGAGTTTTGGAAGGGGCCTTCGACCCCTTCCCGGGAAGAAATTCGCCATCATCATTGACCACGTCGGCAACGTGATCGAGCACGGGCCTCCTGACGCCTATCGCGTCCACTCTCTCAAATCCCGCGATGCAAAAACTGCGACCCTCAACCCGCTGTCTCTCAAAGTTTGCCCGGGTTGCGCTCGGGCCTATAGAAGGATCCACGTATCGTGCCCCTACTGCCACCACGTACCGGTTCCAGCCGGTCGCTCTACTCCAGCTCAAGTAGATGGAGACCTCGTAGCACTAGATACTGCGACGTTAGAAGCCATGCGAGCTGCTGTTGCCCGCGTCGACCTCAGTGCTGACGAGTACGCCCAAGACTTGTTTCAACGCAATTGTCCCGAAATAGGCATCCGCGCCAACACGAATCGGCACCGTGCTACGCAAGAGTCTCAAGAGCGACTGCGACTCATCCTGGATTGGTGGCGAGGCGTAAAAGTTTCTGAAGGGCTCTCCGAGCGAGAATCTTACAAAGCGTTCTACTTAGAGTTCAGCGTCGACGTGCTCAGTGCTCGGGCGCTCCCCGCTAAAGACGCCGACGAATTATGCGAACGCATTCGCGTCACCCTCCCCTTCGCTGCCCAATGCATGGCCCCATGATGATACGAGCTGACAAAATACATCTCGGAGATCGACTCGTGTGTAGCGATGGGGAAATCCGCGAGATTGATATGATTGAACGAGGACGATGGGACGGCAAACTGACGTTCCGATTCAGTTTCACCGATGGGAAATGGCTCGAATGCCCGATTAGCGGATTGGTGACGAAAAGATGACTGTCTACGTTATCGATGATTGGGCCCACCGATGGGGGATACCGCCTGAAGCGATGGCGGACCTCAGAGCCCAACTCACCACCAAAACTCCCTCGCCGTCCCCCGGCAACAAAGAAGTCGACGTCATCAGTAACGTTCGGTTAATAGCAAGCGAAACCGGTTGGATTGTGTTCAGAAATAATGTGGGCGCCTGCTACGACAACACCGGTCACTTCATCCGCTACGGACTTGCCAATGACTCCGCACAGTTAAACAAGTCACTCAAGTCGAGCGACCTCGTTGGGATCCGGCCAGTCATCATCGACCCCACGCATCTCGGGCGCACCATCGGACAGTTCGTTGCCTTGGAATGCAAACGCCCCAACTGGAAGTTCAAAGGAACAAAACGTGAACAAGCTCAAGAAAGGTTCCTTACGTTGATCGCATCCAACGGCGGCTATGCCCGCTTCTCGACAGGGGAGTTGTAGATGTGATCCCTCCTCCCATCATTCCCCCCGCGCTCGCTGCGATGGCTGCGTACCCGCAGTGGATCTGCTGGCAACTCATCCAGAAACCCGGCAAACCCAAACCCGACAAGGTGCCGACCGATCCGCGTACACGATTTCCGATCGATGCGCAAAACCCCCTCCAGTGGATGGATGCCGCAACTGCAGTAGCAACTGCAAACGCAACGGGACTTGGCATCGGCTTCGTCTTCACGGAGAATGACCCTTTCGTCTTTCTCGACATCGATGAATGTGCTACTCCACAAGGACCACGTCCCTGGGCCGATCACGCCTACCGACTGATTTCACAGCTCCCAGGCGCGGCGGTCGAAACTTCATGCTCTGGACGGGGCCTGCACGTTTTCGGTCGCTGCGCCAGGGGCCTTGTTCATGGGTGTACTAACCCGCTCGGCATGGAACTGTATACGTGCCGACGCTTCGTCGCGCTCGGTACGGGAGCAGTGAACGACGCAGGCACAGACTGTACCGCGGGCTTTCAAGCGATCGCCGCTCAATACTTTCCGCCCAAGGCGAGCGCTGTTGGGGTGGAGTGGGTGACGGGGCCGGTGCCCGGCTACGGTATCGCTGACGACGATGCGTTAGTGCGCAAAGCGATCGAAAACAGCATCCCAGGCCAACACGAACTGACCGGGAAAGCGAGCTTCCAAGACCTTTGGGAGGCAAACGAGGACGTACTCTCGCGTTACTATAGGTCCGGCGGCCCTCACCGCGCCTACGACGATAGCAGCGCCGACGCTGCTCTCGCGTCACGGCTCCTTTTCTGGACGGGCGGAAACTGTGACCAAGTCCAACGCATCATGTGGAAGTGCGAGGCGCTCAAGCGCGGCAAATGGGACCGCGACGACTACATTCCACGCACCATCATGTTCGTCTGCAGCGACCACGACGGAAATTACTACCGGACTCCAGGGGCCGCCGCTGAGGCTGTCCGCCAACGAGCGCTAATCGACGAAGAAATGGCGAAACGTGCTGCCATTCCACCCCCACCACCACCAATAGACCCCACTGCGTTCGGTGCACCACCGTCAGCCCTACCACCACCCCCTCCAGCTCCACCTCCTCCAGCTCCACCACCACCCGAAGCCGTGACACCAGCGGCCAACGCTCCCGTGAAAGCGTCGCGGATCAAAGACAACTACCCCTATATCGAGCCCCAAACGACGCAAGAGCTATTCGAAAAATACGTGTACGTAGAGAGCGTGGACCGCCTGGTTTCACCGAAGGGTGACCTGACCAGCCAAAGCCAGTTCCGCACCAAGTTCAGAAACCAGGTGTTCGCGCTCAACCTCAAGACCGACAGGACAACGACCAACGCGTGGAAAGTCTACATGGAGGCCGAGTACCTCGACACTCCGCAAGCCGACCGCTTGTGTTTCCGGCCGGGGGACCCCCGCCAAATCATTCTAGACAGCGACGACACCTTAGCCAACATCTGGCGCGACCCAAAACCGAAACGGACGCAAGGTGACCCAACTCGTTTCGTAAATCACGTACATACCTTACTCCCTAACGGTGACGACGCCGAACGGGTGTTGGCCTACCTCGCCGCGTGCGTCCAACACCAAGGGACCAAGTTCGCATGGTGTCCGCTGATCCAGGGGACGTACGGCAACGGGAAGTCGTTGATGGGCAAGGTGCTCACGAAGGTCATTGGCGAAAAGTATGTCCACGAGTTGCGCTCGGAATCAATGCGCTCGCAGTTCAACGGGTGGGTGCAAGGGCACTCCCTCATCTGCGTGAATGATGTCCGTTTCGACGGGTCAAAAAGCACCCTTGAGATCGTAAAGCCTTTGATCACCGCCGACCGGATCTCCGTCGAACGCAAAGGCGTCGACCAAGTCACAGAAGACGTCTGCTGTAACTTCTTGATGACCTCCAATCACATGGACGCGATCCCCCTCGACCCAGATGAGCGCCGTTGGGCGGTGTTCTGTTGCGCTCAGCAAAGCAGACGAGAGCGCACGCGAGACGGGCTCACCCATGCATATTTTAAGTCCCTGTGGCGGTGGCTGACGAACGAAGACGGCTACGCCATCGTCGCGGAGTACCTCTGGACCTACGCGATCCCCGAGGAGATGAACCCGGCCGGCTCGTGCCTCACGGCCCCGGACACCACGACGCACCACTTAGCCGTCAAGGCATCGCGCTCGGATGAGGCTCAGTTTCTTGAGGACGCGATCGAAACAGCAGGGCCAGGGTTCAAAGACGGTTGGATCTCGACGGTCGCAGCGACGAACGCCCTACGGGAGAACCGAGTCCCCACAACGCCCCAGAAGATCGCAGTGGAGATTGCTAAGCTCGGGTACGTACGACACCCCGGGCTCGACAGCGGAAAAACTCCCCGCAACGTCTCAGGAGAGGGAAAACGTACTCGCCTGTGGGTAAAAGAAGGGCACCCGTCGTGGCACCTTCGCGGCGGAGACGTGGTGACGGCATACGAAAAAGCGCAGGGGTACGCGGTTGTCGGAAACGTCGTGCCGCTGCGGTAAACGCGGGATACGTCCAAGCGTCCAACGTCCAAGCGTTTTACAGTTGCTACGTTTTTC
>SDBV01012499.1_pt1 | contig 10873 bp, 7 predicted proteins | sample 2277081 | NCBI WGS metagenome assembly SDBV01 (sample SAMN10402039, study PRJNA504765) | marine sediment metagenome | isolation source: marine sediment core GS10_PC15, 223 cmbsf | place: Arctic Ocean: Southern Knipovich Ridge | collected 2010
TTTTTTTATTCGTTTCTTACCACGAATGTACCCACTGCGCTGATAGAATTTATTTCAGTTCGTGTTATCGCCCCGATTATCCAGTAATAAGTATTCCCGCTGATTAGCTTTGTTTTCCCGTTATATGTTATCTGAGATTTGCCGCCTTCAATTAGAGTATTCCAAATTTCACCGCCTATACGTGAAGTCGAAAGAATTATGTTGTAGCTGACAGCACTATCAATTTTTTCCCATGTAAATGTTGGCGTTTTGTTTACATATTGATAATTTACCGGAAAGATAAGTTCAATAGGCGGGAGAATAAAATCGCTGACAATCGAAGATGAAGCGCTCTCCCATCCACCCTTGTCAACGGCAGTTATCCGGTAGTAATATTTAACTCCGATATCCACATTAATATCGTTTAAATTCTCAAGTGTCGCTGAAGTAATATAAGAAAGAGAATCCTCAAGACCGCTGGAATCGACTGACCTGTAGATGTTGTAATGCTCCAGGTCCGGTTCGGTGTTAGGAGACCAGAATACCGATATTTTAGGGTAATCTATATTTTCTGCGATTATCTTGACATTTAATGGGGGTAAAGGGCTTGTTGTGTTAAGCGGTTTTCCGTTTATCTGTACGGAGATTGCACTTTCGTTACCGTTTTTATCGACGGAAGATGCACCGAAGAAATAAAGAATGTCATAATCAAGCCCGGTAATGGTTATATTATTTGTCTGTACAAAACGCCGGTTAGCGCTGAGAGTATCGACCTCGGATTCGCCGAGCCAGTAAACGTTGTAGCCCTCGAGACCAATATCTACAACAATTTCCCATACAAGGCTCACCGCACCGTTGCCGATACTGGTGATTTCCAGGCCCGAGGGTACAGGCGGTGGAGTAATGTCTATTTTTCTATCGCCTGTGGATGAAGATGAACAACCGTTAATAAAAAGTGAGATAACTACCATATATACAAAGATATATCGAGATATCATAATGTCATTCTCCAGTTACGGTGTTTGGTTGTATTTGAAATGAATATAAATAAAATATGACGGACAAGAAACCAAATATTTTAAAGAGCGGTGAAAAACTTAAATGTTTAACTTACAAAACCGGCAGTCAGCTATCAGATGCGGGCTTTCAGCCTGAATATTATATCCTGGAAATTGAATTTTTAATCCGGTTGATGGGAAAAACCGGGGAGAGGTATACATACTGTATTTGACATAAATGGATTCTCTCTATATATTTTAAAAAACACACGATAAAAACTCAAGGAAAATAAACATATAGTATAAATCGAATTTAAAAGAAAAGCTTAAAATACATTTCATTGAATAATATGTGTAATACTATAAATAATAATATGATAGAGATAATAAGCCCGTCAAATAAATCCATGAAAAAGTGGAGGTTGCTGCTCACCGGAAGAGGTATTAAAAAGCACCGGAAAGCTATTGCATCGGGTGGAAAGGTTATTTCAGAAATATTAATTAATAAACCGGAGATTATCACAGAATGTATTATCTCCATGAGAGGACATCCGCCCCCCTCGGGCCTGCCTGCCGTAGCGCAGGTTTTCAGGTTGAAAAGTGAATTATTCCGTGAGCTCGATTTATATGGTACGAAACAACCCCTGCTTGTAGTTAACGTTCCCGAATTAAAAGAATTTAATTATAAGACTTTTAAAGATAAGATATTACTACTCGTTCCATTTCAGGATCCTGCAAATGTCGGCGCTGTTATAAGGTCCGCATCGGCGTTTGGGGTAAAACAAATTATGTTGCTTCAGGAAACAGCGGCTCCATTTCATCCGAAAAGTATCCGTGCATCAGGCGCTCAGGTATTTAATGTTGATTTTATAAAGGGGGTATCAATTTTTGATCTCGGGCGTATACATTTACCGATTGTAGCCCTTTCTTCTGATGGTGTCGGCATAGATGATTTTGAATTTCCCGATAGGTTCGCCCTTCTTGCAGGAATGGAGGGTCCGGGACTGCCCGATAATCTGCTCCCGGATTTTAAGGTCTCAATCCCGATGAAACCGGGTGTCGAGAGTCTGAATGCAGCGGTAGCATCATCTATTGCGCTATACGAATGGAATAAAAGAAACGGATTTCATTAATATATTGCCATTTTTCATTACTCTTTGAGTGCGAAGGAATGTACATACAGAATTCATTTATCACATGCTAAAACGGTTTTTATAAAAGATTCTCAATCCCATTATCAAGAAATTTGTTGTTTTGAGTTTATCATGGCCATAAAAAGACCGCAAAGCGACAACTAAATGTCAACACTTGATACTTCGATGAAGAATTGACAGCACATTATTTAAAGAATTAACGGGTAATTTATTTTTTCTCGCACTATTTTGTCTTTTATATCTTTATAGTCAGTTGAATGGTTTTCCGGATGAATCATATAAAAATCATTTATTATTGCATTTATTAACATAAATTAGCATATTAAAGCAGATATCACAATACTGATGATAATATATACTATGAAGTTTAAATTGGAGAAAAGATGCTTAATTTAACTGACCGTTATACAATATATCTTGATCCTGACACTTTAAAATTTATGTATCTTAACTACACAAAAGCCCGCAACTATCCTGTTATGAGTAAGCTATATTCTGTTTTGCATGAAGGGTATATTAATAACCTGGTTGTTACACCTATAACATTTGATCATATTGTTCCATATATTAATGAGAATAAGATTGAAACCGATTTTTTGAATATGATGGGGGGTCTCGGCCAGATACATTTTCATCAGCGTTTTACAGTAAGGACTCTTCAGCTTATCAGAGTAATTTATTTCTTTTTCGATAAGTTTTATAAAAAGCCGACATGGAGAGATGCATTTTCAAACAATCCGGACGAAAAATATTCACCTGGATTTAATAGTTACCGTTCTATGGACGCGCGAGTTGTTTTAAAAGCGATGGAACGTGAAAAAAATAATTCACAGGTTTATTTTTTCATCGAAAAATTCAAGGAAGGCAAGCCATCAGGCAGTATTGCGGGAGAATATTTTAATTTTTTGTGGGAAAAGTTTTCGGATCTTTTAAAACCTTCTCTGCCTGTAGACGGTTCATATGAATATCACATGAATAAATTTTTAGAATATGAGGATATTAAGGATATTCCGGAATTTCACATTATCTCAAATATTCTTTATCATCTGTTCGAAACTTTCGGGATTGAAGATGTTGAACACGGATATAAAGATGATTTACTTACGGCTTCAGAGGAAATGGCGGCATTTATGCCTTATTGCAACTATTATGTTACAAAGACTGAAATTGCGGAACTCGTAGTAAAGACCGGTATTAACGAATCTTATAATGCCGCAGTATATGACCATAATGAAGATTCTCTTTATAAGCTTATCGATGATTTATCAAGCGCAATGCAAGTGAAAAGTACAGAGAGTAAAAAGAAATCATCCAGGACGATGTATAGAAAGGGCAGATAATTTTAATGCCATCTTTTCCTGAAAACCTGATATTTTATTCTCCTGAGTTTTTTTCCTCAAATAATTTAAAAATCCACAATCTACCTCTCTCATATTTATAATGCTTACTACTGTTCTCAAATCTTTCAGGCAGCATCCCACTTTAAAATCTGTCAATAAAGTTCTTTTAAGTAAAAGGGAAGTATCGGTTCATGGTTTAGGAGGTTCTTCCGACGCATTTTTCGCTTCTGCGTTGCTCGGAAGCGATATAATTAAACCGGAACGTTCAATTCTGGCAGTCCTGCCGGATGAGGAAGAAGCGGATGCTTTTCGCGGAGATATGGAAGATATCATAGGCGCCGGGAATGTTGCATTCTTTCCCGAACGCGATACGAGTCCTTATGAGCATATTGAAAGTCATTTCGAGGTTCGGAGCCAGCGTGTGGAAACACTTGATCTGCTTGAAAGAGGCTGGAAAGGAATGGTTGTTTGTACTGCCGGGGCTCTCCATGATCCCACAACACCTCCGGGATTCATCAATCTTGTAAGTGTGGATATTAAAAAAGGGCAGAAACTCAATTTTGATGATTTTATTCGTTCTTTGATAGAAAAAGGATTCAGCAGGCATAACACTGTTACTTCACCGGGAGAGGTATCTGTCCGAGGCGGTATTGTGGATATATATCCGTTCGAGGGTGAAAATCCTTACCGTGTTGAATTCTGGGGAAATGAGGTTGAATCAATCCGGACTTTTTCCACATCCAGCCAGCGGTCTGTCGAGTCTGTGGAGGGATTTCGAATCATACCGCCGGATGAATTTGTGACCGAAGCGGGAATAAATGCTTCAGATGAAAGCCGTATCGAGGAAATTGAGGATAAAGCGGGAATAAATCTAAACATCATCAAAGATGCCCTGAACGGAGGTGAAAGGCCGAACGGAATCGAACAGTATCTGCATGTCATTTTTGGGGCAAAAGCATCTTTATGTTCGTATTTCTCCGATGATGATATTGCGCTTATTTTTGATCCGGATATGTGCATTGAAAAAGTTAATAAGAGGATCAACCACGCATTTATTATATGGGAAAGGCAGAGAAATGATGATCCTGATATTCCTTCTCCCGACTATTTTTATATGTCTTCCGCCGAACTAATGAGGGAACTTGAGAAGCTGCAATGCGTTAAGAATTATTACCTTAAACCATCCAAAGTAGAGAGTATCCATTTCAATATTCTGTCATCACGTCAATACCGCGGTAACCTGGAAGAACTGATGAAGGATATTAAAAATGCTAATTCAGAGCACAAGAAGTGCCACATAGCATGTGATAATTCGGGACAGGCAGAAAGATTGAATGATCTGCTCGAGGAAATCGAGGGGTATTATGCTATTGATATTGCCCGTCTTTCCGGAGGATTTACAGATTCGGCAACCGGCATTGTTCTTTTTACAGATCATGAAATTTTCGGAAGACAGAGAAAAAGGGTACGTTACCGCCGTTATAAGGATGGCGTTCCGATACCCGATCACCGCGCACTCTTATTCGGAGATTATGTCGTACATATTGATTACGGCATAGGACGTTACAGAGGCCTCAAACGTATAAAAGCGGGAGGAGCCGAAACCGATTGTCTGGTGGTTGCCTACAAGGGTGATGACAGGCTTTTTGTACCGGTCGAGCAGTTGAAAAGGCTGAAAAAATTCTCTGCCGAAGAGGGCGTTGTTCCCGTGGTAAATAAACTTGGAGGTACATCCTGGGAAAAACTTAAAGAGCGGACAAAGAAATCCATTCAGCGTATGGCCGAGGATTTACTCCGGCTGTATGCAGAGCGGAAAGTATTTCCGGGTCATGCGTTTAAACCTGATGAGCATATGCTGAGGTCTATGGAGGAGTCGTTTATTTATGAAGAAACACCCGATCAGATACGTGCCTGGGCTGATGTACGAAAGGACATGGAAAGTTCATCCCCCATGGAAAGGCTCATTTGCGGCGATGTAGGTTTCGGCAAAACAGAGATTGCAATAAGAGCTGCATTTATGGCGGTGCTCGATAACAATCAGGTCGCCGTTCTTGTACCGACAACTATTCTTGCAGAGCAGCACGAAGAAACGTTCAAAGAACGTCTTGCGGATTTCCCGGTGAATGTCGAGGCGATTTCACGGTTCCGCACCAAAGGGGAACAGAAAGATATCCTTGACCGTCTGGCGGCCGGGCAAATTGACATAATAATCGGTACGTCCCGTCTTTTATCAAAGGATGTGTTTATAAAAAATCTCGGTGTTTTGATTATCGATGAAGAGCAGAGGTTCGGTGTCAGGAATAAGGAACGGATTAAAAAAATGAAGAGTTCCATCGATGTCATATCCATGAGCGCAACCCCGATCCCCCGTACCCTTAACATGTCTCTGTTGGGTGCACGGGATATATCGTTTATAAATACGCCACCGCAGGACCGTTACAGTGTTCATTCCGAGGTTTTGCCGTTCGAGGAAAAGTATGTCATAGAAGCAGTGATGAGGGAAGTTGATAGGGACGGTCAGGTGTTTTTTGTCCATAACAGAGTAAAATACATTGAAAGCATGGCATCATATCTGAGATCACTCATGCCCGAAGTTTCATTTTGCGTGGTTCACGGTCAGCTGCCGGTAAAAGAACTCGAGACCAAGATGCATGATTTTTACCACGGGAAATACCAGGTGCTGGTAACTACCATGATTATCGAGAACGGTCTGGACATCCCCAATGTTAATACCATACTCATTAACCGTGCAGATACCTTCGGACTGTCTCAGCTCTATCAATTGAGAGGGAGAGTGGGACGTTCCAACATAAGGGCTTATGCTTATCTATTGGTTCCCCCGAAAACACCGCTTACAAAAACTGCACGTCAGAGATTGAGGACTATCGAGGAGTTCACGGAACTCGGAAGCGGGTTTAATATAGCAATGAGGGATCTTGAATTAAGAGGTGCGGGAAACATTCTGGGAACCAGGCAATCCGGCTTTATTGCGGCTGTAGGTTTTAATCTTTATACCGACCTTTTAAATGAAACAATATCTGAATTGAAAGGTGAAAAAGTTTCAAAACCTCCGGAAGTAGAAATCCATATGAATAAGGATGCATATTTACCTGAGAATTATATTACGGATGCCGGGGAAAGAGTGCTTTTTTACCGCAGGCTTTCGGAAACAGTTTCATACGAAGAAGTAAAAGCAATAGAAGAAGAATTAATCGACCGTTTCGGGAAGCCGGGAGAACCGGTAATTAATCTGATTGAATCAGCTTATATTCGTCATTATGCAGCACAAATCGGAGCCGATTCGGTATCTGTAAACGCTGATGAATCAAGTATTTATATACCTGAAACTGTGGAATTTTCAAGGGACAAGATTGAAAAAATTATTAAGGGATCGCCGGTAAAGCTGCATTTTTCCTTTAATAAAGGTATGAGAATCGGTTTTTCGGCTCCTATGGTTTCGGATAGTACATTGTCAGGAGTAAAAAAGGTGTTGCAGGCATTAACTGCCTGATTTATATTAGATATTTATGAAGAAATATCAATTTGTAAGTTAAGATTTTAGCCTTATACGGAAAGAAAAACAATATGGGTACATTAAATAGTTTTTTTATTTTAAATATTCTTTTTTGCAGAAAATACGCTTACTTTACAGTTCTATTTGCATTGCTTTCGATTGCTTTTACCGGGTGTTTCGAAACTCATGATGAGGATGAAATAAATGAACGAATTTATGTAACGGTAAGCAATGTTCACCTGACTGAATCCGATTTAAGGGCGATCGTCCCGAAGGATTTCTACGATAAACTCACGCCTGATCACAAGAATAAAATAATACAGGAATGGGTAAACAAGGAACTTCTTTTCCAGGAGGCGTTGAGTCTCGAAATCGATAAAGATCCTGAAATTGAAAGATTATTATATACCTCGAAAAGAAATCTTATGAGTAATGAATTCCTTGAACGGGAACTGTCAAATATTAAAATCCCGACCGATGCACAATTAAAAATATTTTATAAAAATAACCAGGCATATTTTGATATTCAAACCAAGGAGTATAAGGTTCGGTATTCTCTTTTTGATAATAAAAAAGATGCAACCTCGTTTTCCATCAGAGTCAAGAAAAATGAAAGTTTTTCAAATCTGGCGAAAGAATATTCAAAACATCCCAGTTCACAGAATGGCGGGGATTTAGGATTGGTCAATGAGGAAAACGTCGAACCATATATATGGAATAATATAATTTCTATTGTTGGAAACCGTGGAATAAGAAAGGTTTCGGATCCTTTCAGGGTAATTGACGGCTGGGGTTGTGTAATAGTTGATAAGGTCTATGAGACGGGAACGATAAAACCGTTCGAATATGTTCGTAATCTTGTTCTGGACATGTATCTTGCAGAAGAACGTGATAAAGCGCAGTCTGCTTTAATAAAAAGGCTTATGGTTAAAGCTGATATACGGTACCAGTTACCGTAAGAAATTTAGGAGCAAAGGATTAAGTGAAAAATAAAATAATGCATTGTTTGGTACTGGTATTATTCCTTTTTTTCAAACCGGAGGGATTGATAGCAGCGGGGAATAATTTGAGTGGCGGCGGCCAGCTTGTAGACAGGATAGTGGCTGTTATAGGTAATGAGATCATACTGCTCTCGGATGTGAGGCGCAAAATCAGCGCTCTGATGATGGCGAGGAATATGGATGAAAACACTCCGGCTAATGTTATACAGACCCTTTTCCGTGAAGTGATACAGGACATGGTCAATGAACAGTTGCTTATAGTCAAGGCGGACCAGGATTCAATCGTGGTGGACATGAGACAGGTCGACCTTCTTGAAAAGGATCAATTAGCCGAAATAAAGAGGGGATACGGCAATGATGAAGCTTTTCAGAAATCGCTGGAAGAATTTGGGCTAACCGAACATCAGTTAAGGTATATGCTGCGTGAAATGAAATATAAGTATCTTCTTACCGAGACACTGATGCAGAGAATAACAAGCGGCAATACACCTACTTCCCAGGAGATGGATGCCTGGTTAATCGCAAACCAGGATACTATTCCCGTAATGCAGGAGCAATTCCGCTTAAGCCACATACTGCTATACCAGAAAGTTTCGGAAAAAAGAAAAGAAGAGACTAATGAAAAACTTCAGGATATACTGAAACGTATTAACGCCGGAGAAGATTTTGCCGAGCTCGCAAAAGAGTATTCCCACGACCCCGGCAGCGCCGATGAAGGAGGGGACCTCGGTTTTTTCACGCGAAATCAAATGGTTCCTGAATTTTCAGATGTAGCTTTTTCCCTTGATCCCGGTGAAGTTTCGAATATTGTTGAAACGAAGCTTCAGACAGGCGAGGGTTTGCAGTTTGGTTTTCATATCATCAAAGTTGAGGAAATAAAAGGCGAACAGATCAGGGCACGTCACATTCTCATACTGTTAAAACCTGATGAAGAGGATGAAAAGCTGATAACTGACAATTTGAAACAGATTCGCGAGGAAATTATCTCCGGGGAGGCTACTTTCGAGGATATGGCTAAAAAACACTCGGAAGATGAGAATTCAAAGGAGCTCGGAGGAAAGCTCCAGTGGCTCACGAGAGAACAGGGGATATCCACCTTTATAACTGAGTCTGAAAAACTTGAAATCGGGGGAATTTCCGAACCTTTCAAGAGCCAGTTCGGGTATCATATTCTCAAGCTGGAAGATTTCAAACCTGCGCACACTCTTAACATTAAAGATGACAATCATATTATAAGGCAAATGGTCACTCAGGAGAAAAATATGGCAGAACTCGACCGTATCCTGAATAAGCTTAAAAAAGAAACATATATCGACATTCGTCTTGAATAAATAAAAATATAACTTCTTATATGGTTGTTTATTCATCTTTCGGACTTGTTGTAAATTTATTTAAAATAATATAATAGCCACAGAGTACACGGAGGTCACGGAGATAAAAAAAGAATATAGTAACGTTTTTTAATCCACCTGAATTATTATAAATATAAAATTATCAGATAATTATATATATTTTTCTCAGTGTTCTCAGTGGCAAAATTCATAGATTCAATACTCGTTATCTTGTATATTACATTTATAAACACGTTATTTATAGCAACTCCGAAAATTGAGTTATTTATTATGTGATTTTAGAATGACGAATAACGAATATAATTTGCCGAATACCCGGAATATTTGCTGGTATTACATTATCATGAGTAGATTATTTTCCGGTTTAGCAGAAAAATAATGGCGCAGGAGGCAGTAAATTATTGATCCACATTCAACCGTATGCCAGACTTGCCGGAATTTATGACCGGATTATGGGCCATGTCAACTATGCTGAATGGGCAGATTATATTTCCACTGTATTTGAACGGTTTGAACTAAATGTAAAGAACATTCTGGAAATTGCCTGCGGAACCGGAAGCCTCTCATTATTACTTCAACAAAAGCATGGCTATAATATTACAGGTATGGATTTATCTCAGGATATGCTTAAATCGGCATCTGTTAAATTCATAAAAAATAGATTGCCCATGCGTTTTCTCGCTGCAAATATGACCTCGATTCCCCTAAAGAGTAAATTTGATGCTGTGCTCTGTTTGTATGATTCCATGAACTATCTTAATAATCCCGTTGATTTCAAAAAAGCTGTCGAGGAGATTTCAAAGGTTACAGAGGACCGGGGGCTTTTTATATTCGATGTCTGCACTCTTAAAAATTCTGTGGAATTCTTCTCCAATAAATCGATGAGTGAAGATTTAGGATATATTAAGTATGAGAGAAAATGCCTCTTTAATGATTCAAAAAAAATCCAGGAAAATGTTTTTATTATTGAACAAAACGGAAAGCGATTTATTGAAAACCATCTGCAGAGAATTTACACTCTCGATGAGGTAACCGATATGATTTCGGATTCTCAATTCGATACTATTGGAGTATTTGACGATATGTCATTTAATCCCGGCACAGAGAATTCGGAGCGTGTTCATTTTGTATTGCGGAAAAAGGGAGTTTATTAAGTGAAGATACTTAAGGAAATCCCGGAAAAAAGTTATGATTAAACTTGATAATGTCAGCCTTATACTCAACAATACCAGAATAATTGAAGATATCAGCTTTCAGGTTGAAAAAGGTGAATTCGTTTTTCTGCTTGGCCCTTCCGGTGCAGGCAAGAGTTCGATATTGAAACTGATCCATTTTGATTTGTTCCCGACGATAGGGAATGTCATAGTTCAAGGAGAGGATACCCGAAAAGTATCGAAAAAGAAGATACCGTTTTTAAGGCGTTCCATCGGTTTTATATTCCAGGATTATAAACTGTTAAAGGACAAAACAACCTACGAGAATGTTGCTTTTGCCCTTGAAGTTACCGGAACGAAAAGTAAGATAGTCAAACAGAA
>SDBV01012500.1_pt1 | contig 10872 bp, 6 predicted proteins | sample 2277081 | NCBI WGS metagenome assembly SDBV01 (sample SAMN10402039, study PRJNA504765) | marine sediment metagenome | isolation source: marine sediment core GS10_PC15, 223 cmbsf | place: Arctic Ocean: Southern Knipovich Ridge | collected 2010
GAGAGGGTGCAGGTCTTTATCCTTGCCGGCCAGTCGAATATGGAGGGCCAGGGGGTCGTCTCGATGGACCACCCGCAGTACTACAACGGCGGCAAGGGGAATCTTGTCTGGTCGATGACGCACTGCGCCAGCAAAGACATAATGAAACATCTCAAGGATGCCAACGGCAAATGGGTAGTCAGGGACGATGTGGCGATCAGTTTCAAGGTGAGAGGCACCGTGCGAAAAGGCGGGTTAACCATTGGTTACACCGGTTACGGAGGGAGCAGCCACATCGGCCCCGAACTTCAGTTTGGCCATGTGATGGGCGAATTCTTCGAGGAACCGGTCCTGCTGATCAAAACGGCCTGGGGCGGCAAGAGCCTCTACAAGGACTTCAGACCGCCAAGTTCAGGTGGTCAACTCGGTCCTTATTACACCCAGATGATCGAGGAAATTCACGATGCCCTGGAGGCGCTCGGGGATAAACAATACGAGATCCGAGGTTTTGTCTGGATGCAGGGCTGGAATGACATGTGTACCAAGCCGGCCGTACCCGAATACGCCCAGAACCTGGTCAACCTGGCCGGGGATATCCGCAAGCAGTTCAATTCGCCCGGGATTGCGGTGGTGATTGGCGAATTGGGCAATGACGGCGTTGCCAAGGCCCAGAGCAATATGCAGAAATTCCGCGATGCACAAAGAAGTGGTGCTGAGAGAATCGACAACGCCTTGTTTGTGATCACCCATGATCTCGCACGCCCCCGCGAGTTATCACCCAACATAGGGCATGGGCATCACTGGTACGGCAACGCCGAAAGCTATTTTCTCGTCGGCAATGCCCTTGGGGAAGGCATGAAGAAACTCTTGTCGGCAACAGAGAAGCAATAGGGACCAAGGTGTCAGGAACCGTGTTTGGAGAAAGATGCACCGATGGTGCGGGCGGCGCATCCATGCCAGCGAACAAGTTGAGTTAGGCCACACAGTACGAGGAGACCCATGCAAGCGTTACTCGAGAAACTCCAGTTGAAGGACTCCTACTCCGGGCAACTGATCAATGTCCCGGCTTCGCTAAAGAAGGACTTCACGCGATGGCCGCGCAAGATGCTATCCAAGAAGACCTCCGGTTTGGACTATGTGCTTGTCTTCGTGAAAGACGCTGCCGAGATTCGCAAGTATGCGAGGAAACTTCGCCTGGTCCGGGCTGATGGTCTGGTGTTGTTCGCCTATCCGAAGAAGAGCTCCGGCATGGAAACCGACATCCGTCGCGGTCCAATACCGTACCGGTGCGCGGTAGTCTACGGATTTGTCCAACAGCCAGGTGTAGACCAGCTTGTGCAAGGGCCTGGGGACCACGTCCTTGATGATCAGCCGGCAGCCATGGCGATGCGGTGGGTGTTGAGGTCCATGGCGTGAATTTGCAGGTCCGGGTAGAGCGCGGCAAAATACTGCGCGGATAGCCCGTATCCGCAGCCGACGTCGAGCACCACGCCCGAGTCGGGCAGATACTGGCCGATCTCATCCAGGAAGCGGTGATGCAGAATGAGAAAGCGGAATCTTGCGTAAAGCCGTGCCAACCGCTTGTCGTATGCTCCGATGATATCGCGGAGAATCGTTTTCTTGCGGGCATCGGTGTGCATGCTTTTCGATCCACGCGGTTCAGAGCCGCTTAATCAGAAGAGCGCGCGAAGGGGGCGATGGCAATCGGGCGGAATACCCACGGGCAACGGTCCGGCCCGCTGGGCGGCTGTTGCCTTGCTGCCCAGCGGAGCAGTTGCGGATCGCGGCAGTACAGCCGCACACCGCGGCCCCATTCGAGCACGAGTTGATATTCGTCCGACGGTGCGGCTCGATCGGTGATCAGCAGCGGGCGCGGGACCGCGGGCTCCGCCGCGAGTTGCGAATAGTGTACCCAGGTGTGTTGCCCGATGTACCAGCCGAAGTGTTCGTCCTTATACAACGTGATGGTGACTTCGGCGGCCCGCAGCCATCGGCAGGCCTCTTGATACGAGTCGGTCTGAAACGTGGTGACGGCCCCGAGTTCTCGATGCAATGTGAATACCGGATGATGGAACGAGAAGAGCGGGCGCGACACCGGCCAACAGAGCCAGATACCAACCAGCAGCGGGGCTGCGGCCGACGCGGCCCACTTCTTCATGGCGGACGGGGCCCGCCGCGCGCAACGCAACCAGAGAATCACCGGGATCGGCATCAGCGGGCCCAAGTAATGAAGGTTCTTGATCCCCCCACCCAACACGATCAACAGGTACCAGAGGGTCACGGCGGCCACGGTTCGTTCCCAACCGACGTCCGAGGAACTCTTGTTGCCCGGGCTTTTCTTGCGGAAGGGGAGCAGCAGGCCAATGGCCGGGATGCCGCCGCAACCGAGCAGAAAGTATCCGGCAAACAGCATCCCGGAGTTCCAGCGGGGAAGGGGACGGATATAGCAGTCGACATAGTCGGCGTACAGCGTGGGCCACCATCCCGGCAGGGAACCATCCAGCCAACCCCAGGTGACGTAGAACAGCACCAGGGCCGACAACGCGGCCGTGCCGGCCAACACCGCTCCGAGCATCTGCCGGCGCGGGACCGGCTGCGCGATCACCGCGGCGATGGACGTGAGCACGAACATCACGGGGCCGGCATAGAGAACCAGCGAGCCCAACACCGTCAACACCACCCAACCGGACAAATCCTTCAGCCGAAGACAGTCCAAAGCCAACAGCAGGCAGAGGGTAAACAGGGCGTCGGTGACTCCCGGGTTGGCCGGATCGACCAGGTAGGGATTCCAGCCGACGTAAAACGTGTACCACAGGCAGGCCAGCAGCATCATCAGCGCCAAGGGGATCGCCGCCGGCCAGTTGGTGGTGATTGGGGATTGGGGATTGGGAATTGGAGATTGGGGATTGGTGATTGGGGATTGGGAATTGGGAATTGGGGGGTTCGGCCAATCCCTGATCCCCAATCCCCAATCCCTACCCGGCGAGACCATGTGCAGCGCGGTGGCGAAGATCCCCAGCCACCAGACCCAATAGGGTAGGCGGGTGGCCAGTTCTGTTTCGCCTAAGAGAAGTTGCAGGGCGCAGGTCCAGTAGGAATTGATCAGCGAGGGATTGGTGACGTCGGTGCCGAACCGTCCCACCCATTCCATTTCCCAGTAGGGGAGCAAGTGGTGCTGCAAGCTGCGGGCCAGCTCGAAAGTTTCGATTCCGTCGCCGTTGAAACACTGGGCAAAATGTTCCCGCTGAAAGAGCACGACTGCCGCCGTTACCGCGGCCACCCCGATCATCAGCCCAAGGCCCCACCGCCTCCAGAGGCCGCGGAGCTCGGCCACGCACTGACCTCTTTCACAGGCCAGTATCGACAAGACCACCGTCCAAACCAACCAGGAGGCGAGAAACCCTCCACGGCCGATTCCCACGGTGTTGCGGAGGATCAGGCAGACGAGAATCAGGGCGGCCGAATTGGCGGCCAGGCTCCAGGCGCCGGCGGTGGCTCGCCGGCTTTCGATCCGCCGAAAGGCCAACGTGCCCAACAGCCAGGGGACGACCCAAAGCAGCAAGATGGCCCCCACCGGCGTCACCACGGCGGCGACGGTTTTGATGAGCACGGCGACCGGCAGACGGTTGCCGAGCAAGGCGGCCCCCATACCGGCCCCGTAGAGCATCGGCCCGACGGCCATCATCAGCAGCAATACGGGCCACCCGCGGCTTCGAGCCGGTTTCGTTATCGTAGTCACCGACGACGAGTCCAAGGTTTCAGTTCCTTTGCGGTGGGCAGTCGAGCCACGCTATCTTACGGCTGATCCGCTTTCTCGGCAACGTTTTCTTGACGAGGCTGTTTCTCGGGCGAAATGGCGGCGGCCTGAAGGATCCAGCCGCAGCGGTCCGGCCCGGCCACCGGACGTTGCTCCTTCAGCCAATCGGCCCATCGGGCATCCCGGCAGTAGAGGGTTACGTTGCGGGAGGGCTCAAAAAACAGCGGTCGGTAATCTGCCGAAGGGGGCGGTCCCCGGGTGACCAGCAGGGGGCGCCGCGAGGCGGGCCTGGCGGCCAGCTCGGAGTATCCCAGCCACGTTTGCGGGCCCACCATCCACGAGATCAATCCGCGTTGGTAGAGCGGGTGGATCAGCTTCGACCAGCGGCAGGCCTGGGGGTAGGAATCGGTCTGAAAGGTCGTCAGGGCGCCCAATTGCCGGTTCAGAGTGAACACGGGGCGCGACACCGGCCAGCAAAGGTAAATGCACGCCAGCAGCCCCACCGCGGCCGAAGACGGCACGGCCCAAGCCGCTGAAAGCTGAAAGCGATGGGTCGCCTTTTGGCCGCTTCGGAGCCAAAGCACCACGGGAATCGGCAACAACGGGCCAAGATAGTGCAGGTTCCTGGCTTCCGATCTCAACACGATCAACAGGTACAGCAGCGTCACGGTGGCCACGGTCCGCTCCCAGGCGATCTCCCGGTTGCCGGGGTCGGCTTGCGCCCTGCGGAGGAAGGGGAGGACCAGGCCGATTGCCGCCGTCACACCGCATCCCAGCAGGAAATAACAGGCAAACCAGAGCCGGGAGCCGGACGGCCCGGCCGGCGCGAAGAAGTCCGCAAAATACTCCTCTTGGAGCGTCGCCCGCCAGGCTGCCAGGGAACCTTCCCGCCAGCCCCACGCCAGGTAGAAGCAGGCGACCGCCGAAAGCAGCCCCATGCCGCCCAGCGCCGCGCGGAGCATGCGGCCGCGGGGAACCGGCCGCCAGAGGAGTGCGGCCATGGCGGTAAGCACCAACATCACCACACCGGCGTAGATCACCAGTGAAGCCAGCGTCATCATCACCGCCCAGCCAGTCAGGTCCTCCTGGCGGAGGCAATCCAGCGCCAACAGCAGCAGCAGGGTAAACAGCGCATCGGGTATGCCCGGGCAGGCCAGGTCGGCCATGTACGGGTAATGGCCGCCGTAGAAGGTATACCAGAGACACCAGAGCAGCCCTGCCAGGGCCAGTGTGAGGGCCGCCCGCCAGTTACGAGAGCGGTCCGGCGGTGCGTCTCGGTCGCCGGTCATGTGCAGCGCGACGGCGAAGACGCCCAGCCACCAGACCCAGTAGGAGAGCCGGGTGGCGACCTCGCTTTGCGCCAACAGCAGTTGCAGGGCGAAGTTCCAATAGGAGCAAATCAGGGCCGGATAAACGATCGGCGTGCCGAAACGCTCCACCGGCTCGATTTCCCAATAGGGCAACAGGTGGTATCGGAGACTCCGGGCGAGTTCATAGGCCTCGGTGCCGTCGCCGTTGAAGCATTGGAGGAATTGTTCCCGGCCAAACAGCGCGATGCCCGCCACCGCCGCGGCCAAGCCGATCGAGATATTGACGGACCATGCTTTCCAAGCAACACGCCGCCCCATCCAAGCAATTCGGTGGGCGGTTTTGGCCGCCGGGCCCGACGCCCAACACAAGACGCCGGTCCAGGCAAGCCAGGCGACGAGGAAACTGACACGGTCGATTCCCACGGTGTTCCGCAAGACCAGGCAGAGGAGAATCAGGGCGATGGAATTGACGGCCAGGCTCCAGGCGCCGGCCGTGCTTCGCCTTCTTGCCAGCCGCCCTAAGGCGATGGCCCCCAACAGCCAGGGCACGGCGAAAACCGTCAACACGGCCCCCGCCGAGGTCGTCACCGCAGCGATCGTGCCGACCAACGGCACGTGCCCGACGGCCGAAGCGGCCCACAAGCCGGTGCCATAGCAGGCCGGTCCGGCGGCTGCCAGCAAGGCACCGGCCGGGGGCGTGCAGCGTCGCAGTATTCGCGCAAGGTTACTCACCAGTCCGGCTTCGGGGTAATCGGGGAGGTTTGGAAATCGATCGCCTGGAGTGGCAACATGTAGAGGTTCCACAGCAAGAGCACGGCGAAGACCATGCCCACCAGGACCAGGGCCGTGCGACTTGACGCCGCCCAGCGCGCCGGCGCCAAGTGCAGCGGCAGCAACAGCGGCATCAAGTGCTTCGTTTGCCTCCAGTCGATCAGAGTGAAGGCCACCGCGGTCAGCAAGGTCCAAACGGCCCAAAGACCCGGCGTGCCGTGCCATCCCGCAGTTCGCCCGCCCGTGCCGCCTGGCGCGTCCGCCGTGGGGCCCGTCCAACACAGCAATCCGAGGGCCGCCAGTCCCAACGGCAAGAGCAGGTAGCCGGTGTGCTGCCAAAGTTCCAGCCAAAGGCCGCTGCGGGTCGGATAGCCTCGGTATCCCAGCGGATTGTCGTGAACGATCCGATCGACCAGGTGATGTCGGACATGCTCCAGCCAAAACACCTCCGCATTGACGGCCAGCCCGTAGATCCAAAACAGGGCGGTGCCGGCGGCAAACCCGAGCACCACCGGGTGCAGCATGGCCTTGGCCGCCCGCTTGAGCGTGAGGTCGCCGGCAAGCCGGATAACTTCCCACGTTACGATGGCGGCCGGCAGCAGCAGCAGCTTGTGGTTGGCCACGGCGGCGAACCCGCCGGCCAGCAAACACGTCAGCCAGGCCTGCCGCGAGCGATCGTGGTTTTGCTCGTTCTGCTCGTTCTGCTCAAAAAGTTCCACCGCCAGCAGGATCTGCAACAAGGCAAAGTTGGAGATCGCGAAATAGCCCCCGTAAGCCGAACGCACGAACACTTGCGGACTGGTGGCATAGGCCAGCGGGATCAGCAGCCCCAGCCAACCGTGTCCCGTCATCCGCGTAATCCAGGATGCCAGAAGACCGACGGTAAGCGCCGCCAGGAAGACGTTGGGGGTCCGGGTCGCAAGCCGGTGATGCGTGTTGGCGTCGAAACGCTCGTTGAGTCTATGGATCTCCGCGAGTCGGTCCGAAGGCTGGAAACGGTTTTCCCGTTTGGCCGCCTGCACCCGGTTCCAGGCGGCATCGTAGTAGGCCAACTCGTCCAACCGGCCGTAGTACAGAAAGGAGCCGGCCACGCACAAGTGCGCCAGCGGCGGGTGGGCGAAGTAGTAATCGGTGTCGCGGTCGGTCAGCATCGTCATCTGCAACCGGTTCAGCATGCCGTAGGCGGTGCCCTGGGTTTCGAGGTCGTGGTCCTCCTGCACCGGCACCACGTTGGTCGCCGCATGGAAGAAGGTGAGATAGGCGACCGCGAACATCAGCACGCCGATCCGCGCATGCTTGTCCGTCAGACGGAAGCCGAAAGCCGGTGGTCCTCCGGCCAGCCAGTTCAGCAGCAGGCCGAGATTGGTGACGATCCAGGTGGCGTTGAAGACGGTCGCTGCCTCGACCGGCCAACCCGCCAGATTCGTTCCCACGATCAACGCCGTGAACACGGCCAGCGAGACGGCCATCGCCCACAGCAGCCCCGGGCGAGACAGCCAACCGCGGCCGATCATCGCGCCGAGCAGCGGCAGCCCCGGCGCCAGAAACAACACCACGTTGACGGCCAGCGATCGCACCAGCGGCGCGTCGGCCAACGTCCAGCCGGGATGGCAGATCAGCAACGGGACGTTCAGTGCCACGGCCGATGCGACGTAGCCGAACGCCTTGGAGCGTACCGCCGGACCGCCTCGCTGAGCAACCGCCGCGGCAAACCGCCGGAACCGCCCCGGTCGACAATTCCTAGCGCCTTCGACCAGTAAGAATCCCAGGCAGCCGGCCAGCGTCAGGCCGGAAACGGCGGCGCCCCACAGAAAACTGCCGGGCAAATAGTAGAACTCGACTTCCCGGTCGTCCGCGCACACGCCTGTCGAAACCAGTCCCTCCGGGCTCGCCTCGGCGGGCCGCTGCTGGGACGTGCCGTCCGCACGTCGGCAAATCACCTTCCAACCGGGATAGTAGTTCTGATTCAACACGAGCCGATCCCGGGCGCCGGGCCGCCCCGAATTGTCCATTAAAACAGCGACCTTCACCCGCGACATGGTCCACTCGGCGATCTCGGCCGTGCCGTGCGAGCCCTCCAGATACGCCTCGCCCCGGTAGTCGGGGTCGGTGGCCAGGCGTATCTTCCCACGTCGCACGGCGATGTTTTCGTACTCCCGCAGCACCCCCGAATTGTCCATTAAATAGGGATAATGGGCGCTGTACATGGCGGCGTAGCGGACGTCGTCAGCGGCATAGCGCAGCGCGAATCCGGTTGCCTCGTGGGCCGGCACGGGACGTTTCGGACAGACGAAGATCTCGCCAAACAGGCTCCAACCCAGCGTGGCAAGCTCCAGGTAGATCGCCAGCGCAATGCCCGCTTCCAGCAAAAAGGGCCCCTTCTGTAGCAAACGGGCCGGCCACGCGCCGCCGAGCCTGCCACCCTCTAGCAAACGGGCCCAACGTCCCAGCCGATCGATCCCGAATCCGGCACAGACGGCCGCCACGAATACCACGGCCGCTAAGAATCGCGACGGGACCTGCAACGACCCGTACATCGGCAGCAGCCGCCACAACGCCCATACGTTGATCGGCAACGCGGCCCCCATGGCGATCAGGCCGGCGATCAGGCCGACTGCCAACAGCGGCCACTTCCGTCGAAACGAGACGACCATCCCCAAGGCGGCCATGGCCAGCCCGAGCCAAGTGACGTAGCACCCGTACTCCTGCCAGTTGTAGGTCATGCCCAATTCATCGAGCCGCCATCGGTGCGGTACGTCCGGCCGCGGCGTGAGCTTCTCGCGGATCGTACGGCCGGAGAGCACGTAGTCGAGCGTCTTGCATTTGCCCGGCTGCACCGCCTCACGGCAAACCATCTTCAGCGGATTGCCTTGCGGGGTGCAAAGTGTCAACGTACTTGTGCCGGTTGGCCCTTGGGTCACGGCCACGAGCAAGTCCTCGCTGTCCGGCACGCGGACGTACAGCGATGCGCGAAGCGAGGATCGCGTCTGGCCCGGAGGCCTGCTCCAACCACTGCGGCCGTCGGCAAAGATGTCGAGTGCCGTGTTGGCCAGCGGGATGGCGTCCTTCGCCTCGTCTTCCGGCAGTTCGACGTGAAAGAGATAGGGGCAATTGGCCACCTCGACGCGACACCACTGTGAAGACGTCTTGAGCAGTGCATCGATCCGGTACCAAGGTGCGTCATCGCTGGGCCCGCTCCCGGGAGAATGGCCCGCCGCGCCGGCCTCGAGAATCGTCTTGCGTCGGATATAGAAGGACTTCCAAGAAGCGTTCCATGGATCGCCCCCGTGGACCGCATCCAGGATGACCTTGCCCTGGCAGGCGACGGTCAACTTCGATCCGCCGCCGGCGTCCTGCATGACGGTGATCGCCAGGTGGCCTTGCTCGGGCAATTGTACGTACAGGGTGGCCTCGCCGGTGATCGGCTCTGAGCCCTGCTTCGCCCCTTGCAGAACCAGCCTTCCCTTGCCGTGCGGCAGGCTGTTCAGACGTACCGGCGTCTCGTCGGGCGTGTCTAGCCCGTCGTAACGCCACAGGTGCGGACCGTTGACCCCCATCACGTAGGCCCACGGGGAGGTGGTTGCCAAGGTGATCTGAAGCCGGTGCCATTTCAGCGTCTCGTAGGGACGGCTGGCTCCCGGCGACGTATTGCCAGGAAGATAGGGTATGATGCGTGCCAACTCGTCGTTGGACGGATTGCGGACGTCGCGGGTCGCCCGAAACAGGTTTGCCTGGCCGGGGTCGAACACCGCGCGCCGCAAGGCGGCCGCTGCGAATCGTTCCGACGCCTCCGTCTTGCGGGGATTGGCCCGAAGCAGTTCGATCCGCGGAAACAACGCCACGGCACACAGCAGCAGCGTCAGGGCCATGCTCACCGCGCAGCCGGCCACCATCCGCCAGCTCTGCGTGCGAACGGCCTCCAACACGGCCCAGAGGCAAAACAGCGGCACGAACACCACCACGATGTAGATCGATCCGTAGAGCACGGCCGACGCCAGCACCAGGGCCCCGTAGACGGCAAACCGCCAGCCCTCTTTTTTGGATTTTTTGGAGAAATCCGCCCGGGCCAGACACAACAGCACCCAAGGCATCAAGCCCATCACACACCATTCAAGGTGACCCTCGGCGACGTGCATCGTGAAGTGGGCACTCATCATCAGCAGCACGCCGCCGGCAAAGCACCCCGTCGGCGACACCTGCCAGCGCCGCAGCAGGGCCGCCATCCCCACGGCCCCCAGTGCCACGAACAGTACCACGCTGACGCGCAGCCCCAGCGGGGCCCCCAACATTAGCGTCAGCAGATACCAGGGCGAAAAGGCCGGGCAGTGCGGATGCGCCGCCAGCACCGTGCCGCCGTTGACGTACGGATTCCAAAGCGGCAGTTGACCGTCGCGGAGGATGGCCGTGCGCGGCGTCTCGAAGCGAAACGTAAACTGATCCCAGTCGCCCCGCCCCCAGTGGTCCAACCCACTAAACAGCAACAGGCAATAGACCACCGAGGCCAACACCAGCAGCCCGTAGACGCCCCAAGCCGACCGCGTCATACCTTCTCCGAAACTATCTCTGAAGAGTCGAATCGCCCAACATCTATTATCATTTATTATCGTACCACGATTTCGATCCGCGTCTAATGCCCTGGCGGCCCGCTTTCTTGCGGATTATGCGGGTCACAGTCCGTTGCTCAGACCGGATCGTCCGCCAGCGAGACGATTCTCGTCTGCGGTTGACAGCCCACCTCGCTTCGGTTCAACGGGAAGCAAGTACGGCATCCCGCACTGTTGAACGCCAAGGAGTACTTCGCCGAGATGAGCGAATCCTATTACGGATTCAACGATCACTATCCGTTCCTACAGTTCGAGCTACTTCAAATCGATCCCGAGGCCTGCAATCTGTTGGCCCAACTCTGGGGCGGCAAGGCCAAGTAATTGAGGGCGTCCGGGAATTCCAGGCTGTAGGGAACGGCCTCTGTGCCGTTCCGGTGCGATCCGTGGTTCCACGGAACGGCACAGAGGCCGTTCCCTACAGTGGTTTCCGCCGGTCCAACACGCCGCTCAT
>SDBV01012501.1_pt1 | contig 10872 bp, 9 predicted proteins | sample 2277081 | NCBI WGS metagenome assembly SDBV01 (sample SAMN10402039, study PRJNA504765) | marine sediment metagenome | isolation source: marine sediment core GS10_PC15, 223 cmbsf | place: Arctic Ocean: Southern Knipovich Ridge | collected 2010
ATTCATCATGGAAGAACAGAAGACAAACTGTACACACTGCCATCGAGAGCTTGATCTGGGAGTCGATGCAAAACGAGTAGAAGAAGGCGTAATTGGCATGAGAGGATTCGTGCCGCTGGGAGAAGCCCAATTCTTCTGCAGCGAAGAATGTTTGAGAGACGATTTCGACCTCAGCGATCTGCCAAGCATGCCGCCACGAGTACCGTAGTAATAGGAATCTAAGCTGCTGGCGACGCATGCCTCATATTCTCGACCTGCTTTAGCTTATCCAGGTAGACCTGCATAAGTGCCTTGAGTTTTCGCACTTCCATGTATCGGTGTCAGAAAGAGTTGACGGCTGATTGATATCTCTAGCCATTTGACTTCGTGGTCTCTCCGTTCCGCATCCCGTTAAAAAATGCGAATAGATGCTCCTCGCCAGATATGTGAACGCAAACCCAAAAACAGCTTTCGAACAGCTTTGCCAGAAACACAAGTCGCTCCCTCAGATTATTCAGATGGATATAACTTCTTGGCCCCTTTGTGCTCTTGGAAGTAATATTGAGGCCATTGACCATGTCGAATTCCGCCAAACCACTTGACGCTGCCGAGAATGGCGGTAGACTATACGTCTAGCCTAGGGACTGTCCCTAGGCATATGCAGAACCGCGAAATGGTCCAGACACACGATCTGACCGGCGGGAATGGACATTCTGGGGAGCTACAGTACATCCCCCTAAACCCCCACTTCCGTAGACATATTACCCAACGCAGGCAGCCAAGCGGAACCAAACTTCCTATCAGCGATGGTTGGCAAATTTCGAAGAATGAGCCAACGAGGAGACACACATGGAAAATGTATTAGATGCCATACGCAGTTCGACATCCAAGGTGACTATAGTTGGCACGTTGCCCTTCGCGGATCCAGACAGCTGGCAAGCCGTCTGCGAGGCGCTATTTACTAGGATGGACAGTGTTGATCTGCAGTGTCAAGTGATCGGCGAATCAGACAATGCGCTGTTTCAGCATTCCTTAAGAACCGACACGCCATATCTGAGTGATACACTGGCGGAACGGATCGCGTTCACTCAACTGAAGCTCCAGAGAGGAATCGTGCGGAAGGAAGTAGAGAAGGCGGACAGAAGCGGATCCTTTAGACTCTCCACCCTTCCGCTGCCTCTCTACGTGGTACAAGCGGATAACAGTCTCTGGTACTTGCCGGTCACCGGTGCTAATGACAAGCTTGCGCTCTATCGGAAGCTGGATTCTGGGGACCCGTGGTATGGCATGGTTAGTTCAATGATGTCACAGTTGCTAGATGAAGAGAGGGACGGCAGATATCTTGTCGCGCCAGAAAAAGAGCTTCTCGAGCTATTCGACCAAGATTCTATTCCGAGAGGCATTTACCCACGGGACTGCTTCTACAATTCCGATCACTACCAGTTTGTTGTGTGGGCATTTGTGTTCTCGCGGAATGGAAAGCTACTAATCCACCAGCGAAGTAAGAACGCCAAGGACAATCAGGGGATGTGGGACAAATCTGTAGGCGGTCACGTGGATTTCAAGAAAGAACGGTCATCCGCGGATGCGGCATCCCGAGAGTTGATTGAAGAACTCTTCACCAAAGAGAAGGACCAGCAGACGGGGCACGAATATTCCCTTCTCTCCGAAGATGTCTCAAAGACCTTGTTCCTTGGTAATTGGCGTCCTTCGGCTGGGGCAGACTCTCTTAATCAAATATCGGCATTGGAACGTGGCACCGCCCAAGGCGAGGAGCCATGGGTGTTCTTTCAGATTCCAGGCGGCACCATCAAGCACAATACGCCGAGAAAGATGCCGGACGATAAGGGCGGGGGAGTCCGGAAATTGCGCGTTCTAGCGGATGTCTTCATTTTTATCGCCAACACGGCGCTTGATGAATCATCATTCGGAGAACTTGAGAACTCATTGTACAAACTAGTCAGTCCGTCTCAGCTAAAATCGTGGAGTGAACTAGGACACGATGACAAGAACAAAGAGTTCAAGGTGACCCCCGACCTCGAGTACATTCTTAGTGGCAAACTGAGAGACACCCTTGCTGAAGTATCTCAGCTGATACAGTATGCGTCGATCAGACGTTCCGAAAGGTAGACTCCATGCAACCACATTTCTACATTCTCTTTGGAGCTCCAGGAAGCGGCAAGTCTGCGGCCCTCCACTTCCTGGAGAAGGAGAGACAATGTGTGATCATTGCCAAAGAAGCAACTCGCGACAGACGATCCACTGACGGGACAGATATACGTAATGTTAGAAAAATATCCGCAAAGTGTGATATCCGATATGCGCAGTACGGGACAGAATACGGTTTTGCTTCCGCCGACGTCTGGAAATGCCTCTCAGGAGGGACGAACGCATGCGCTATCACGAATGATATCAGGACCATAAGACTCCTCAAGAAGAAGTATGGTGTCCTAGCTCGTTCAGTCTACATTCACTCCAACGTTGATCATGAGAAGCTGGCAAAAATCGCCATGGAGAGGTATCCAGATAAATCCCCAGAAGAGATAGAGGCAGATACCCAGAAACGAATACAGAAGATCAGAACGGTCCATGGCAAATACATCGAGAACACAGCTCTGTTTGATTACACGGTTCTCAATACTAATTCATTTAATCAGCTGTACTTACAGCTAAAAAACCTATTGGACGACAGAACTCTTGAGAGTCGCCGGTCGACGTCAGCAGTGAAGATTTTCATTATTGTTGGAGCCTCACATTCAGGGAAAGATGAACTTGTGACGGCCATGGGGCAGATGGACTCTAGAGTCCAAAACTACAGGAAGGCAACAAGTCGTCCCAAACGGAAAGGGGACAAAGACGAGCTTCGGCATCTACGAGATGGGATTGGCGATAAGTATGATGTGCAATACGAGAAGAACAGTTTTACCTATGGAATCTCCACCAGGGAGCTCTGGCAGAGCCTAGCAGATGGCACGATAAACCTTCTTGTTCTCAGCGACCAAGCAAGCATTCAAGCGATAGTCGAGACTTTCGGTAGTGTGTGTACGACTCTGTACCTTCATGCAAACTACTTTCCGCTCAGGCTTAGCGAAAAAATGAACGACGAGGGCCTCACTGAGAGTGAAATTGAGAAGAGAATACAAGCCATCTCAGATCTGCATGATCTCTATGTTCAGCGAATGGCGATGTTCGATCATGTGCTTCTTAACACAGCCGAGCCTGAAGACCTATACGATCAAGCGTTCAACCTTCTTGACTACTACTGCTAGTGTAACACATTGTGATTGGAGCAGGTTAGGGGTTCCTATCTAACAAGGAGAATACTCAATTGAAAGCTATTGTATTCATTGCAACTGCGTGGGGCCGGAAGTACGGGGGCATAAATGCCTTCAACACTGATCTGTGTAGATCCATGCCAGACGTATTGCCGGGTTCCTGCATCGTACATTGCTTTGTAATTGAGGCAGAGGCCCGAGATATAGAAGACGCGACTTCACAGAACATCATGCTGCACCAGATTGACTCCCATGAGGGAAATGAGCAGAAGCAGGCTCGTGAGATTGTGAACTTCATGCGAACGGTTTCCGATCAGGATGTTCAGTGGTGGATTGGCCATGACGTCATAACGGGCTGCGTAGCACAGATATGCCGGGACGAAAACAATGCGGGTTCTTTGGCCGTCTTCCACCACATGAGTTACAACAGCTATTCGATCCATAAGAACACAGGTGAAAAAGTCTACAAGCAAATCAATGCCCAGCGTGCCCTGTTGCAGGCCGCAGATGTGGTGCTAGCTGTTGGTCCGAAGCTGACCAAAAGTGCAGAATCACTGTTAATTGAGGGGGGGACGGGAAACAGTGTTGTCGAGATCACGCCTGGACTGCCAGACTATAAACCGTCGCATCAACATCAGCCGTTCAAGGCCATCGTAGTTGGTCGACTTAGCTCTCAGGATGACATCATCAAGCAGTACAGGCTTGCGGTGGCGGCTTTCGGCCATGCAATGAAGACCTACCCAAATGCTCTCTCAACAGATTCCTCAATCGAGCTATTTGGTGTGCCAGAGGATGAGGCCGCCCAGACGCAAGAAGACCTGAAACGGTTGGCCTTTAAGCATGCCGGTCGAGTTGTGAACGTGATAGCCGTACCGTTTGTCGAGAAGCCGGAGATGCTTCTCGGGCACTTGAGGTCTTCATGGGTCTGTCTGATGCTATCGCTTCATGAGGGCTTTGGACTTGCTGGATGGGAAGCGATTTCAGCCGAAGTCCCCTTGATTCTGTCCAAGAACAGCGGCCTCTACCAACACATTGATCAGATTATTGGTGGCGCTGGTACAGGATGCCTCAGCCCTGTGGACATCAAGGGCGAGATTGGAGACGAGAACTTCAGTGAAAGTGATCTCGAAGCCGTTGCAGACTCAATCGTGGCAATCGCTCTTAGTTTCAAAAAGGTTCGCTCCGACGCTCATCGCCTAAAGGAAAATCTGGTGGCTGAGGGCTGCGATTGGCAAACCGCTGCTATGAAGGTGTGTAAAGCCTGTGAGATACAGAGTATTTTTGTTGCTGGGGTAGAGCCGGGAGAGTACGTCAAGAAGATCCTCAGTAGCAGCGGCGCGTTCGACGAGCACGTGAGCCAGAGAGGCATACACTTCAAGCAGGTCTTCGACAGGCTCAAAGCTGATCCCGACGCCCATGATCGCCTGGTGCTGTTTGGTGGCGTGTCGACGGCCTTGCGCGACGCAGCCGCAGCAACACGCTATGCTGTTTGGCTCATTCAAAACAAAATGGCCCATCTGTTCGTATGCCATGAGACAGGCGCAAGTGCCGCAATCCGAGCGCAAACTCTTGATGCAGCACTGCTGGCAACGGAGGCTAGCGGACTGCCGTCTGACGCATTGATGAGAATGCAAGAGAAGGTGAAGCAGGTAGAGAAACTGCACTCTAATCTGCGGTCGTTGCTGGGGCAGGAGGTAACAGAGCGTATTCACTTCATTCCGCTTTCAAAACCTTTGACCAACTACACGATGATTTGCGGAGAAGAGCTGTATATTGCTCCTGTTCTACATGCGCGGAGTACCGAAACGGAGAGCATTCGGCTCCCATGTAGGCCGACACCCTACAGAACCCAATTCTTGGACTACATGCTCTATCACCTTGAATACTGTGAAGACAAAGCTTCAGTCGCATTTCTGACCGACGAGATTGCCAAAGTAAAACTCAACAATAAGAGGCTGTAGTCAGATAAATCAAGTCAGAGAGCCTCAGATACGGGGCGCAGATCACCGACCACTAACAGCCGGCTTGGCATGTCGCCCAGCCTTGTTCTGGTGAAACATCTGGGTTAAGAACTGGCAATGAGGGCTAAGTTGGCCAGCGATGCTTTCGGCAGCGAATTGGCGCGTTTGCTCTTGGTCGTGCTGGCCCAGAAGGTGATCTTACTCAGCGTCGTTTCAAAGAAGATGCCGCCACAGGTAAGATGGTGTGTCTCATTGCGGCGGAACATAGTCACCTTCGTCATATAGAACAGGGCCTGATTGTAGTAGAATGACCTATGCAAAAGTACTTAAAGAGTGCTTCACGCGGCTATATGGATGGCATTGATTTATGAATCGGAGAGTTTTGTGGTCGAAGCTCCAGAGAGCCCACATATTGCCAGAGAAGATGGTGGGCATGTAGTTATTACTCCCAAGATAAGAGTGCCCAATCGCCAACAACTCACACCAAGCCAAGCTATCGAATTGGTGAGATTGACAATGGTCGCGGGGCAGGCCATGTTCAAGGTGCTCAATCAGAACGGTGTAGATATTGGCAGAATGAACTATCAAGACAATGGTAATTGGAATGTCTTTGCTCCTGATGGTCCTTTTCTGCACATTCACCTGTATGGGCGGGCAATAAAAGCCAGAATACAGAAGTATGGCGAGGCGTGCTATTTTCCTAGCAGGAGCGCACACCCGGAGTATTATGAAGGCCTTACTCCACTCAGCAAAGAAGACATGGACGGAATCAGAGAAGAGATGGAGGACATCTTTGAGGACAATAGATTCCTTGATAGAAGGTGGAAGCTCACGTAAGTCGAATGGGCATGTAAGTAGAAATCTTGTGGTGCCGTTGCCCTGTCGTTCTCTGAATCGCTCTGTTCCAACTGTAATACGTTCTTACTGCCATCGAGAGCTTGATCTGGGAGTCGATGTAAAACGAGTAGAAGAAGGCGTAATCGGCATAAGAGGATTCGTGCCGCTGGGAGAAGCCCAATTCTTCTGCAGCGAAGAATGTTTGAGAGACGATTTCGACCTCAGCGATCTGCCAAGCGTGCCGCCACGAATTCCGTAGTAATAGGAATCTAAGCTGCTGGCGATGCGCATCTCATATTTTCAACCTGCTTTAGCTTGCCCAAGTAGACTTGCATAAGCGCCTTGAGTTCTTGCACCTGATCATTGTGGCTCACAATATGCTCCTTGAGCATATCGTTCTCCTGCCGACTTTTGACTAGCTGCTGTTCGACCTCAGTTTTGGATGTATCCACGAACATATCGGCTTCGGTGATGGTATCCTTCATCCCCAGCATCTCGGAGTAATAGTGAATCTTGTCGGATTTCCGCCAGCCGAAACGGTATTTCAGAGCAGACTCAGACTTGTACCGAGGCAGCCAGTAACAGCACGAGCAGTGCCGGAAGTCGTACATCGTCAACTTTGAGTATCGATCACCCGCAGCTGTTACCCCGTCACCCAGCACCCTCCTGGCAAGCCTCTGCAAATACCTGTTAACAACGTGCGGCATAATCGCAAATAGCTGATCCTCCCCCTGCAATCCTTCGGCTGTGACATATTGACTCACCAGGTCCGCACACAGCATCAGGTTGATCTTTCTGCCGAAACTCCCCTTCTTGACGATTTCATCACGGATATGCAACTTCCTGAAATCATCACGAAAATCGGACACCCGAATATTGATTAGCTCGGTCGGGCTACGAATGCCCGTGTCGTACATGAACATAATCAAGACTCGATACTTGTAGCTGGCATTGTCGCAAAGTCGACGAATCTCTTCTTCCGTCAGGTAAACCCATTGCGGTTTGGTCCTCGAAGTGTCGAGGTCTTCGGTGATATCCCGAACCTCAACACCCTTCCTCCTGTTGACCTTCATGTGCCAGTGCCAAAACGCCTTGAACGTCTTCACGTAGTCGACGGCCGATTGATATCTCTGGCCATTTAACTTTGCGATTGTCCCATCCCTCATCCCGTTGAAGAATGCAAATAGCTGCTCTTCAGTAACGCCCAGCAACGAAGCCCCCGCCCGAGACTCGAACTGCTTTGCAAGGAACACTATCCTGTCTTTCAGACTGTTCAGCCGTGAGTAGCTTCTCGGCCCTTTCACGCTCTGACTGGCAATATTCAGGCCATTGGCCATATCCGAAAGATACTGAAGTATGACATCTGAGTTGGCTCCGCTGATTCCAGCGATGCCCCCCTTGGTCCGCTCTCGCCATCTGAGAAACAGTTCTTTGTGCTTGTATGGATCGATTTTCATAATGCTCTGGGCAGTTGCAGACAGTTAATACTGTTTGAACTGATTCGTAGAACATCCCCCTGAATTCGTCAAAATGGGCACACGCTCCCACCGGACAGGCACCCTTCCTGACCCATAGAGAGAGATGTTTTCTGCTCGCTTTTCAGCGACTCTACCTGACCCTATGCACACTACTTTATATATGTTGCGCTATTTCACCAGCATGCCAGACGAATCAGTCCAAGCCTCTTAAGCAACATATGCGAATGCCTTTTTATGGAACCAGAAGACATCATGGACGAAAGCCTGGAAGATACCATCCAGACAATAAAACAGCTGATCGCCCAGGCCGAACGCCAGCTAGCAGACGACGAAAACGCCGCCCGCAGGAACAGGTCGGACGCCATCGCCTGTTAGATGAGAGGGAGAGACCCGCGTGGCAGCCCTGGCGGACGGGTTCCCCGACAACGGGCGAATGGGCGCGGTCCGCCCCTTGGGGAGAACGTTCCAGCCGGCGCAGTTGAAAGATGCTCGCCAAGACCGCACAATGCACTGGCTGACAGCATCCTGGTAGGGTGTCCGAGCGGCTGAAGGAGCCGGTCTTGAAATTCTCTTCCTGCCTTTTCGCAAGTCATGGCATTTTATCGCAGTAGCTTCTTTGATAAACAGTTGAGGCAATTTGTGAATGTGTCAGAATGTGCCTGTTTGCTCGGGAAACACCTGCTGCGGTTGTCGCGACAACCGCGAAATGCTCCGATTATGCGGGGCTTGCCAAGCACGAGAGGATTCGAACTGACCTGCTCCCCGAAAACTGATCCAAGTTAAATGAGAGTCTTTGACGATTATTGTTCTTCGCTGTTCCAGTCAGATACTCATTGCGAACATACCTGGCCCCATCGATCACACCTTTGTCATCCAGCCAGTTCACCACCAGCCAGATGTTGCCGAAGAGGAATATTCCTCCCACCAGGCTCAAAACCAAAAGCTTTCGAATCCCAAGAGACAGCATGTCGCGCCTTCCTTTCTGTGTCAGCGCATTCAAACCCGAGCTTAGCGCAATTCCAAGGAGCGCGCAAGTTGTTTTGTCGAGTGAATCCGATCTTGAGTGCTTTGTTGCGATATGTCGAGCAGGTACGAGCAATGGGCCCAAGTGAAGGTGATTGAACAATCAAGGAGATTCCGCCCCCCGTCGTGTCGGCTGTTTACTTGACAGAAGGGCGACTGCGGCGCAGAGTATGTGGGGCGGGGGGACATTTTCCTGCCCTGATGCCCCCTCTTTCATATGGGTAATTCAAACGATATGGCAAATGAGTCAGAAAATACATACGCAGGGCACACACCCACGGGCAAGCTACTTGTCGAGAGCTTGAAGAGCCATTATCGCTCTGGCGAGGGAGACCTTGGCCGCGACTTCTTCCTGCCTTGCTTGTCGGAATGTTCTGCCTATAGGAGAGCAGCAGGATTCTTCTCTAGCTCCGCACTAGTTACTTGGGCTCAAGTGCTTCCACGGATTGTGCAGGTGGATAACGTGAAGATTCAATTACTGGCTTCTCCCATTCTCTCTGGCCAGGACAAGAACGCTCTGCGACGCGCAACATCACCCCACGAGCAAGAGGCACTACTTCAAGAGATCTCAGATCAGATCGTTCTCGACGCACTGGAGTTTGCGAACACCCCCACGAATATTAATTTGCAGCTACGACTTTTCGCGTGGCTGGTGGCCACAGAACGGCTGGAAATCCGTTTCGCGTTCGCAGAACACGTAGACGCACCGGGCCTGTTTCATGAGAAGATTGGCCTCTTCGAGTTCCCCTGGGGCAACACTGTTGCGTTTACTGGCTCCGCCAACGAGACAAACCACGGCCATTCACGAAACTACGAGACGATCGACGTTTTTCGAGACTGGATTGCGGGGGATGTTGATCGCGTGCATGTCAAGGTTGGCCAGTTCGCAGATGCGTGGGACGGTAAGAGCAAGGGATTGCGCATCCGCCACCTCTCTCCGGAGACACTGAACTTCATCAAGAGCCTTGCTCCAGACAAACGGCCACAGCCCTCTGTGGACGATGAGGTCGATACGCAGTCGGCGGACAGCAACTCGGAGAAGTGGCGACACCAAGACGAAGCCGTCGCCGCTTTTTTGGAGGCGAAGAGGGGCATTCTGGAGATGGCAACCGGCACGGGCAAGACGCGCACGGCCCTGCGAATATGTCGTGAGCTTTGTAATAGAGACGACCTGTCCACGATCATAGTCACCACTGACGGCACTGATTTGCTGAATCAATGGCATAAGCAGCTGCTGGAAATCTCTAGCCAGCTCGGAAGACGTTTCGCTATGGTTCGTCACTATCACGAGAATCATGAACGAGATAGGTTCATCCTTGAACCTGGCCAAAAGATTCTATTGATCTCAAGAGCAGCACTTGCTCCAGCCTTGCGTTCCTTGTCACCAGAGGTCGGCGCAAGGACAATTCTCATCCATGACGAAGTGCATGGCTTAGGCAGTCCCGGCAACCGGCGAGAGCTCCTTGGACTATCAGATGGGATCCGATATCGTCTCGGACTCAGCGCAACTCCCGAACGAGAGTATGACGATGGCGGTAACGAATTCATCGAAAATCATATCGGACCGATAGTTTTTCAGTTCGAGGTAGCCGATGCTATCAGGCGACGGATACTGTCCCCGTTCGAGTACTATCCCCTTCTCTATACTCCAGACGATTCAGACAAACAGCGCATCCAGCGCGTGCATGCTCGAGCCGCGGCGCGCAAAGCTGAGGGGAATCCGATGGCAAGGGAGGATATATGGACTGAGCTTGCAAGAGTCCACAAGACTTCACGAGCGAAGCTGCCTATATTTCAGTCCTTCATCCATGATCATCAGGATCTCCTGGCTAGGTGCATTGTGTTTGTTGAAACTCGCGAATATGGCGAGGAAGTTCTCGATATCGTCCACAGATATCGTCATGACTTCCATACCTACTATGCGGCTGATGAGGAAGATACATTGCTCCGATTCGCCCGTGGCGATCTTGAGTGCCTAATAACGTGTCACCGTTTATCTCAAGGAATTGATATCCAATCCTTGCAGAACGTCATCCTCTTCTCTTCTGCGCGTGCTCGGCTTGAGATTATCCAGCGAATGGGGCGTTGCCTTAGATTCGATCCTGCTAATCCTGACAAGATGGCGAATGTCGTCGACTTCGTACGAGCTTCAGCTCCAGAGGAAAAAGACACTGCGGATGAAGCCCGGAGAGACTGGCTCAAGGAACTTGCAAGTATTCAACCCGAGGAACAGACACCATGAACATTGACCAAGAGATAGTTGAAGCAATCAACGAGGCTGTCGAGAAACTAGGTCAGGACAGCACAGTCGCGGATAAT